>Ga0181563_10001938_pt1 | contig 20103 bp, 17 predicted proteins | sample 011ome_25_FD_133759 | JGI IMG/M metagenome (GOLD analysis project Ga0181563, IMG submission 133759) | Coastal salt marsh microbial communities from the Groves Creek Marsh, Skidaway Island, Georgia - 011512CT metaG (megahit assembly) | ecosystem: Environmental > Aquatic > Marine > Intertidal...
AATAATAACCCTTTTGGGTGTATATATCTGCATAAGAATAAATAAACTTACCCTCTGCTTTAAAGTTTTCGAGAGCTTTTCGAATGCTACGGGTCTGAGACCAGCCGGCAGTTATGAAGTCAGATCGGAGTCGAATCCCTTGTATTTTTGGATTTTGAGCAGCTTTGTCAATTGCACTTAAAATCTCAGGAAGCCCGAGGACTTCATCGTTTAAATCGAGGATAATTTCTAACTCGTCAAAAGAGGGATTGCGGTCAGTAATGGGTACGTTGAGGTTTAGGTCTAAAATGCTATTTGCTTGAACGGCTTTACTGCCAGAGGGGGATACAATTATACTGGCAGCAGCAGACACGAGCATAAGGATTAGGGCAAAGAAAAGTCCAATTGCTGTTAGCGTGCCTAAAACCGAGGCAAGGAAATTCTTAAAAAAATTCATGAGTAAAGTATTTATGCTACAAATATAGGGTTTTGTAGCTTTGCTGAATAGGAAGGAAACCGTGAAAAAAAACCAAGCCGTTATCTCTTTAGGAAGCAATTTGGGCAATCGTCTGGAGCTGCTTCAAAAAGCACTGGTGTTGTTAGAACAAAACGACATCAAATTGACTGCGATTTCTTCTTTATATGAAACACCAGCCTGGGGGTTTGACAGTACACCCTTTTACAATGCTTGTGCTCAGATTGAAACTGACTTCAATCCAGAAGAATTACTTTCTGTTTTTTTGGAAATAGAGGAGCAACTGGGTCGTGTTCGACAACAAAGTGACCGATATACTGCACGTCAGATTGATTTGGACTTGTTGTTCTACGAAAATTTAATCTTGAACACCGATGGGCTTGTACTCCCTCATCCAAGACTTCATTTGAGAAATTTCGTCTTGGTGCCTCTTAAAGAAATTGTGCCTCAATGGCAACACCCTGCTCTGAACTTAACAGTTAATGAATTACTAGAACAGTGTTCAGATCAAGATGACTTAGAAAAGTTGCCCTTTCGTAAATGGTCACCACCGATTTTTGATTTATTTCCTTACATCACCATAGATGGCAACATTGGAGTTGGTAAGACAACTCTTGCCCACAAAATGGCTACTGTCTATGAACTCCCTTTACTTAAAGAAGCTTTTGCCAAAAATCCGTATTTAGAAAAATTTTATGCTGATCCAGTCGCCTATGCCCTAGCAGTGGAAGCGTATTTTTTAGAGGATAGGATCAATCAAACCCAATTGTTTTGGAAACAAAATAAAAATAAGGCAGTTTCAGATTATAACATTCATAAGTCTCTAGTCTTTGCTCGGCAAAATTTGAATTCAGCCGATTTTAAAGATTATCAAAGTCGTTTTACCGAAAATTTACACAGTCAAAAATTACCAAATTTGATGGTTTACCTCCATACAGACATTGACATTCTTCAAGAGCAAATCAAAAAGCGTGGGCGTCCGTATGAGCAAAAAATAAAAAACCAATATTTAAAACAAATTGAGCAAGGTTATCAAGATCTAATTCAATCGGATTTACCATATCCTGTAGTTTCCATTTCCACTAAAAATTTAGATTTTGAAACTAAAGAAGCTGATTTTCAGTCTCTCTTAAGGATTATTTATCGGGCATCATTTTCGTAAAGAAATCCCAAAGCACCACTCCAGCGGAGACACTGATATTTAAAGAATGTTTGGTCCCCAATTGCGGTATTTCAAGGCTTTGACCGCAGGCATCAACGACCTCTTGAGATACTCCTTTGACTTCGTTTCCAAGGACAAAAGCGTATCTAGTATCCTTTTGAGGTATAAATTGATTCAGCTGTACTGCTTGCTCTGTTTGTTCCACTGCCCAAACAGAGACCTGTTCTTTTTGGAGTTGTTGAACAACTTCAAGTGTGTTTTCAGCATATTCCCAGCTTACATTATCGGTTGCTCCTAGGGCTGTTTTATGGATGTCTCTATGGGGTGGGGTAGCTGTTATGCCACAGAGGTATATTTTTTCAATTAAAAAGGCATCAGCAGAACGAAAGACAGAACCGATATTGTTAAGACTACGAATATTATCTAATACCAAACTAAGTGGGGTTTTTACGGCAGCTTTAAATTCAGCTATCGTTTTTCGTTCCAATTCTTCGTTTTTAAGTTTGCGCATAAGTTGTTAGAAAAAACAAAAGTACAATCTCTAATTTTTTCTATGCTATTTGCATCTTTGTTTTTCATAGGGCGGTAAATTTTAAATACATTCGTAAAAACCGAAATTGTTTTGGCAAAAGCAGCAAAAGAGACACCTTTAATGAAACAGTACAACCGCATCAAGGGAAAATACCCTGATGCCTTATTGCTTTTTCGCGTAGGTGATTTTTATGAGACTTTTGGATCGGATGCCATCAAAGCTTCAGGGATATTAGGAATTATACTGACCAAGCGAGGTGCTGGGAGTACCAGTGAAACCGCCTTGGCAGGCTTTCCCCATCACTCACTCAATACCTATCTACCTAAATTGGTTAAAGCAGGCTGTCGTGTAGCTATTTGCGATCAGTTGGAAGATCCTAAGATGACCAAAAAAATAGTCAAAAGAGGAGTAACCGAATTGATTACCCCTGGCGTTTCACTTCACGACGATGTATTGGATCAGAAAAAGCACAACTACCTTGCAGCTGTATTTTTTAATAAATCTTGGGGGGTTTCTTTTTTGGATATTTCAATAGGTGATTATTGGGTTGCGCAGGGGAGTACTGAGCAAGTAGAACAATTACTTCAGAGTTTTTCTCCCAGTGAAGTTTTGGTTCCCAAACCCAAAAAGAAATTATTTATAGAAGAGTTTGGAAGTACTTTTCACTGCTTCTATATGGATGATTGGGCTTTTGAAGAGAGCACTGCAAGGGAAAAATTAACCACTCATTTTCAAACCAATTCACTGTCTGGTTTTGGGATTCAAGACTATTCTACGGGGATATCTGCTGCAGGAGCAATTTTACATTATTTATCCGATGCACATCACGAAAAGTTGAAGCATATCAGCCAAATAAGTCCTATTGCTCAGGATCGCTATGTTTGGTTGGATCGTTTTACCCAACGCAATCTAGAATTATTTCAATCAACCTATCCAGAAGGAGTTCCATTGATTCAAGTCATCGATCAAACTCAAACAGCTATGGGAGCTCGATTACTCAGGCAGTGGTTGGCGTTTCCCCTAAAAGAACAAGCACAGATTGAATACCGCCACCAAATTGTTCAAGACTTTGTAAGTCAAGAGGTTTTATTGGAAACAACTCAACAGGCTTTGTCGCAAATTGTGGATATGGAGCGTATTGTTGCTAAAATAGCCACAGAAAAAATAAGTCCTCGAGCATTGAATCAATTGCAAAATTCACTGGATGCAATAAATCAGTTAAAGCAGAATCTAAAAGAAAAAGCGCATAAGACCCTTTTAAAGCAATTGGATCAGCTCCCCGACACTAATCCAATTAGAGATTTAATCAGTCAAACACTAGACCCAGAAGCTCCAGTTTTAGTTTCTAAAGGACAGGTAATTGCTTCGGGATTCTCTGAGGATTTGGATGGATTGCGAAGTTTGAGAGACACTTCCCAGTCACATTTGGATGCCATGCTAAAACGTGAAACCGAACGCACCCAGATACCCTCACTTAAAATTGCCTTCAACAATGTGTTCGGCTATTATATAGAAGTTCGCAATACACATAAAGATAAGGTTCCTGAAGATTGGACTCGAAAGCAAACTTTGGTCAATGCGGAACGGTATATTACAGAAGAGTTGAAAATATTTGAGTCAGAGATTTTGCAGGCAGGTGAACGAATACAAACATTGGAGCAGCAATTGTACGCTGAATTGATTGTAAAACTTCAGGGTGATTTGGGAATTTTAAAACACAATGCAGAGGCTATTGCTCAATGGGATGTTCTCAGTTGTTTTGCCAACTCAGCTAAAAAGTACAATTATTGTTGTCCTGAATGGACTACTGCTACCACGCTAACAATCCAAGGTGCGAGACACCCAGTTATCGAGCAACAGCTACCACCGGGCAGCCCTTACATTTCCAACGACCTCACAATTGATCAAGATACTCAGCAAATATTGATGATTACTGGACCCAATATGTCAGGAAAATCAGCTTTACTTAGACAAACAGCCTTGATTGCTTTGATGGCACAGATTGGGAGTTTTGTCCCAGCAACCAAAGCCCAATTAGGAGTAGTGGACAAAATTTTTACTCGAGTAGGAGCAAGCGATAATATTTCAATGGGCGCTTCCACCTTTATGGTAGAAATGAATGAAACAGCATCTATTCTAAACAATATCTCCGAACGCAGTCTGGTCCTCTTAGATGAAATTGGCAGAGGTACAAGTACTTACGATGGAATTTCTATAGCCTGGGCCATAGCAGAATACTTACACGAACATCCCTTCCGACCCAAAGTATTATTTGCGACCCACTACCATGAATTGAACGACATGACACTTCAATTTCCGAGGATTAAAAACTTTAATGTAGCGATAAAAGAATCAAAAGAGAATGTGTTGTTTTTGCGGAAACTTGTTCCAGGAGGAAGTGCCCACAGTTTTGGAATTCACGTAGCTAAAATGGCAGGAATGCCACAGCACGTTTTACAAACTGCTAAACAAAAACTTAAAACCTTGGAATCTTCGCACAGTACTAAGTATAATAATAAAAAAGAGGAAGTTGTAAAAAATGAGGATTTGCAACTCAGTTTTTTTAAACTGGACGATCCAATATTAGAAGCTTTAAGAGATGAAATTACAGCCTTAGACATCGACACCTTAACTCCAGTTGAAGCTTTAATGCAATTGAATCAGATCAAGCGGAGGTTGTCTCAAAAGAAGGGTAATTAAACAACAAAAAGATATTGGGAATTTGATGTATTTGACTACAGGGGGAAAGATCTTTTTTTATGTTAAAAGCAAGCTATTTATATCAAAAAAAATTAAATTTTATTTTACATTTGCAATCCAATAAATAAAAGTAGCTCAGGGGTAGAGCATTATCCGCCAGAGGCGGATGAGGGTCTTTTCAAGAGTTTGAAATAAAAATGCGAAAGTAGCTCAGGGGTAGAGCATCACCTTGCCAAGGTGAGGGTCGCGGGTTCAAATCCCGTCTTTCGCTCTGTCGTTTGCTCGAGTGGTGGAATTGGTAGACACGTTGGACTTAAAATCCAATGACCATTGCGGTCGTGCGGGTTCAAGTCCCGCCTCGAGTACAAAAAACCCTCCAATTGGAGGGTTTTTTAATTGTATTAACTGACCTTAAATATGGTGGTCATCTCAGAATATTTATTTGAATTCCAACGATCTTAATTATTGAATATTTTCAATATAGGCTAAACAGCGTTTGACCTCTTGTACTGCATCTGAACCTTCAGGAATATCGTATTCGAGTTCAATAGTTACAGGAAAATCATACCCATTTTCTTTGATCAGTTTAATGACTTCAGCTATGGGTGTATCACCTTCACCCCAGACTAAATTTCCTCCACCATTACTTTTCTTTTGTCGATCCTTTAGGTGCATACTCACGATTTTGTGGTGTTTACTTTTGATGATTTCAAGAGGGTTTTCGTTTTCAGCAGCAATGTAGTGACCAAAGTCAAGATTCATGCGGTTTGCATCTGACTGACTCATGGCAGTATCCCAAAGGGTAGGAGTTTGTTGTTCGTGACCGTGATAGCCAATCAGCATTCCTTCTTTTTCAGCTATTTTAGCTAGTCTGGCAGTGTGTTCGTCATCTTCAGGGTGTTCCAGCGTTATGTGGCTAGCGCCAAGTGCTTTTGCAGCACGCATACCGTATCTTATATCGTCATCACTATTGGTTTTTCTAAATACGCTAGGTTTAAAAGCATAGATTGAAATCCCAGCTTGAGCGTATAAACTTTTAAGTTCTTCAAACTTTTTGAAATCTACATCTTTGCGCCAGGCAGCAACCTCTGCATTATAAGTTTCTCTCATTGCAGCCACTTCAGCAGCTATGACTTTTTCATCTTCAGTAAGGGGTTCTTTTCGGTATTGTTTGATCAGAACAGCCATTTTAGAAGGATCATTGATTGGACTTTCAGGTGCATCAGCAAACGGCTCAGCGTGATTTCCCATCAGCTCAACTTGTTTAATTCCAGTTTGCTTGATGTATTCCAATATTGCCAATGGACTTTGATCTTCCATGGTTCGAAATGAATAGGTCTGTATACCTATAGATAGCTCGTTTTTTTTCTTTGTCTCAGATTGGCAAGAAATGGTTGTTTGTGCTATTATAGCGAAGGCTATAATTAGTTGAAGTACTACTCTCATAAGTTTTGTTTTTTGTTTTCACCAAATTTAATTAAAAAGATTTGAGACAATTTAATGAGACTGGATATTTCATTTTGAATGATTGATTTAACTAGGAAGCTAACAAAAAAACCCCTCAGATAAGAGGGGCATAAAGATTTGAATCTTTAGTAATTCTACTTATTGAACTAAAAACTATTCATTAGTTTTCTTCAGCCATTTGAGCTTGATAAAGCGCAACCTCCTGGAAGAGTTCGGTAGGGTCCAAAAAGCATTTTGTACTTACAATTTTATCTCCTTCCCATTGCCACCAGCAGTGGAAGGTATTTTTTTGAACTTCACCAGTGATTTTTGATGTTCCAGACCAGTCAGACCAATGATTGGTATAAACTTCACCATTGTTGTAGTACATGGTTGTTATCATGGGATTTACATGTTTTAAATCATCATATAAAATGGAATGAAAATTATATCCATCAATGATTTCGTCAGTAGTGTATTCTATATTATTAAAATAATGTTTACCGTCGGGTGTAAAGTATTCTCTTGCGATTTCAAAAGTTCCATCTTGATAGCCTTGGGCTAATTTTCTGACGGCTTCTGATTTTTCATCACTTTGATTTATGGTTCCACTAAAAGGAGCTGAGTCGATAGCGTTTACTTCGCCGTTTTGACATCCTGTTATAAGGGTACTTAATACTAAAAGGGTAATTAGTTTTTTCATTTGAATTGATTTTGGTTATTTTTAAATATAATAAAAATTTCTAATCACTTAAACGTTATATCCATAAAAATCAATTGTTTACTTGTCTTAGGGTTGTGTTATAAACAATAGAAAAGTTTATATATTAGAGAAGGGTATTTAGGCTAAAGATCGTTATTAACTCAGCCTTATAAGGTTGAGTTTTGTTCATTTGATTTCTTTACCAACTTAATTTTGAAAAAACTCTTTTATTATTTAGGATTTTCTTACCTCAAGCCAAAAGTTTACCGACCGCTTAGAATTATTTTAATCTTGTATTATACCATTCTGGTTGGTGGTCTTTTTTATGATTTGTCAATTGAACGCGTTGGATATTATTCGACTAAATCAGACTACATCCAAATAATATTGGCTGATTCTGCCTTTTATTATATGTATATAATGCCCTTAGTCTTAATTTTTATAGTTTCTTATTTATGGGATTTTTTTCTGTCAATGGAGAAAAAAAATTCTTCTAAAAATAAGTCTTGATTTTTGAGTAATGGATTTCTTTGAATGAAGTAATGGTTAGGTCTGCCTTACTGTAATCTTGGTTTTTTGAGTGTGGACTGTCAAAGCCTACGCAAAAAAGCCCTGCTGCTTTTGCAGCAAGTATCCCATTGGTTGAATCTTCAATCACAAAGCAATTTTCTTTTAAATAACCTGTGGCAGCAGCAGCTTTGATAAAAATTTCAGGATGTGGTTTAGATGCTTTAAGGTCAGCACCACTAAATTTCGTTTTAAAATACTTGTCTAAATCAAAGCGGTTAAAAATCCGATTGATGTTTTGAATGGATGCTGAAGAGCCTAATATTAGTGTTAGTCCAGCTTTATAGTAATCTTCAATAAGGTCTAAAACACCAGAGATTAATTCAAAATCTTGGGCCTCTTCAAATAAAATATCAAAATGTTGACGCTTACTATTTATTAGAACATCAGCTTTAAGCTTAAGGCTGAATTCATCGCATAAGCGCTGACATATTGCTAATGTTGCTTGCCCAGTAAAGGATTCGTAAAGTTTATCAGAAACATTTAAATCAAAATCTAAAAACATTTTTTGATACGCTTTATGATGAAGTGGTTCACTATCTACAATGACCCCATCCATATCAAAAATTACAGCCTTAAGCATCTTTTTTTTTGCAAATTTAAATTAACTTCTCAATCCTGTCATGATAAATTTAGGAGATAATAAACCAAGCCATTTTTATTGATTTTTCCATTAACGAGCTGTACTTTACTCTTCAAAAAAAGACCTTTGGCTCTATCTTACTCGATAGGATTCTATTGAATAAAAACTTACTATTTCTGATGTAAGTGATCGGAAATAAATTCAAGGACCTTGGGAAGTGAAGCCCTCCAATAGCTCCAACTATGACCACCGTCTCGAATTCTGAATTCATGTTTGACATTTTTTCCTCTCATTTTAATGTGCATCAAACTGTTGGATTTATATAAAAAGTCGTCGTCTGCGCAATCGATATACCAACGCACTGAATTTAGATCTTTAGCTTCCATATTCTCAACCAGTTGCAAAGGGTTATTTCTGTTGGAATAGCGTTCAAAATCTTTCTGGTTATGGTTTGAACTCGTATAGCCTAAATAGGTGAAATCTTTCATTTCTTCTAAACTTTGTGGACCGAGCGAAGCGCTAAGTGGAGCTGCAGAGGAAAATAAATCAAGCCTTCTTAAAGCATAAATAAAAGAGCCACCACCTCCCATTGAAAGTCCAGCGATGGCTCTGAAACGTTTATCTTTTTTTATTCTAAAACGCTCTTCAATATGGGGCATAAATTCTTCAAAGAAAAAGTCTTCATAATTCCATTTACCTGAAAGAGCATTTGTATAGCCTGCTCCACCTGTGTCAGCGTCAGGCATTACAATTATCATAGCTGTTGATTCGCCACTCAATATGGCTCTATCTGCAATATGGAGTACTTCTCCAAACTGAATCCAACCAGTGTGGTCGTCAGTATATCCGTGAAGTAGATACAAAACAGGATAGCTTCTGCTGGATGAGTCGTAATTTGGGGGAAGATATACAGCAAATTTACATTCTCCTTTTAAAATTTTACTCGGTAAACTCAGGTCATCCATTACTTTTCTATATTGTGCATTAGAAACAAAATAGAGGAAAAAAAGTAGGACCGGTACAAATCTTAGTTTCATGTTATTGTTTTTCAAAAATTACAAAAAAGAATAGATTTTAAGTGCTCAATTAAAAATTTAGGCGGAAAGTTTTCAAGGCTTTTAAATAAGTTATATTTTGGGTCAATCAAATACAATCTATGCGTTTTTTCTTCCCCCTCAGCTTGGTTTATTTTGGAATTGTTTTGAATCTTTCATTGGTTCAGGAGCAAAAAAATTCTTTAAATGTTAATGCTGATCGTTTAACAACTCAATTAAAAAAACTATCCACTTTTGGAATGAATGAAAAGGGAGGTAACGATCGAGTAGCTTTTAGTGATTACGATATTCAAGCTAGAAGCTATTTAAGCAATTATCTCAAAGATTTGGGTCTTAAAGTTTACACTGATGCAGCTGGAAATTTAATAGCAAAAAGAGAAGGGAAAAAGAATTCGCTAAGTCCAATTGTATTTGGTTCTCATATTGACGCAGTACCAAATGGAGGTCACTACGATGGTGATGTTGGAGTAATGGGAGGGATAGAGGTTTTGGAAACCTTAATCGAAAACAACATTCAAACCAAGCACCCCTTAGAGCTTATTATCTTTTCCAATGAGGAGGGTGCCATATTCGGCTCTCGTGCTTTGGCAGGTAAAATTGATCAGGCTACTCTAGAGGTTCAGACCGCTTCTGGATATACGAATGGCGAAGGAATTACTCGAATTGGTGGAGATCCTGAAAAAGTAATGCAATTAAAACGGAGACCAGAGGATGTCCATGCTTTTTTGGAATTACACATAGAACAAGGGAATGTGCTACATAAAAACAATCTTGATATTGGAGTAGTAGAAGGTATTGTCGGTTTAAAATGGTGGGATGTGGAAATTACAGGCTTGACAAACCACGCAGGAACTACACCCATGAATGATCGCAAAGATTCCATGATAGCTGCAGCACAATTTGTTTTAGCAGTAAATGAAATAATTACTGGAATTGAGGGCGCACAAGTTGGAACAGTCGGAAGGATAGCTGCTTTTCCCGGAGCACCCAATGTGATTCCAGGGAAAGTCATTACCAGTTTGGAAATTCGAGACTTAGACGCGGCTAAAATTAAAATGCTTTTCGAAAAGGTTGAAGCACGTGCTCATGAAATTGGTGAAGCAACACGGACGACTTTTGAATTCAAACCTATCGACGCTACTGCCGAGCCCGCATTGACAGATGTAAGAATTCAAGATATCATTCGTCAGAATGCAATTGACCTCAATTACAGTCATAAAACTATGCGAAGCGGTGCAGGTCATGATGCCCAAGATATGGCAGTGATTACACCTACAGGAATGATTTTTGTTCCCAGTGTTAACGGAATTAGTCATGCGCCAGAAGAATTTTCAACACCTGAAGCCATTGCCAAAGGAGCTAACGTTTTACTTCAGAGCGTACTAGACATTGACAAAATAAATTTTAACTAGGATTAAGGAGTTGTGTTTTTATCCATTACTTTCTAGACAATATACATAACTATTTCAATGATCGAATTAATTCAAAGAGCAAGTAAACATGCCGATCGGCAGGCTATTTTTTCAAATGAAAACTCTTATCTGTACAAGGATTTACTCAAGCGTTCAAGTCAAATTGCCTCGAAACTATTGAATGGAAATTTAGATTTAAATGGGGACCGAATTGCCTTTATTATTGACCCAAGTTTTGAATATGTAGTCGTACAGTGGGCAATTTGGAGAGCTGGAGGAGTTGCTGTTCCTCTGTGTACTAAACATCCTCTACCTTCGTTGGAATTTGTAATTGATGATACGCAAGCAAAGGCACTGATTTACGCTGATAACTACAGTTCACTTATTACCCCTTTACTCAATAAAACTACAGGTATCAAAGAGGAGAGCATTCGCGATGTACCTTCTGATTTACCAGATGTTGATCCGCTTAGAAATGCCATGATTTTATACACCAGTGGAACTACAGGAAAGCCCAAAGGAGTGGTCAGTACGCATCAAAATATTGAAGCACAAATCAAAATGTTGGTAACGGCTTGGGAGTGGAGTCCTGAAGATTGCATTTTAAATGTCCTTCCACTGCATCATGTCCACGGGATTATCAATGTGGTAAGTTGTGCAATGTGGAGTGGGGCAAGCTGTCGGTTTCAACCAAAATTTGATGAAGCCTCCACCTTTGATGTTTTTAAAAGCGGAAAAATCAACTTATTTATGGCTGTACCAACCATTTATTACAAACTGATCAATTTTTGGAAAGCAGCCTCCCCAGAAGAACAAAAAATAATTACAAGAGCTTTAAATAAATTTCGTTTGATGGTGTCTGGTTCTGCTGCTCTTCCGATTTCTACTCTGGAAGAATGGAAAAATATCAGCGGTCAAGTACTTTTGGAGCGATACGGAATGACCGAAATGGGAATGGCCATCAGTAACCCCTATGATGGGGAACGTGTTCCAGGAAGTATTGGTTTTGCATTACAAGGCATGCAAGTACGCCTAGTCAATGAAGAGGGCAAAGTAATAAAAGACGGAAGTCCAGGAGAGATTCAAGTTCAAGGGCCAAATGTGTTTAAGGAATATTGGGAAAAGCCAGAGGCAACAAAAGACTCTTTTGTTGAGGGTTGGTTTAAGACCGGCGATATGGCCGTTGAATTAAATGGCAGGTATCGTATTTTAGGAAGGAATTCAGTAGACATTATCAAATCAGGTGGACATAAAATTTCTGCCTTAGAAATTGAAGAAGTCATTCGTAAGAGTCCCGTTGTCAAGGATTGTGGAGTAGTTGGAATACCAGATGAAGAATGGGGGGAAATTGTCGTTGCTGGTTTAGTGTTAAATCAAGACTTTGAAGCTTTGCCTGAAACATTTGAGCCTTGGCTTAAAGAGCAACTACCAAATTTTCAATGGCCAAGGGAATACCTACTCCTAGACGACCTACCAAGAAATGTGATGGGGAAAGTCACCAAAAAAGAATTACAAAAACAATTTCAGAACCTATGAAAATTTATGGTGTTGCGCTACTGGCTTTTTGTTTTCTATTTGGAAAACTCCTTGGAAATTACCTCGGTGTACTTATCGATCTTAAAAGTGATGTAGGTGGAGTAGGTTTTGCTATGCTTTTGTTAATGATATCCTATACCTATTTTAAGAAAAAGGGTGTTGTAAAAGAATTGACCACTCAGGGAATATTATTTTGGAGCTCAATGTACTTACCAATTATAGTTGCCATGGCTGCAACTCAAAATGTGAATGCAGCAGTATCTCAAGGACCCATCGCTGTTGTCATTGGTATAATTGTTACCCTGTGTGGGTTTTTCCTAGTTCCTCTGATTTCAAAAATCGGACAATCCAAAAATCAGAAGTAGATGGAGCTAGTGTATAAATTAATAGATAAAAATGGATTAGTCTTTGCCTTTTTGGTGGTGGGGATTATCATGTATTTATCATTTTTAATATCTGAAAAGTTATTTAGGAAAAAAATACCAGGTGTTGCCCTAGCAGTTTTTGTGGGTTTACTTCTGGCATTGTTAGGATCCAAAAAAGGGATAGCTGATATTCCTCTTTTCTCAGGAATGGCTCTTTTAGGGGGCTCTATGTTAAGAGATTTTTCAGTGGTAGCTACAGCTATGGGAGCTGATCTTTCTAAGATCAAACAAGCAGGCTGGGCAGGTATCGTGGGTTTGTTTTCAGGGGTTTTCTTCTCCTTTTTTGTAGGAGTACTTCTCGCCTTTCTGTTGGGATATCGCGACATAGAGAGTTTGACTACCATAGGTGCTGGGGCCTGTACTTATATCGTCGGTCCAATTACTGGAGCTGCAGTAGGTGCGGGTTCAGATGTTATTGCAATCAGTATTGCTATAGGAGTGGTTAAAACCATCGTTGCCACCATTGGAACTCCACTCATTGCAAAAACTATTGGTTTAGATAATCCTCATTCTGCCCTTGTCTTCGGCGGATTGATAGGAACTACGAGTGGAGTAACCGCAGGTTTGGCAGCTACGGACCCTAAATTGGTTCCCTATGGTGCCTTTACCGCAACATTCTACACCGGCTTAGGCTGTTTACTTTGCCCCTCTGTATTCTATTTTGCCTTGAAAGCTTTTTTGTAAAAGATTTAAGTTATTTTAATTGATAACTTTACCTTAGAACTCATTCAAACTTTACGATATGAAGTATGCTATAGTGTTAGGTCTTTTTTCTTTGCTTGGACTTTTTTTCTTTGCTCCGAAAGAACTCGGTCAAAATAATCCCGACCACGAAGATTGGATTTCACTATTTAATGGAATGGATTTATCAGCATGGGATATTAAAATTGCAGATCGCCCTCTGAATGACAATTACCTCAATACTTTTCAAGTAGAAGACGGAATGCTTAGAATCGTCTACGATCAATATGAGAATTTTGACGATAAGTATGGTCATATGTACTTTAAGAAGCCTTTTTCATATTACAAATTGAGATTTGATTACCGATTTGTAGGTGATCAAACTCCAGGCGGAGAGGCTTGGAATGTTCGCAATAGTGGTATTATGGTGCATTCCCAATCAGCAGCAAGCAATACATTCGAGCAACACTTTCCAGTTTCCATTGAAGTTCAATTACTGGGAGGGTTAAGTGATGACAAAGTCCGTACTACCGCCAACTTATGTTCACCAGGTACTGCGGTAGAACGTTTTGGAGCAATTGATTACAGTCATTGTATCAATTCCACTTCCAAAACCTATCACGGTGATCAGTGGGTACATGTTGAAGTCGTGGTTATGGGAGAAGAATACATTGCCCACCTTATTGACAACGATACCGTGTTGCGTTACGAACATCCACAAATTGGAGGGGCTTTTATCAGCAAAGCTCTAAAAGGTCAAGATTGGGAATCTATGGGAGTAAGCAATAAAGAAAAATGGATCGCAATGGAAGGTGAAAGACTGAGCGAAGGTTATATAGCCGTTCAAGCCGAAAGTCACCCCATTGATTTTAAAAATATTGAGTTATTGGATTTATGCGGCTGCACAGACCCCAAGGCTTTAAACTATAAATCATATTTTATAAAATCAGATAACAAAGCATGTATTTACAAATCAAATTGAAAGCATTAAAAATAATACGCTTTTATAAATTCACAAGTCTAGTCCTAACAGTATTCTTTTTTTGGGTAGTTCCCTCCGCGAATTTTGCTCAAGAATTGGATGTAATGTCATACAACATTCGATATGCGAGTCCAAATGATGGCCCTAATCTTTGGGAAAATAGAAAGGGAGCAATGGTAGAAACTCTATCAAATATCAATCCCGATCTTTTGGGTTTGCAAGAAGTTTTGCATACACAATTGCTTGAGCTGACCAATGGATTGAAAGAATATTCCTACATAGGAGTGGGTCGAGAGGACGGTAAAACCATGGGCGAATACAGTCCCATCCTATATCGAAAAGACACTTTTGAGGTTTTAGATTCAGGAACTTTTTGGTTATCGGATACACCCAGTCAAATATCTGTAGGTTGGGACGCTGCTTTGGAGCGAATATGTACTTACGCTCGTTTTCTTCTCCGGCAAAGTGGTAAGGAGTTTTGGATGCTCAACACTCACTTTGATCATGTTGGAGTGCTTGCTAGAGCGAACGCCGCGCATTTGATTCTAGAAAAAATAAACACCTTAAACACTTCCAGTCTCCCAGTAGTTGTAACTGGAGACTTTAATCTAGAACCCTACGAAGAGCCAATTAAAATAATGCAATCTGCCTTTGAAGATGTCCATAAAACCCTTGCTTCTTCAGCACGAAATTACGGGACTTATAACGGTTTTGATACCCGATCTTCGGGAGAAAGGAGAATAGACTATATCTTCCAGAAAGGTTTTAAATTGAAAGAAGCCGATCATCCATGGCTTAAAACAAAAAACGGTTATTGGCTTTCAGATCATCATCCTGTCAGAGCACTTCTTTTGATTGAATAATTGAAATAAGTTCATTTAATTCGAAAGAGAAGTTTATATTAGTAGTCTAAAATCTTACAAAATGAAATATTTAATAACATTTGCCCTTATATTTATAGTATCCATTTCAAGCGGTCAAGCCCAAGAATTTAAGGGCTTGGACAAAAGTCCTTTGGATCTAATTGAATACCCGGGAGATCGAGGTAAAAGCCAGTGGGTAAGGATTTTATACAGTCGCCCTCAGTTAAAAGGTAGAGCTATTGAGTCTTTAGTTCCCGAAGGAAAAATCTGGAGAATGGGTGCAAATGAGTCTACAGAATTAACCCTTTACATTCCTATGAAAGTTGGAGGAACTTCACTACCAGCAGGAACTTATACCATGTATGCGCTCCCTAGCGAAGGTGAAATGACTATCATCATCAATAAAGCAACTCATGTTTGGGGAGCATATATGTATAATAAGGAACTTGATGTTGCCAGAATTGCAATACCATTGACGGAAGGAGATGAGTCTATAGAAGCATTTTCCATGATTTTTGAAGGTACAGGAGATGATATGATGGACCTTCATTTAGGATGGGATTACTACAGAGCAACCCTTAGATTCTCAAAGTAGGCTTTATTTGAGAGTAGATTGAAGCTCTGAAATAGGGAGACGGCTAAAATATATTCCGTTATTGTCTCTTTCATAAAAAAGACCAATGGTATTTGCATCGATTTGAACCAAATCGGAATAAGCTGAGGTTCCAGAGTAAATTTCCTTTTCTAAAACCCATTTTTTCCCGCTGTCCAAACTTCCTTTCACAGTCATTTTTTCTCTGTTTGTTCTGCTGTTTGGTCCTGAATAGAGTAAGATTGTATCTTGTTTTCCCTTAAATAAAAGTACACTTGATTGGCAAACTGGAGAGATTAATTCGGTATCAAAATATTCAGTGTCCCATTGTTTACCTCCAGTAGTACTAATTGCGATTAATCGCTCTTTACGAGCCCCATTTTGTTCTCTTACATTGAGCATTAAGCTTCCATCTGTCAGTTCAACCCCTATGGCTTCATTAGAAGAAGGCATATTGATATCTGGACTTGTTTGAAAGTCTTTGCCGTGGTTGTCTGTATAAAACCCATAGGCTCGGTATTCGTTAAAGCCCTCTTGAGGTTCTCCCTGAGAATGATTAGCAGGAACATATATTCGACCCGTATAGGGAGCCTTGGTTAATTGGATCGCATGACCTGGGGTAGTGGCATTGGTACGCCAATCTTTTTCTGCTTGAGTTGTGGTTGAATTGAAATGTACTTGATTCGTGATATTGGTTGGTTTAGACCAATTTTTTCCCTGATCGGCACTGGTGATAAAATGAACCTCTCTGACACCCTTTCCAAGTCGCATATTGTGTTCTGAAACATCACCAGTGTTATAAAATAAAAACACTCTTCCCTCTGGAAAACGAGGGTCAAAAAGGTCCTCTACTGGAGCTGGATTACCAGCTTGAAGTTTACCGAATTCAGCGACGACTTCCATTTCGGTCCAATGCAGTCCGTCGTCATAACTCATTCTCAATAAAATATCGACATTTCCAAAGTCACTACACCCCGTTTTTCTACCCTCAGCAAACGCCATTAAGGTACCCTCTTGGGTTTTGATGATGGCTGGAATACGATAGCAGGCGTATTCGCCTTCACTATTTTTGAATAATTGAATTTCCAACGGAGCTAGTGACTCAGTACAACTTAGGTACATCATCCCCAAAAGGCAGTAAAATATATGAATCCGAATAGTCATATTAGTTGATTGTGCATAAAAGGTACAATGAAAAAGGGATTTTAGAAAATATGAGTTAGAATTGGTCTCGTTTCAAAAAAATTAAAATTCTTACATTTAAGAAACTAAACACGGAAAATATGAAGCCATTGAATTTTAAGCAGCTCATTGGGTGCTGTTTCTTTCTCTTTTTAATTCCCAATCTTAATGCTCAAACCTATGAGCCCAGTCCAGAAAATCTCGAGGCTAGAACTTGGTTTCAAGATGCCCGATTTGGACTCTTTGTTCACTGGGGAGTTTATAGTATACTAGGAGATGGTGAATGGGTAATGAACAATCAAAACATCAGTGTTGAAGAGTATGAAAAACTTCCTCAATTTTTTAATCCCATTGACTTTGATCCAGTAGAATGGGTCGCCATGGTTAAAGATGCAGGAATGAAATATATTACCATTACAAGTAGGCATCACGATGGCTTTTCGATGTTTGATTCAAAAGCTACCGATTACGATATCGTTGACAGTACTCCTTACGGTAAAGATGTATTGAAAATGCTTGCCGAAGAATGTCGCAAGCAGGGGATCAAATTATTCTTTTATTACTCTTTATTAGATTGGAATAGAGACGATTATTTTCCTAGAGGTAGAACAGGGACAGGGATTGCAGGACGTGGAGAAGGCGAATGGGAAGAATATATCGCTTTTATGAAAGCACAACTCAAAGAACTTTTAACCAATTACGGTGAAATTGGAGGAATCTGGTTTGACGGACATTGGGATCAAAAGGACTGGGATGGAAAAAAATTTGGAGCTGTTAAGGTTAACTGGCATTACGATGAGATTTATGGTATGATACACCAGATGCAGCCTCAGGCGCTTATTGGAAACAACCACCATATAGGGGTCATTGAAGGGGAAGATTTTCAAATGTTTGAAAAAGACCTACCCGGAAACAATACTACTGGATGGGGAACACCTGCTGATCAAATTGGAACGGTTCCCCTCGAAGTTTGCGAAACGATCAACGGTTCTTGGGGTTTTAATCTTCAAGATCGCAAGCATAAAACAGAAAAAGAACTCATCCATTATTTAATCAAAGCAGCTGGTTATGGAAGTAATCTGCTTTTAAATGTGGGTCCCATGCCCAATGGAAAAATCCAGCCCAAACATCAAACTTCTTTAAAAGCCATGGGTGATTGGCTAAAGAAACACGGAGAAACCATTTACGGTACTAGAAGAGGCCCCATTCCTCCTAATGAAGATTTTGTTTCAACCCAAAAAGGAAAAACGGTCTTTGTACACATTCTCAATCCTGAAATTGACGTAATTCATGCTGATGAAGTACCCGTAAGAATTAGAGGTATTTACGATATGAAAACAAATAAGAAATTGCCTTTTAGAAATGATAGTTTTGGTTTAGCAATTGATGTTTCAACTCTTTCTAAGGACGATATAGATACTGTGATTAAAATTGAATTAAGATGAATGAGGTTAGTAAATTGAAGAACCGCTTAGTCTCCTTGGACTTTTTTAGAGGCTTGGTCATGTTTTTGCTCATCGCTGAATTTGCTCACCTTTTTGAGGTCTTAATGGAATCTGGTAATGCACAGCTCTCTGCAGCCATGGATTTTCTTTTTCACCATGCCAAGTGGGAAGGCTTGCATTTTTGGGATCTTGTACAGCCCTTTTTTATGTTTATAGTAGGGGTTTCAATCCCACTGTCTTACGCTAACCGAAAGAAAAGGGGAGCTTCTGAAAAGGCAATTCGAAATCACGCCTTCCGCAGAGCATTTTTGCTGCTCCTTTTTGGATGGGGACTCTATTGTATTGGGCCAGAAAAAATTGTTTTCCAATTTGACAATGTACTGGCTCAATTATCCTTTACCTATTTGATTTCATTTTTATTGCTTAAACAATCTTCTACTGTACAAATTGCTATGGGCTTTCTGTGCATATTGATTTCTGATTTATTGTACCGCTTCTTTCCAGTTGTCGGTTTTGATCAAGCTTTTGTCGCTGGAGAGAACTTTGGAGCTTGGTTTAATATTTTTATTTCAGGCTATGAATACGGTGGTCATTGGGCGGCATTTAATGCATTGCCTACGGCTGCTCACACCCTTTGGGGAGTTGTAGCTGGAAAATGGCTGATGGATACCACTCAGCAGTCAGAAAAATTAAAACGTTTGCTAATTGCTGGACTAGTTGCTTTGGTTTTGGGGTACATCACAACCTTTTTTACTCCTGTAATCAAAAGAATTTCTACCACCTCATTTGTGTTGCTTTCTGGAGGATGGACCTTTCTCGCTTTAGCAGTCTGTTATTGGCTTATAGATGTTAAGCAACTCATTAAAAAGACTTTCGTTTTTAGAGTTGTAGGGGTCAATCCCCTCTTTATTTACCTCTTTGCATCCATCGGAGGTGGAGGACTTTTCTTAAAAATTATCCGACCATTTTCAAATTCTATAATCGGTGGATTTTTACCTTGGGCGGCTGACTTGATTTCAGGTTTTGCAGTGCTGTTCGGATTGTGGTATTTATGCTATTGGTTGTACAAAAAACAAATTTTTATAAAAATATAATATGAGATATTCCATTCTAACGCTTCTTTTTGGTTTACTTCTTTTAGGTTGTCAACCTACTGAGCAAAGCCCAAAGCAATCTCCAAATATAATTTATATTCTAGCTGACGATTTAGGCTATGGTGAATTGGGTGCTTACGGCCAAGAAAAAATAAAAACCCCCAACTTAGACCGTTTGGCTGCTGAAGGAATGCGATTCACACAGCATTATACTGGAGCACCTGTTTGCGCACCTTCCCGCTATATGTTTTTGACCGGGACTCACGCCGGTCATGCCTACATCAGAGGAAATTACGAATTGGGTCAATTTGAAGATGAAAATGAGGGGGGTCAAATGCCCATACCAGAGACCACACCTACCCTAGCAAAAATGCTCAAAAAGTCAGGATACCAAACCGCTATGGTTGGAAAATGGGGTTTGGGTATGAATGGGACTACGGGTAGTCCTCTGCTTCAAGGGTTTGATTATTATTATGGTTATTTAGATCAAAAGCAAGCACACAATTATTACCCAACTCATCTTTGGGAAAACGATAAGCCAGCTACTCTGAATAATGATTATTTTTTGGTGCATAGTCCGATAAAAAAGGGAAGTGGTCAAGATGCTTTTGACCAATTTAAAGGGGATGATTATGCCCCAGACCGTATGTTAGGAAAAGCGCTTCACTTTTTAGATACTACCAGTGTAA
>Ga0181563_10001945_pt1 | contig 20066 bp, 12 predicted proteins | sample 011ome_25_FD_133759 | JGI IMG/M metagenome (GOLD analysis project Ga0181563, IMG submission 133759) | Coastal salt marsh microbial communities from the Groves Creek Marsh, Skidaway Island, Georgia - 011512CT metaG (megahit assembly) | ecosystem: Environmental > Aquatic > Marine > Intertidal...
ACGGATGTTGCCGCTCGTGGTATTGATATCGACGGAGTTACTCACGTGATCAACTACGACATGCCAGTCGATCCCGAGAGTTATGTTCATCGAATTGGGAGAACAGCGAGGGCTGGAGCCAAAGGCATAGCGATCTCTTTCTGCACGGCGGACGAGATCGATGAATTGCACGACATAGAGCGGCTGCTCGGGGCGAAATTGCAGGTCGAGAATCCAGAGGCTCGACCTGAATCAGCAAGTCCAGCGAGGAAAACGCAAGTTGGTCCTCGGAGATCGAAACGCGGTCGCCGAACAATCGCTCTCGATGCTGAAACTCAAAGTGGAACGCAACCGAAATATCGACGTGTCCACAAAAAGAACGGGTCAACGAGAGCGAACAAACGTCAGCGTTCAGCGATGGCTTAACTCATCATCGAACAAAGCGCACCGATTACTTAGGAGTATTGCTCATCGCTAAAAACCAAAACACTTTCGCCAAACGAGCTCGCGAAATGGACAAGAAACGAAAGGCCGAAGAGAAGCGGAATCGCCGCAAAGAGCGAAAAGCGGAATCAGCTTTGCCGCAAGCTATTCCGGACGAAGAAAGCTTGGCCGAGACGTCGATCGATGACTCGAACGCCGACGCCGATCAATAGAAAAACAAGCACAACGCCGCACCGAGCTTCACAGTCTTTGCGTCGGTGATATTACAACCACCGTGTCTGACTGGTTGCGTGAACGTTTCGCGTAAACCGGACCGACACAACTATTTTGAAGAGTATTGGATTAGGAAAATGGAACAAGGTACGATCAAACGAATCACGGACAAGGGATTCGGCTTCATCTCGCCCAGAAACAGCGACGAAGACATGTTCTTTCACAGTTCGTCCGTCGAAGGAGCACACTTCAATGACCTCCGCGAAGGTCAAGCAGTGACTTACACGATCGGCCAAGGCCCCAAAGGCCCTCGTGCTGAAAATGTTCGGACGGAAAGCGAATAATCGCTAAGACCTCTAGTCAAGACGTCGGCACCTTACCCTGTGCCGACGTCTTTCTACACCATTGGTAAAAAGTCTCGCTGCTAATCTTGTGAGATTTATTCGTGGAAGTGTTTTAACGAATAATTTATGTCCATTCGGTTGAGAATCAAATCTTCCACGATTCAGCCCCGCACATGATTCTCGCACTCCATAAGAAGGCATGAACGATGAAACACCGGCATCGCACGTTTGAGATGTTCGATACCTACGACGAAGCCGCGACCGCGCTTGAATCCAAGACGTCGCAAAAAATCGTTCAGCAGAACTATGAAACAGATGAAGTTCGTACATTCCGTTGTTTAACGGTTTCCCGCGGTGCGTGTGTGATCCACGTCACCTTCAAATCGCAAAGTCGTCCGGAGCAGGATGATGCGAGTAATCTCCGCGTCGATTTTGCGAAGCTGGCCGGTTCATTGGTCAATGACAGCCCGGTCCTGATAGACTTCGAGGGTTTGGGAGAATTCTCCGCCAGATCCGTTGACGAATTGGCGCTCTTCTGTCGAAAGCTTCAAACCAAGGGCAGCCGATTGGCCCTTTGCAATCTGGGGGGCGCCGTCAGGGCCTCTTTTTTCCCAGGTCGCGTCTATGAACAAGCTTGAATTCGCTTACAGCGCCAAGGTCAATTGAGAAACCAAAATTGCAGATGCTTTTATTGCATCTGCACACCATTGATCGTGCGAAAGTCAATTCAAACACCGTTGCAAATGCCGAGAACCCAAATGATGGGAGAGAGTTTCCTAGAAGACGGATTCTGGCTAACGCAGAAAGGTGTACCAGAGGATCGTTATTGAGCCAAGTTCGTCAGAAAAGAGCGGTTCAATTCCATTCCGCGGTAGCATCTTTCACCCTCGGGTGCACGCTCAGGTTCACTTCCATCCGCCTGAAAGTTTCAATCGTAACGCTGCATTGACTACGCCGATCGTTGGTGTCGCCATTGCTGGCCTCTCCTTGAGGTAAGCGATGTAAGACGAATACAATCGACTTCCTCAATCGATTTTAGCCAATGCTGATACAGGTGAATTTGCCGTCATGCTGGAATTACGATGTACCGTTCGAAAGTGTGGTCAAACGCTAGTCCAGTCCGAATCAGGGCTGAGGTGTGAGGCGGGGCATCATTTTGATCAGGCCAAGGAAGGTTATTGGAATTTGACGCAGCCGCAGGATAAGAAATCCAGCAATCCTGGGGATAATCGTGATGCGGTGCTTGCCCGACATCGTTGGCTGCAGCGAGGGCATGCGCAGGGCTTAGCCTCCGCGCTTCGGGACTGGGTTAGCCTCGGTAAGCAACCATTGACTGTGGTGGATCTTGGGTGTGGTGATGGGACATTCGGGCCATTGGTGTTTCCGGATTGCGCTGATGGATTCTGCGGTATCGACCTTGCCAGACCCGCCATCAAGCTGGCTTGCAAGTGTTGGCCGCAAGCAACATGGGTCCTAGCAAACGCGGATCGTGGACTGCCCTTGGTTGATGCAAGTGTCGACCATGTGATGTCCTTATTCGGACGGCGACCCATTCAGGAGATCAAGCGAGTGTTGAAACCCGATGGTTCCTGTATGGTTGCCGTTCCAGCAGAAGATGATCTTCTCGAGCTCAGGACCGCTGTGCAAAAACGTGGAGATCGTCGAGGTCGTGTGGAGGCCATCGTTGACGAGATGGGTGAGCAAGGGCTTAGCTGTCTGCGACGCAAGCAGTGGCGAACCCAGGTTCACCTTGGAGCAGATGAGATTGAGGATGCCTTGGCGATGACTTATCGCGCTAGACGATGGTCAGAAAGTAAAAAGATAGCTTCGATAGAGACTGCATCCGTGACGCTTTCCGCGGATCTTCTTTGGTTTACTCGAATGTAAATAGCGTGGTGTGGACTCGCAGGTTGCAGGAATTCGAAAGTGGCCGATTCTAAACGCAGGACCGTTTCAGGGATTTTAATCAACGCTATTCGAAGAGATGAGTCCGTGGATTCCCTGATCAGCTTCCGTAGGAGATTTTGTCGGGCATTCTGCGTCCGGTAAAAGATGTAGCGTTTTGAGAGGTATTCTGCCTCGGTTAACGAATCTTAAGTTGCAGATCAGTGATCTCGCCTTTGAATTCAATCGCATTGTACTGGCCAACTGGTTTGATCTTGTCGTCGCCCACTTGTAGTCCATCGCCGGGTTGCGACAGCACGCACGCGGCATCGGCAGTCGCCACGATTTTTCCATCCAGTTCGATTTGCATTTTGCCGTTTTTCGAAATGCTTGCGGTAACGATGGATTCACCACGAGGCATTTCTTGCTTGGAGATTGCTTCCGTCAATTTCCAGTTGTCTCGCACCGCTAGAATCAGGTTGCCATCTCGTAGGTAAAGTGCGTAGCCTTGCTTATCGCCACCCTGAGCAAGAATCACGCCTTCGTGTCCTTTTGGGTCAACTTTGCAAGTGATTTCGATACCTAGACCTGCGAAGCTTGGTGCAAGACTGCCCGAAAGATCATCGCCTTTTTTAAGTTGGAACTGTTTTTTACTTCGCTCTGCTTCAATTGATTCTTTACGTCCAAGCTCCAGTCCATTGTCCTGCGGTATGGTGCGATTCCAAGCAAGCAGTTTTTCGGTCAGCGTTTTGGTTACCTGAGGGTTCTCTGCGGCGCGATTGGTGGTTTCTCCTGGGTCATTGAGCAGATGGTAAAGCTCGGGACGACTGCCATCGTAATCGCACAGTAGCTTCCAACAACCGAGCCGAATCGCTAGGTCGGGTAGTTGTTCAAATCCGTAGTAGTTCTTTCGATCCGGTGGGCGGCGAAAGCAAATTTCAGCCTGCCGGCCCGCCCGTGATTTCCCGAGCAGGGTGTCCAATACTTCTTCTCCGTCGTACGCTGCGTTTGCTTCGGACGGCACGTCCGCAAGTCGGAGGATGCTGGGGACAAGATCAATTGCAGAGAAAACCGATGTGGTGTTTCGAGTTCCCACCGCTTGACTGGGGATGAGTCCCGGTCCCCACGCGATCAGCGGTGAGCGTATTCCGCCTTCGTAAAGATGGGTCTTGTAGCCTTTAAGCGGCCCAGCTTGACCGGCACCGAGTTCACATCCATTATCCGAACAGACCAGAATAAGCGTGTTGTCTCGAAGGGTTGGTTGCTCGCGGATGAATGAGAATAGTTTTGCAAATTGCAGATCCATCGCTTCCAGTACTGCAAGATAAAGTCCGCGTTTACCTTTGCTTTTTGCAACGTTGTATTCTTCAGCTGGTGGCCAAAAGGGGCTGTGGACGTCATCGGGCCAAAGGTTCACGTAGAACGGCTGATCCTTTTCGAGTGCTTGTTGCATGAAAGGGATCGCGGCTTCGATAAACCCATCGGTGATTCGAGATCGCTGCATCCATGTCACTGGCTGCCCAAGTCGAACTGCGTCACTCCATATCCGGCCTACCTCACCCTCGCCGTTCATTGTAAGCGGTAACAGCTTGGCACCAATTCCTTCAAAGTTGGTGAGAGAGGTGTCAAATCCATATTCCGTAATCGGTGGAGCTTCCTCGACATCTCGCTGGCCACCCATATGCCATTTCCCAAAATGCCCCGTCGCGTAACCAGCTTGTTGAAGGCTGCGGGCAAGCATCGGTGCCTTTGGGTCAAGCCACTGAGCGATGCCTCGCTTGTCATTTAGTTCACGATGCGCTAAGTAAGACGTGATGTTCCATCGTTGCGGGTACTGCCCTGTCGACAACGCAACGCGGGATGGCGAGCAGATCGGTGAGTTGACATAGAACTGCTCGAATGCGATTCCTTCACTCGCAAGTTGATCAATGGCCGGAGTTTGGGCATCCGTATTTCCAAAGCAGGAGAAATCAGCCCAGCCCATGTCGTCGATAAAGACCATGACAACGTTGGGTGGCCTTGATGCTTCGGTGAAAACGCTCGGTAAAATCAGTATGACTAACAACACGCGTAGACAGAGAATGCTTGTGCCAATCCAATTAGTGATTCGATTCATTAGGATAAGAATTAGTTAGATGGTTTATCTCGGTCGAGCTGCCGAGAAAAAATATTCCAGCGCTGGGCGAGTAAAAACGGAACGCTTTTGGCTTCGATTTTTGCGATAACGATAGGTTTTTGGCGTCCGTTTTGTTGGGTCAACGGAACACTTAGGTCAAGAAACGCTTGATTGCACCGGTTTGGCTGAGTCGGTTTCGCTGCATCGTTAGATCAAGATCTCCATAGTGCTCGATTGGATTTCCATAGGCATTGAGGAGAGTCGTGTACCAATTACTTAGCGTTTTGTGCCCGTGATTGCCATGAAAAGGCAGTCGAATATACCGGCCAGCCATATCAAGTTTTGAGTTTTTACCACTCATGATGATCATCGGTGCTTCGGTGTCGGGGCCGTGGTGGCCTGCGCCCGTCTCTGGCATGTAGATGATCGTGGTATTGTCGAACATGTTGCCGTCGCCCTCAGGTATCAGCTTGAGCTGCGAAACGAGAGTTTGAATCTGCTTGGTGTGATGCATCTTGATCGCATCCCTCATCTCCTCCGCGCCTGCAATTTGACCACCATGGCCGATTTGATGGATGCTTGTTTTGGTATGATTTTCTGGGAGTGACGTGATGTCGGTACCAAGGTCGTCGATGGTGTAGGTCACGACATTGGTCAATCCAGAAGCGAGAGCTCCAATGATCACATCGGTGAATGCGGATTGTTTTTGCGGAAGTGTTGCATCTTGACCGCCCGCATCGTGAACCGGATCAATTTTCGGGAGAAACTGTTTTATTCGATCACCCAGCGACGCAACCTTCTGATTGCGATCGCGTATCGATTGCAGTGAATCGATTTGATCACTGATTTTGAGCCGTTCGTCGCCGGAAAGTCCCACGAGCCGTTGAGATTCTTGTTGGTAGACATAATCTAACAGTGCGTTGTCTGACTCTGCGTCATTGGTGTTGGTGACTGATTTGAAAAGCTCTTGGTACGCGGTCATCGGATCGGCGTAGCAGTAGTTTCGCTGTTTTGCGGCGGGCGCGGAGTAGCCGGGGACGATGCCAGTCCGATGCTCGCGACCATGGGGAACGGCCAACGACATTTCCACGTGCCCAAAGGGTGATGGAAATAACTTTGCTAATTCGAAATCAACCGTGGCCCATTTGATATTGTTGAGAATATCGCGTCCAGCTTTGTAGGCACCCATGCAGCCCGAATAGGAATAGTGCCCACCACCACTCACTGACATCGAGATGCCGTGCAGGATGGTCATCTCTGACTTGTAGTCATTCAATGCGGATAACCACATTGGTAAATCGTGATGTTCAAGGTCGAGTTCAAACGCCTCTTTTTCTTCGTGCTTCTTCAATTGCTGCGAGGTGAACGATTGAAGGCCAAACTGCTTGGGTAGGTTGCCGTTCGACTTGCGAATGAAAATAAATCGATGGTTTCGAGTGTTAGCACTTTGCTCCGCTGCATGGATGCTGTTGAAACAAGGTGTGAGGGCTAGACTGGTGGTGCCCCAAGCAGTGGTTTTTAATAATTCGCGACGATTCACTAACATGTTTCGGTCCCTATCGGTAACAACGTTGCCGATTTTCGTTTCACTTTTTGACTGATTTTAATTGCTGGTTACTGTTGAGCGTCAATGCGTTTTCGGTGGATGAATGAATCCGAAGTTAGAAGTGATACGATCACTTCGTCAAAACTTCCATTGCTGTTTAAGTAAGCTTGGTCAGCATTGATAAGGGTTTGCGAGTCAGAGAGTGTTTCGTTGCGTCCCATGAAGTAACGGAAAGCATGGCGAATGATCGACTGCCGTGCCTTGGCTGATCGGGCAAGTCGATCGATCAAATCAAACGCATCGTCGACTTCGCCATCCAGGTTCGTGTCGCCCGTGCCGCTAAGGACTCCGCTCGCCTCGACCGGCAACGTTTTGTAGGTGGCTAGGGATGCTCCGAACGAATTCGTTTCCCCTCGTTTTGCCTCTCTAATGAGATTATCCGGATGCTCGAGGCTTTCGTCGGTCCGAAAACGACCGAAGTCGTCATAAATTTCGAATGGAAAGCCGAGCGGATCCATCTTCTGGTGGCAACGCCAGCAATAGGTCTCGCCCGTGCGATTTTCCATGCGTTGACGTAGTGTTTGGTGAGGGTCCGGTGGGATCACTGCGTCCACGGTGATCGGAACATCGGGAATGGTGTCGGCTAGCAGCTTTTCTCGTATCCACTTGCCTCGATGAATTGGATCGGTTTCAAGATTTTGCGAGTGGGCGATGAGCCATGCGGGATGCGTTAGAAGTCCTTTCCGGTTTGGGATCTTGGCTGGCTGTGTGGTGGGATAATCCCAAGTTCGCCAATCGATGTTCCAGTAACTCGTGACCTCTTCACCTCGCATCTGCTGGTCGGTTCTGCCAAGGACATTGCCGCCGTTCCAAAATCCCATCGGTGACTTCATGTATGGCAGTCCGTGCGATTGTCCGTTACCGAAGTGCAACTCGAGAGCGGTCATCATGCGTTTCAGAGTGGACAGCAATGCCTTATTTTCCCCACCCCTTGTCTTTTGAAACTCCCAGATGGTCATCATGAACGCTCGATGCTGCTCAATATCTTCTGGTTCCCAGTTTTCCCACTCCAGCGGTTCAAAGTATTCGTAAACTTTGTTCAGTTGTTCAGATGCCAACTTCATCGCCTGATTATCACCGGAGTGGTAGACAAAGAATTTTTCGGTGGTCAGCAACTCCTCGAAGACGTTCTGGTCTTTTTGCAGGATATGCTCAACGAGCATGTCGGCTTCGTCGATTAGACGGCTGACCGCCTGCTCATGGCGACCTGCACCAAATCGTGAATCATCTTTGAATACTTCCAGTGCCTTGGGGTAGCCAAAGAATTCACGAAAGAATCGCAGTTTGCGAATCGGTTGATTGGTAACACTTGCATTGAGATTTGCGGCCTGCACGCTTTCATCAATGATGGTCCATTGGTCGCGTTTGCCAAGTATTCGGCGGATCTCACGTTCGTAGTCGGCACGTGAATTGAGTTTTCCGGATTGGGCTGCGACGGCCAGTGGGGCATCGGGTGCAGAGTCAGTCAACGCATAAGCAATCGCATAGCTGGCGTCACGGGCGGACATCAATCGACGTCCGTGCTCGTCAGGATCCCCGCTTCCAAACTCTTGACGGTAGGCAAACTCGGTACCGAGGATCATCGATTCAATCAGTTTTCCGACCGCCTTTTGCCGATCTAGTTTTGCCGTGTAGATGCTGAGTTGTCGTTGATTCTCGATCAACTCATCTGTGGTTGGCTGTCGGAGGTAGATCGTGTCAAAGAGCTCAATGATGACAGCTTGAATTTGTTCATCACGGTCTTGTTCGTTTCGGGAATCCGTGGTGGCTGTCGGCTTTTTCCATTGCTCTAGGCATTTTTCCATAATGTCTCGGTATCGGTCTCCCTTTCTTCGATGCTCGGTGATCGATGCGACCAATACCTTCATCTCGGCGTCACTAAGTGGTTGATAGGTGGGTAATTTAAAATTACCTTTCTCAACGTGGGCGTACACGCGATTCATGTCCCATGTGTCAAAAAATAATTTCATGGTTACGATACGGTTGCGTATCCGATAATCGGAAACACCCTCGATAAACCAGTCTCGTTCGCACTTGAAAATAATCTCATCAAACTCGGTTAAATCGGCCTCTCGATAGGGCGCCCAGACTCGGTCCCCTTTCTCGTCGAGTTCAGCTCGCCCCTGATCCTCGGTTACGACGAAGGCGGTTGTTTTATAGGTGCGAATTCCTTGCATGATGGAAAAGATATCCTCGTGATCAAAACGATCGAGGAATTCCAGATTGTCGTGCCGCTTTTGAATACCGTTGGTCGAATGTTGTGGTGGTCCCGGGTAAGGGATTTTTTGATGAACCACTACCGGCTTCAACGCTTCATGTGAATCGCCATAAATTTCCTGAAGCAGGTGATCGAACGAGCTGAAATTGCGCAGGAACGTTTCACGTGCTTTTAGCTGGTTTTGATAATTGAGTTCCTTTTGCAAGTAAGCGTGCATCGCGGGGTAGTGTGCCTTCATGATGGATTCAGACGTCATGTGTTTGGCAATGCGTTTCGCATTTCCAATCATGGTTAACAGATGGCCGGTGGTCAGGCGGTCGCGAACGCTATAACGCACTCCAACAGTAGATGGCAGTAGAAACGGATTGGTGATGGTTCGCCGCTCCTTGTTTCCCCATTCCGTCTTGGGGCTCCAGTGCACGCCACTATCTCCGCGGACATAATGCTGAGTGCCATAGATCGAACGAGTGGGGTGGTAATTGAGGAGATGGTTGATTTTCTCATTGAAAATGAATTCGCTAATCAGCCAGCGACGGTCATGTGTGAACGCCACCTCGTGAGAGTGCTCTCCCGAGAACAGTGCCTGATGATCCACGGCGTTGCCATACTCAAAGCGCTGCAGTTTTTCCGTGAGCGCTCTAGCGCGGTCACCGGTCAACTGTGTTTGGAGCCAGGTTTGCAGCGTTTCTTTCTGTTTGTCTGGAAGTTGAGGTGCGTCAGCAGGTGGCATTTCTGAAAGGTGAATTACCTTCTGCATCTTTTCAAAAAGCTGTTGCTTTTTCACATCGTCGATTGTGTCGAGATCCGTCAGCCGAACATCTCCCTCCTGTTTGTCCGAATCGTGGCAGGTGGAGCAGAAATTTTGCAGGATCAACGTCGACTGGGTTTCTAGATCCGCCAATTTCTCGGCGTTTGATGGCGAGTCAAATGATGGCTCAGCTTGAGCAAAAATGCGACTGCTTGTTGAGCATGTTGAGACAATCACAAGAATTGAGAGAACACGCAGCAATTCGAACAATGGAGTCACCGAAGCATGCGACCGAAAGCCAAATTCATAAACCATTCGAGGAATCGACATACTTTCTTGAACCAGCAGAGTTTGGCACACTCATATGCGAGTGAATGTTAAAAACTTTTTTTTGTTACGTTCAGTGGGGTCCATGATAGAGCGAATGAGAGAGCGTTGCTAACGAAGATTCTCGTCGATCGCGGATTCCTCACGTTTTGTCTTGGAGAAAGGCTGGGTGGCGGAATCTCGCTAAGAATAGCATTGGTCTTTGAGACTAGGTTTGATGGGATCGGTGTTGGTCGGACTGTTGCGGGTTTTCCGTTCAGAGGCGAATGAAATTCACGAATTATGCATCCATCGGATTTAGGCGTTAGAATGTTTCGTGCATGGGCCTAAACCATCGCACAAAATGTTGTCGTGTTCACCAGATGTGCGTTTCTTGACCTTTTGTTCCACAGGCATCTTTATGTTTTGTCATCTCCAATGGGGCCATCGAATCGGTTTGAGCCTACTCAGTTGGACTTGGGTTTTAGCGGGGGCTGTTTGGGGGCAATCAAGTCCATCAACCGTTGAGTCGGCGATGCAACTGTCGAAAGCTACCGGCAGGCCGATTTTTGTGATGGCGGGGCGCGAAACCTGACCGCCGTGCGTCGCGTTGCTGGATCGTTTGCAAAATGATCGATCGTTAGCAGCGTTTTCGGGACAGTTTGTCTCGTTAAAGATCGTTACGGATAACAATCCAGATTGGGCGCAGTGGTCCCGCAAGTATCCGATGAAGGGGAATAGTATTCCTCAGTTGTATGTCGTTCGCGCCGACGGCGAGCAGTTGTTCGGTGGTGCGGGGTCGCTACCTGGCGATGCGTTACCTCTGATGCTGCGGTCAACGCTGAGTCGTGCAGGGCGGTCGTTTGAGCCTCAGCAGGCCGCGTTTTTGAGGCGGAAAGTAAGCGAAGCAGAGGAAGCTTTGGCTGCGAGTCGTTATCTCGCCGCGGGACTTCGATTATCCGAGTTGAGTCAGCTCGGAAACCCAGGCGATTTGCAAAGCTACGCGGAACAGGCGTTGAAAGCAGCGATGTTATTCGAGGATCTCCGCTCAAAGATGGATCGGATTGCAGAAGAGACAAAGACCAAATTGACCGATCAGGCAGGTGGTGACGTTCTTGGGGCAATGTTGGCTCTCGGTGAGATTGAGGCTGTCTTTCGGATGTTTCCTAAATGGCGGGCAGATGCGAACTCTGTCACTCGAGAGTTTGCAAAGGATGATCGGTACGCCGACGCGACCCAACATGCTGCTGCAATTGTTCAGGCAAGGCTGGCCGCGGCATCCTCCGAAGTCCGCGTGAAGGCGAGAGCAGAGAATTTGTATGCGAGCGTTCTAAGAAAGTACCCCGGCACCGAAGCAGCGGTGATTGCCAAGAAGGAATTGTTGGAGTTAAAGCCAGATTCGAAAATCATTGAGAACATGGCCGAGGGTAGTGAGTCGGGAAAGAGTGGTTTGGCAGAGGTTGCGTTTCGCACATGGTCGACATTGCAAGGTGATTTTCAGACGCGTGCCAAGTATCTCAGTCAGTCAATTGACCGTGTGAGACTAGAGAAAGAGACTGGTGAAACGATTGAGGTGGCGATCGAGATACTTAGCCAGCAAGATCGTGATTATTTGAAGCTGTACAAACCCGTTGATTGATCTCGACAGTCTATGCAAATGCGAGCTGCAAGTTCGGTTTGGTGCATCTCGTCGGTTCGGAATTACCGGTGTAGCAGATTGACGTCATGGAGATGGATGAGTTCCAAGAGTCGTGGTGTGTTCGGTAACAAATGGCGAGGTGAATGAAGCGATGAAACTGATCCTATCGTTGTTGATGTTTTCATTGTTTGGCACGACCAGTGTCGCACAAGAAAATCGTCCAAACATCCTTTTCATCATGGCCGATGATCACGCTTGCAACGCAATTAGTGCGTACGGCGGACGTCTGGCTGACGTGGCACCCACACCCAACATTGATCGCCTCGCTCGCGAGGGCATGATGCTGAATCAATGTTTTGTGACGAATTCCATCTGTACTCCCAGTCGAGCGGTCATTTTGTCGGGGCAGCACTCGAATCTTAACGGCGTTAAGACGTTGAATGATTCCTTTCCCTCTGCCGAATCCGGTGTGCCCAACGTTGCTGAAATGTTAAGGATGTCGGGTTATCAAACCGGCCTAATCGGAAAATGGCATCTTCGGTCACCACCTTGGGGTTTTGATAGTTGGAAGGTTGGCCCAGGCCAGGGCATGTATCACAACCCGGTTTTTGTTTCTTCAGAAGATGGAAAGCCTTACCAGAGTCGTCCATCGCGTGATGCCCGGCGTGTTCCCGGTTACTACACGGATTTGATTACCGATTTTGCGATTCAGTGGCTTGGTGAGCGGGATCAATCGAAGCCGTTTTTTTTGATGCTCCATCACAAGGCTCCGCATGGTAAGTGGGAACCAGCAGAGCGGCATCGAGATTACCTCGCTGATGTGATGATCCCAGAACCGGAAACGCTTTGGGAAGATTTCAGCCACCGTTCCTCTGCGACTCGTGAAATGGGCACGTCGATCACGAGTAGGCTGCATCCACGTCGAACCATGGTAGCGGATGTGCAAAAAGCAGATTGGCCCGCAGGTTCGGTGGATATGACCGGGATGAGCGATCGAGAAAAAGGTAGAGCAGCCTATCAAAAGTACCTTCACGATTACCTAGGCTGTGTGAAGGCGGTGGATGAGAATGTTGGCCGGATGCTTGATTACCTTGATCAGCAAGGACTCACTGACCAGACGCTGGTGATCTACACGTCCGACCAAGGAATGTTTCTGGGTGAGCACGACTATTTTGATAAACGCTGGATTTATGAGGAGTGCTTGAAGATGCCATTTCTGGCAAGGCTACCATCGGTTATCCCGGCGGGAACCGTAAACGATTCCTCTTTGTGTTCGAACCTTGATTTTGCGCAGACGTTCTTGGATTTTGCAGGGTGTCTCGAGGCGGATGGTGTTGAGAAGATGCAAGGGGCAAGTCTGAAACCGATCCTGAGCGGGCAAACCCCCGGTCATTGGCGCGACGCGGTTTACTATCGGTACTGGATGCACCTCGCCCATCATCACATCCCAGCGCACTATGGGGTTCGTAATCACCGATACAAACTTGTATTTTTCTATTCCTTGCCACTCGATGCGAGTCTCGGAAAAGGTGTCTTTCCACCAACCACACCTGGGTGGGAGTTGTATGATCTGGAACTCGATCCTCAAGAAAAACGCAATGTGTATCACGATCCCGCCTATCGTGAAACGATTGACGAATCGAAATTCAAGTTGTTGGCGCTAAAGAATCTTTATCGCGATACTGACGACGCGTATCCCAAGTTAATGAAGTTACGCGAAGATCATTGGTAGGGATACAGTGAACCTCGTGCGGGACAATGGTTGAGTGTTCCCATTTAAGTTGTCGCGAGATTGCGATTATGTTTGTTGGGTGATGAGATGTTTTAATACCCGCGAAAATTTTGGATCCTGTCAATGAATCTGCGAATGTTTGTGCTGATGGTCTCCTTGGTTCTGTTGTCGGCCACTTCATTGTGTGCGGGTGGTGATCTAAGACTCAACGGGTCCTATGTGGGACGAGTAGAGGATGACGGAACGATACGAATTCGCGGTACCGCAATTGGGCGTTTTGAGAAGGATGGTGGCATCAGAATCCGTGGCACGCTACAGGGAAAGATCGAATCTGATGGAACCATACGCAAGCGTGGAACGGCGATTGCGAGAATCGATCGTAACGGCGACGTCCGGTTAAGTGGGACCTTTGTAGGAAAAGTTGAGTCGGACGGTGATATTCGTAGGAGGGGTACGTTGATCGGATCAGCACGGGGCGTCAAACCTGCTCACGCTGCCGCGTTGTTTTTTTGCGATTTCGTTGACTTCTAGAAAGCCGCCAATTGCAAACAATCCTTTTGGATCTTAACCGAAAAAGCTAATCGTGGATCGACCTCGCACATCCACCATCTGCTACCTGTTAAACTACGTTCGCCGATTCATGGATGCTCCAGCGTGGGCACCGTTTCAACATTGAGTCAAATCGATCACAAGTATTGACAAGGAGCATTGACGCCGTGCGACGCAATTATCAAAGACCCATGTGGACTCAGCTTCTTTGTTTGTTTGTATTGATTGTGATCTCTGATAGAAAACTGAGTGCTAAAGAGCCGCTCAAGGTTTTTGTGCTTGCGGGTCAGTCTAATATGGTTGGGCATGCACGAGCCCACACGATCGCGACTCTTTTTGCGTCGGATTCTCCGCGGGATCGAGAACTGCTAGATCTTATTCTTTCTGAGAACCATGGCCTCTCTCGAGAATCACTCGAGAACCAACTTAGTCGGGCTCGCCAGATCGATGAACTGACCGGCGGAATCAAAAACGACAAGGTAAATGCTTTGCCAGAGGGTGAGCAGAAGGCTGCTTTGGTTGAAAAAAGTGACGCTTTAAAGGCCGAGCATGAAGCTTACAAAAAGATGGTTGCTGAGAAGTGTCGCATATCAGATCGAGTTTACATCCACTCCATCGCGGATCGAAATAAGCAGACCGGAATGCTCAAGATAGGGTGTGGAGCAGATGCCTCTAAGATAGGGCCGGAGTATGGTTTTGGTTTGACGATGGAATCAGAACTCGTGGGACCGATCTTGATCATCAAGACGTCCTGGGGCGGAAAGTCGCTTCATTACAATTTTCGACCACCCTCCGCGGGTGAATACGTGCTAAATGACAAAGAGCAAGCCAGCGATAAAGCGCAAGAGATTAAGGCAAATGCGGGTCTTAATTATCGTCTCATGATGGAAGAGGTCAATCAGGTTTTAAGTGATCTCGGATCGTATCATCCCGAGTATGATCCCAACGTTGGTCACAAGATGTGCGGCTTTGTTTGGTTTCAGGGTTTCAATGATCAGTTTGCTCCTGAATTTCGTGATGCCTATCAGCAAAATATGATTACCTTCATCGGTGACGTTAGAGCGGATCTTATGACGCCAGACTTGCCGTTTGTCATCGGGGTTCTAGGAACGGCAGTGACGCCGGAGAAAATTGCGGAAAATCCGGTGTCTGTTGCACAGCGTGCTGCCGCAGAGCAACTGGGAAGTGAAAATGGCGTCACCGCGGTCGAGAGCTATCTTCACTACTCGCATTATTCCAATGCCGTATTTGAAAAAGGTTGGCCCGAGCATTATCACGAGTGGGATACGGTTGGAAGTGATCGCCCTTACCACTATCTTGGCAGCGGCGCGTTCTTTGTGCGGCTGGGCAATGCCTTTGCTACATCAATGCTCGATCTTATCGAGAATAATTAGATCCATACGATTCTCGAAGTGATGCAAACCATCCCGGGAATTTGGCTCAATTCAATGGACGGGTCATTTCGTTGTTTTTTGATTCGCAGGTGGAGTTGCATCTAGGGATTGAATTGGTAGCCAATGATTGCTGCTGTCGATCGGTTCTTGACCGGTTTTGATGTACTGATGTCGGAATTGGCTTTTCGATTGATTTCCATTGGGTTGATAGTTAGTGACAATTTTGCGGTACCAGTGCTCGGTGTCCGATCCAGCCTCGAGTCCACCGTGTTCGAGAAGATCAAATTTCATGGACAGAAGCGGTAGACCGGTTATTGGGTTGTACTGCTGAAAAGCCAACATCAGAAAGTTTTCTTGGTTTGCAGCAACCCAAGTAGCGTGTTTTTGAGCGGACTCAATCTCGTAAGCATGATTGATGCGGTATCTTCCTGGCGGTAGACCAAATGGATTCTCCGTCCCGAGGTGGCAATGTGTTACGAGATGTAGGATATGACCTGTGTAATCATCGGGTAATTGCATTTCGTCGGAAAAAGAATGGTTGACGAACGCAACATCATCAAGGTGGCCCGGGACAATGATTTTAGTTGCTTTGTCCTCCTTTTCTGCCCTCATTAGATGGTGTAGGGTCACGGTCGACTGATCAATTGTCGGATTCCAAACCGCCATCAAGTCTAAACCTTCGTCATACTTGCGATTAAGACGTAGCCGATCGTTGTCGATGGCTTCAATAATCGTTTTAGGGACGTCGTTCTCGCTGTAACGCCACCAGCCTGCAACTCGATAAGGGTACCGCGAAGAGTCATAGGCATCGGAGAAAACAAACCAGTGCAATTCACCGGCAATTAGAGTTTGCGGCTGAATAAGTTGGTTGACCTTTTCCTTCTCTAACTCAACGATCGATTCGTATGGCATGTTTCCGCCGTGCTGTATCACGACTCGTATCCAGTCGGGGATCTTGCCGCTGTAGTAGATCGGTGTAATCGAAACTTCTTCAAAATGGTCTCCGTCGGATGGCATTTCATTTTTTTCGACCACTTGAATCACTCTGGCCAGGCAAACGCCATCCGCGCGAGAGAGTACCCGATTGGCTGACGATTCCACGGCGATGGCTTTTAACTCGGTGGCGGAAACAATGTCGTCCCAGCTGGTTGTTCCGCATCCAAGCTGCAGTAGGCACAGTGTGAGGCACAGTGTGAGGCACAGAAGAGATCCGAAATAAGTATCGGTTGATCGGTAATTCGGGGTTCGCTTTGCTAATTGGGAAAGTCGCGTCAGTGAGGCTAGGTAAGGGAGATTCACGACTCGACTACTTTTAATTGGGTTGGGTTCGGATGATGACTGCGACGAAGTATTTACTTGAATCCCGGTAACAGTCGTCGAATCATTGATGTCCCAATTATGATCACTTTCGGGATTACGACTGGGAACGATCCACTCGCTTCTAGTTGGATGGGTGATGGTGCTAAGTCGTGCGATTTCGACGCAGTTTTTTCTTTCTTCATGTGGTGAAAACGATAAACTGTGACACTTCTAATTTTAAAGATCAAAGGAGCAATCGGTGTCGGCCAAACATTTTCATGTGTCGGTATTTGCGATCACGTCTTTTCTGGCGTTGTCAATTCACACTACCCCTTTGAACGCAGAAGTGGTCAAGGATATCGAGTTTGCAAATGTGGATGGGCATCCGCTGTTGCTTGACCTGTATTTGCCTGAAGAAGAAAACCCGCCTCTTGTGGTTTTTATTCACGGTGGCGGATGGAAGGGCGGTAGTAAAACAGGGTGTCACGTGAAGTGGCTGACGGAATATGGATATGCGGTGGCAAGCGTTTCGTATCGCTTGACCGATAAAGCGATCTTTCCTGCTCAGGTACACGATTGCAAGGGCGCGATTCGTTGGCTTAGGGCGAATGCCGAGAAGTACGGATATTCCGTCGAGCGTCTTGCAGTGTCTGGGACGAGTGCCGGAGGTCATCTGTCTGCCTTAATAGGAACCAGTGGTGGCGTGCAAGAATTAGAAGGCACGGTTGGCGGAAACCTCGAATATTCTTCGCGGGTTGATGCGGTGATCGATTTTTATGGCGCGACCGATTTCATCCTACGATCCAAAACGCAACCACATCGCGCAAATGATGAAGGATCGGTGGTTTATTTGCTACTCGGCGGCGGGGCAGACCAAAAGACTGATTTGGCTCGATCCGCATCTGCGGTTTATCACGTCACATCGGATGACCCGCCGTTTCTTGTTCTGCATGGAGACAAAGACAATACCGTGCTTCTCGATCAGTCTCAGCGGATTGCACAAGTGTACGCTGAGGCTAAGTTGCCGCTATCGCTTCACGTTCTCGAGGGTGCAGGGCATGGCGGCGATGACTTCTTTACAGGCAAGTCGCGGGATCACGTGGTCGAGTTTCTTGATCAGCATCTCCGCGTCGGTGATGGGGTAGCAGACGTGACGGCCGGTCTGATTCGTGCGACGCCAGAATCACAAGGTGTCGATTCGGCAAAATTGCTGGGCTTTATCGATGAACTCGACGAGTCGGTGGATCAGATTCACAGTGTGATGGTTCTGCGTCATGGCAAGGTGATCACCGAGGCGTGGTGGAAACCGGAAGCGGCGGATAAACCGCATATCCTTTGGTCCCTTAGCAAGAGTTTTACATCGACGGCGGTGGGCCTAGCGATCAATGAGGGGGCATTGGGGCTTGAGGATCGAGTGATCGAATTCTTTCCTGAAGATCTGCCAGAGGTAGTCTCTGAGAATTTATCAAGGATGACGGTGCGCGATCTTTTGATGATGTCCGCGGGACACACCGCTGAGCCCTGGGCGAGCGGGACAGAGCATTGGGCCAAACGTTTTCTTGCGCAACCAGTCGATCATCAACCGGGGAGTAAGTTTCTTTACAACACTCCCGCGACCTACATGTTGTCGGCAATCATTCAAAAGAAAACTGGATTGACGGTGCGTGATTATTTGATGCCGCGACTTTTTGAGCCGCTAGGAATCGACGAGCCGCAGTGGGATCAATCGCCCCAAGGAGTTTCGTTGGGCGGATTTGGACTGTACTTAAAGACCGAAGATATCGCCAAGTTCGGACAGTTGTTACTTGATGAAGGTGTTTGGAATGGTAAGCAGCTAATTCCTAGCGAGTGGATCCAGGAAGCCACGAAGGCTCAAATTGATAACGATCGAGGTACGGGGAATCCTGATTGGCGTCAGGGGTATGGCTATCAGTTTTGGCGATGCCGGCACAATGCGTATAGGGGCGACGGCAAAGATGGGCAGTTTTGTATCGTGATGCCCGATCAGCAGATGGTTGTCGTGATGACAGCGAAGACCGGTAACATGCAGCGGCAGTTGGATATCGTGTGGGAATACCTACTTCCGGCGATAAAAGACGATGAGATACCTGCGAATCCCATTTCACTGAGGAACCTCAATGATTCGATTAGCACCCTGCGTGCTCCATATGCACGGTTGCAACGACCGCAGCACGTCGGAGCTCCGCATCGTTTTGCACACGCGCCTGAGCGACGCGCCTTTCAAGGGATTCCTAGCTTGGCGGTCTCGCCCTCGGGGCGTCTTTGGGCCAATTGGTATGCAGGTGTGAATCCCGGAGAGGACGAGCATAACTATGTCGTTATTTCGACGAGTGGAGATAACGGTAAGAGTTGGAGCGAAGTTTTGACGATTGATCCGGATGGATCAGGGTCGATTCGAGCTTTCGATCCCGAGTTGTGGGTAGACCCCGTCGGCCGGCTTTGGGTCTTTTGGGCGCAAACGATTGGGCATGATGGAGCAGGGTCTGGCGTGTGGGCGATTCGAACCGATGACCCCGATGCAGCGAACCCCAGTTGGACCGCGCCACGGCGTCTAGCTGACGGCGTCATGATGTGTAAGCCGACGGTGCTTCGAAGTGGTGAGTGGGTGTTGCCTTGTTCCACATGGCGAACCTCCGATCAAAGTGCTCGTATGCTGGTATCTACATCGCTCGGTAGAAGCTGGACGGTTCGCGGTGCCTGCAATGTTCCTATGGCTGATCGTGCATTTGATGAGCACATGATTACGGAGCGTAAGGATGGTTCTCTGTGGCTACTAGCTAGGACTCGCTATGGAATCGGTGAGAGTGTATCGGTTGATGGCGGAAAGACATGGCCCGATCTCGCTCCAAGTTCAATCATGCACCCAAGTGCTCGGTTTTTTATCCAGCGACTTCAGTCCGGTAATTTACTGCTGGTCAAGCATGGTGCGATATCGCAGAAAACAGGGCGATCCCATCTGATGGCATTTGTTTCTGACGACGACGGCCACACCTGGTCGTCAGGCTTGCTGCTTGATGAACGATCTGGCGTTTCTTATCCAGATGGACAGCAGGACGCCGATGGGGTGATACACATCATCTATGACCACAGTCGAACCGGTGACCGCGAAATACTGATGGCCAGCTTTGATGAGAGAGATCTTGTAGCCGGTGCTGCGACCACAGACGAATGTCGACTGCGGCAACAGGTGAGTCGAATCAGTCAGTGAATCGAATTTGGGGGGGGATTCCTTCGCAGTTGTTAGTGTGGCCATTGAGGTAGGCCACTAAAATTGGGTTTGTAGGAGTCTTGAGGGTCGTAGGGTGTGGGGACCAGTTGTCATGGCACCGTGGCTTTGATCAATCCGGCTCTCGTGGTTTTTATCACCGGCGATCTTGCCTCTCTTGGTTGTATCCATTCGACAGAATTATCAGCTTGATTGAAGTTTTCGCCGTGCAGACTGCAGATTCTCTAATGCCGGTCGATCGCTGGAAACGCGCGGATTGAGCGATACCAAAGAAAAAACAGGGATGGTTTTTTCGGAAAAACGAAAAATATCCCCTAATAGATTTCGGCTTTGTGGGTCTCCTCATTA
>Ga0181563_10001949_pt1 | contig 20033 bp, 18 predicted proteins | sample 011ome_25_FD_133759 | JGI IMG/M metagenome (GOLD analysis project Ga0181563, IMG submission 133759) | Coastal salt marsh microbial communities from the Groves Creek Marsh, Skidaway Island, Georgia - 011512CT metaG (megahit assembly) | ecosystem: Environmental > Aquatic > Marine > Intertidal...
AAGTTTGAGTTGGGCCTATTCGCTGGACGGTGGGGCGTATTCATCGCCAGTGAGTGGTACGCGACATGTAACTGGGCCGACCTGGTTGAGTGGACTAAATTACGACTGGCATGAATTGAGGGTTGCCCTGCTTGATCAAGCGAGTGGGGCACAACTTGCATACGCATCCCATATGTTCAAGTATGAGTCTGCCAATGCAGGCACGCAGAGTCCTACGGGCGGAACCAGCGAAGAATATCACCATAATCCGCCCTATTTCTTTTTCTCATCCAATGATCTCAGCACACTGGCAAGTGGTGCCAGTTTACCAGAAGGAAACTACACGATCCTCAAAGAGCACAACGCGAGTGACTCCCAACCCTTCAAACTTGCACCGGTATTCGAGGATTCGAACGGATATGTTTTAGTGGAAATCAATGCATCTGTTGATTCATCCGCCACCTTTGCCGAACTAGAATCTTACCTTGATTCCACTCAAATCGTTGAACAAGGATATGTTGATTTTATGCCCTTTGATTTTCGGCCCCTTCAAAGAATTGATGTAAATCAATCATCTGTTCTTCTTTCTCTTTCTAATGGATATGATGAAATCTATTTTCAGGAATTTAATGATTCCCAAAGCAACACAAGATACTGGGCACTTTCTATTGAAGAAGATGGGAATGAAACCAACAAGAGCAGCTTGGTTGTGGATATGGCCGGTTTTGTATATGAAGGAAATTTCGAGGATTACTGGTATCATACCTTTGGCATAGCGGTGTATGCCCCTAATACTGAACCCGAACAAAAGCATCCCGATTGGAACGAGACTGAATATACTGCTGACAGTCAGGGCATTGCTTCTGTGTTACATAACCATCAATCCGACCTTTCCTTCAGGCAGATGCTTCTCGTTTCGAATCTGGAAATTTCAGAAAATACTCCTGCTCAATCGGCCATTTCTCAATTCTCACTTTCGGTACCCAGAATTTTGGGAGATCTCAACTTCACTGTTTACTCGGATATATCCACCGTTTCCTCCGCTTTAGCCATCGATCAGCAAGGTAATCTACGCAGTCTGACAAGTTTTGATTTTGAAACGAGTAACCAAATTTCTTTTGTAACACGGGCAACCGACCCGTTTGGCAGAAGTATAGAGGGCAATTTCTCACTCACTGTTGTAAATCAGGTTGAGGATTATGATGGGGATGGTGTTGAGGATCACATCGATACTGATGATGATAACGATACGTTTAGCGACTCCATTGAGCAGCAGTATGGATTTGATCCAAGAGATAGTTCCAGTCATCCTAATTTCCCCGGTGTTTCCACTGCTGAGGAAATTCTTCTCTCCAGTGGAGCCTACAGGTTGGGTGGTACTCTCTTAGCAACCGGTGGTGTGCCGGTTACTGAATACGGTATCCGACTTAAGCAAGCCAATGAATCTATCTTTCAGATTTATGGGGCTGCCAATTTGGGTACTACTACTTCTTACAGTTTAGATTTTGGAGCATTAGAAATAGGAGAAGATTATTTTTATCAAGCCTATGCGACCAACCTTGCTGGAACCAGTCTTGGAGCACTCAAGAAATTCACCACTTCTTCAGGGCAGTTTTGGTGGTCTAGTGCCACAGAGCTTAGCGGAGGGTGGAAAAGTAGTTGGGTCGGTGAATTCCTGCCCTTTGAGAATGGGTGGATCTATCATGTTGATCTCGAGTGGGCATTTGTAAAAGAAGACCGCCTGGGCGGAATTTGGATGTGGGTGGATGACGAGGGTTGGTTATGGTCTTCAGATAAGGCTTGGCCATTCCTTTGGGCGAGCAGTACGAAAGACTGGCTCTACCCGATGAAAGTGGGTGTTCGTACTTACCTTTATGATTACTCCTCGGAGAGTGTACGCTCCCGCTAGAACGAATTAATAACCTTAGCCTTCTTAGCTATAAAGTAGAAAGGGGCTAGGCAGGGCTATGATGCAGGGTCGATACCTAGCTCATCTAGTGCAATTTCATCCGCGTCTTTCCAAAGGTGTTCAAGGGCATAGTTTGCTCGTTGTTCCTCAGAAAATAAATGGACAACAAAATCTATCGCATCGAGGATTAACCACCCTCCTGGCTTGAAGCGTTCCCGGGAAAGGGTTTCAATTTTATGTTCCTTAAGGGTTTTTTCCAGGTTGTCCCGCAAGGCTTTAAGGTGAGGATCTGAGGTTCCTGTGGCTATGAGGAAGCAGTCAGTGAGGGGAGATTTTTTACCAAAGTATAGAAGCTTTAAATCCTGGGCTTTCTTATCGAGCAAACTGTTACAGGCAAGCTTGAGGTTTTCAAGGAGTTCAGACTTGGAGGGTGGGAGAACAGGGCTCATGGATTGTTTTCGGATAAGGGGATAAGGTGGTTATCTTTTAAGTACGATAAAATGGTAGGTGGTAGCACGCCGGTAAGATCTTGTCCAAGTTGAATTTTTTTACGGACTTGTGTGGAGGATAGATCAATGAGGGAATTATCCATGGTGGTCATACGCATTCCGGCAGGGCAGGGTGCTGGTCGCTGATCTTGTCCTCTAGCAAATACAAGAAAATGAACGAGCGTGATGAGTTGTTCGATGTTTTTCCATTCCTGCAGACGGGAGAATTGATCGGTGCCAAGAATAAGAAAAAGCTCATGTTCCGGATAGAGGCTTTGCACCTCCAGGATCGTTTCAAAGGTGTACCGCACTTGAGCGTGATCCACTTCAAGAGGGCATGCTTCCATGCCCTGATAATTTTCTGATAGGGAATGAACCATGCCCAGGCGATGCTTGGCAGAAAAAAGAGGAGGCAGGTTACGTAAGGGGGCGTGGTATGCGGGGCAAAGGAGAAGTTTATCGAGCTTAGCTTTTTCCAGAGCTTCTTTGCCAATCGTAAGGTGACCCTTGTGCAAAGGGTCAAAGGAGCCTCCGAAAAATCCAAGTCTGGGACGATGGGGGGATGTCGTTTCGCCCATGCAGTATTCAAAGCGACCGACCGGCTGACTTTTCAAAAAGAGTAAACATTCTTCCTTTTCTGAAGTAGGTGACCTGTCCAGAGGAGGATACCACTAAGGCAATTGAATTGGTAACTCCAGTGATTGCAGCCGCGGCCGCATGACGGGTGCCCAATCCACCGGGGAGGGACACATGATCTGCTTTTGCCTGAATGAGGCTGCCAGCAGTTTCGACCACTCCATTTCCGCGGACAATGAAGGCACCATCAATGAGCGAAAGTTCTTTGATGGTTTCGTCCATAAACGGGTTTAGCACATTACGGTCTTCATCTTCATAGCCATGGAAAGGGTTGAGCACCAGTTGCTTGGATCGTTTGTACACTTCTTCATGATCTCCGAGGACAAACATGGCACCTATTGATTTTCCTTCCCGGCCGGTTACCGCAAGATCCGTGGCGATGGCCGTTACCCTTTCCAGGGCTTCAGCTGAAACTCCGGATGGAAGCATGTCTTCCTCATGGCCGATGACGGATTCAAACTCTTCGTCCACATCGACAACCAATACGGTATCGAGTTGACCACTTTGCGGAATGCCTCCAATGCAGCAAACCCGGTCTTTGAATCCAAAAATCTCACGGGTCAGACCAAGAAGAATCGCAGCCCGCAATTGGGAGAGCCTGGAGTTGGATAGGGCCCGGACTGCAAGGGCGGCATGGGCACGGTGATGAGATACATCGTGCTCATTAACATCATCGCCGGCCAAAACCACACGAAAACCAGGGAAATTTAGACGTGGGGCAAGGGTCGGAGGGAAAACATCGGTAAAGACAAGAATGGTTGAGCAATCCGCCGCTTTTGCAATTTTGGCTGCCTCGTCGGTGAGTAATTTATTGAACTTAGTACGTCTGCGGGCTGGGCGCTCATCGGCTCCGGCAAAGGCATGGCGAACTTCTGACTTGAATTCAGGAAGGTCACGGGCCATCCATAGGTGGTCCATGATTGACTTGTCCTGAAAGGTGCGGGCAAGAGTAGCCAGAAAGGAGAGATAGTTTTTTGCATTTTCGCTGGCAAGAAGAAGGAAGACAAAGCGTATATCCTCGTAACTGTCCCGGCCTTCAAAGGAAAGCCCAGTCGGGCAGCGGCCAATTGCGAGGGCAAAAGGTCGTTTCATTTTTACCCGTGCGTGGGGCAGGGCAACCCCTTCCCCTAAGTAACTGGTAATTGCCTGCTCCCGATCAATTAATTCAGTGAGTACTTTTTTTCGACCGCTTGGAGATGGGATAAGGGGCTTGAAGGTCCCAAGCAATTCCGAATAGGCAGACTTCAAATCATTGCTCGATAAATCGATTACTCGGGATGCAGTAATGTAGCGGTCTACACGCATCTACTGGTTAGTTAGCGGAAAGTAGGTCGGTGAAGCGACCCAGCAAAGTGAAGTTGGAGAATACTATTTTTCCCACTCCAAGGCACCACTCTTAAGTTCATAAACGAGTCCCGCAGCAAGTACGAAAGTGAAAAAAAGCATGGGTCCGAGCACAGAAACTCCGGCAAAAGTAAGTTCACGATGGGTAAGGACCCAAGGGATGAGAAATACCACATCGATATCAAATAGAATAAACAACATTGCCGTCACATAAAATTTTACCGAATAACGGGTAGTTCCTCCGACTTCTGAAGAAATACCACATTCATAGGGAGAATCTTTGATCTTGCTGCGGGTGGCACGTTGCCCGAAAAGGTGACTGGCTACCAAAATACCAACGCCAATACCGACCGCCAAAACGATTTGGATGAGCACAGGTAGGTAGTCGATTAAACTCATTACTTTTTGATGATGATGAACCTTGAAATAGGCAAGAACAAACGGGGTAAATTATAGAGGTCAGGATGGTATTCTCAATGCTTGCCAAAACCAAGGACCCGCTCATAGGATAAAACGCATGACGAAGATGACTGATATTCGTAGAAATAAATTGTCAACGATCCGCCGTGCACGCGGCTTTACTTTAGTCGAGATTCTGATCGTTCTTGCATTGATCGGAATTGTGGCCGGTCTGGCAATGTCCAACCTCGGAGAAATTTTTGGTGGAGGGAAAGTAAAAGCCGCCCAGACATGGGTGAACAGCACTGGGGAGGCATATGTTAACAGTTATTTTGCCTTGGTCGGTGATTATCCCAAGAGTCTTGCAGATTTGCGCACGCCTCCCAATGGAGTCCCTCCTTTCGTTAAGCGTGCATCCGATCTACAGGATCCGTGGGGTAAGGAGTATATTTACCAATACCCGGGTACTCGTAATACCGGAAGTTTTGATCTTTCCACCACCGGGCCTGACGGGACGGTGATTGGAAACTGGGACGGCGGAAATTGATTTGATCAAGAGCAGGGGAATCCGGAAAACCTCCGGGTTTACCATCGTTGAGGTCCTGCTTGTTCTGGCCTTGGTTGGGTTGATGGCTGGTTTAGTAACCGGAAACGCCGGAGCTTTTATCGCGGGAGGTAATTTTGAGCCACCCGACCGGGTTCTTAAGAAATCAGTACTGGATGCAGTTTATTTTGCGGGAGAACGCAAGCGTTCAACCTACCTCTCTTATGATGAGCAGAATGCCACATTTACCGTTTCAGATGCAGGAGGGGAGGTTTTGTCTTCACATCCTGTCTTCAAGAAACTCCCAAAGGATCGCAATCGCGATGCGGATGATTTTCCATCAGTTTCATTTCTAGCAGTTGGGCCACTTGCCGGGGCAGATGGGGGGCGTACGAAATATAGCGAGCGAGAGCTTACTCTTAACCGTCTTCCTTTTCACTCAGGTAGTAGTGTCCCTTTTTGTGTGACAATCAAATTCCGCGACAAAGAAGAGACTTTGTATTTTGATCCTTTTTCGGGGTATGCCCTGAAGGAGGTTGAGCAATGAGAGAAATTGGCATGAATCCAACAAAGAGAGGATTTATGCTCATCGAAGTTCTGATTGCATTGGCTTTGTTTGGGTTTGCGGCCGTCTATCTTGTAGATGGTGCTTTTGTGGCTTCTAGAGTGGTACGGGTTATGAAAGATACCCGCGAGATGGAGCAGGATCTATTGTGGGTGCGCAGTGAGGTGTTGAGTGAAGCAAATTACGAAAAATTTTTAGAAGGCGGTGAGATTACTTCTCTTTCAATGGGGGAAGTACAGTGGGAAGCGGAAGTGGAGATGACTGATGTCTTGGATCTGTACAAAGTTATTCTTCGGCTCGAGTACGAAGGGAATGATGATTATGGGGTGGACCCCGGGGTGCGGTCCTCGGGGATGTATTTACTTAGACCGGGCTGGGGGAGGCATGCGGATTTTTCGACGGAGCGTAATCGATTGCTGGAAACCAAGCGTGATCAAATGCGTGAACTGCAAGAGGAAAGGAGGAGGAAGTCGTGATCAAGCGGTCGGGCTTTTCGTTGGTTGAGGTTTTGTTAGCTTTGGCGATCGGAGGGCTGGTTCTTCTCTCGGCAAGTGCTCTTCTTGTGACCATATCCCAGGCCTGGGCAAATCGTCCGGCCACCCGGGAAGCTTTTGATACCCATATAAATGGAGTGGCCCACTTTCTCACCGCAATGCTTGAGGAAGCCTCTGTTCCAGGCTTGGCTGGTAATGAGAGGAAGGCTGTTGGGTTGGGCCGACCAGTTGGGTTTTCGGAGTCAGATGATCCTTTGATTCACTTTTATTTGCGAGAGGCCCCCCCTTTGTTTTTTTGGCCCTATGGGCCTGCCACGCGTGTTCATGCATATCTTTACCTGGATGATCGAGATGGACTGAATCTTCTTTGGTTTACAGAACTTCAGGAACTGGAAAAAAATGACAAGGGGAAGCAGGAGCCGGAAGATGAAGATGATCTGTTTCGCACTTTAATCAGTCCCTTTTGTTCAGAGATCTATTTTTGCTATTACGGAGATGAAGATGCAGCATCCGATGATATCAAGAATTGGGAAATTAAAAAAGGCTTGGAGGAAAATCTTCAGACCGGCGAATTTCGGCTGCCTGCTTTTGTTAAACTTGTTTTTCGATGGGATGAAGAAGATTTAGAACGCACCATTACTCTTGCAATTGACCGCCCGTCTCCAAGCGGGGTGGAGGAAGAACCAAAATGAGAAAGAGAGGTTCGATTCTAGTCTTTGTACTTGCGTTGATTGTGCTGCTTTCTGTGCTGTCCATGCGATTGATGGAAGAAACGGTTCAGGAATTACGACATGTAAGCCAATTTCACCGCAGAGATGACTTACGAATGCATGCCTATTCAGCTTTGGACTTAGCGGTAGGTGTTTTAAGCGAATTTCAATTATTGGAAGGAAAACTACATGCACCGGGACAAGGGTGGGGAGATCCGATTCGATACTCTGGCTTATCCCCGCTGGATCCAAAAGTAAGATGGTCAGTTCGGTTGACCGATGAATCAGCTAAATTATCGCTTAAAAAAATCAGCGAAAAAGACTTGGTTGATCTTTTTGCAGCTATGCATTCTCGAGGAAGTTCCCTTGTGGATAAGGACGATGGTCAGCCTTACTACGATGCCTTGAAAGATTGGCAGGACGCGGACGATGAAGAACGTGATGAGGGCGCCGAAGATGATTATTATGAAGGACTTGATAGCCCCTATTTCACTCCAGGTAGGCCTATCAGTAACTATGAAGAATTTCGTATGATCAAGGGATTTGCCTACGATGCTTATGAAACAGAATACATGGGGCTGTTTTATGATGAAAGAGGAAGCGAAACTCAAAACATGAAAGATTTTCGTTCCTCATTCTCTTTTTTTTATGATGGCCCGGTTAATGTAAATGGGGCTTCTGCATTTTTAAAAAGGTTTCTTTGTGGCGATGATGAGGCTCTTTTTGAGGACTTTTCCACCGGCCCTTCAGGGGGATCGAAGGAAACATACTACACCAATACTAACGATCCAAACCTTGCCCGTTTGAGGGGGAAGAGAGGAATCCCTTTCGGAGTAACGGCTAGTGCTTTTCGGGTCGAGGTTTCAATCGACAAAGGGAAGTCGAACTTTCGCCTTCATGCAGTACTTGGTATGGACTTGGGTAATCCTTCCGCACGACGCAATCCAAGTGCTGGTACAACTACCCAACGCCCAAGGAGTAAAAAAAATGCTGGTTTGCAATACCCATTTCGTATTCTCTCCCTGCGTGAGAACGAGAATTTGATCGACTAGGATTACCTACGGAAGTACAAGTACAAGCTATGTCGGAAGAGCAGAATAGCCTCCCCGATCTGCCGATTGGAGGGTTGAGCGAGATAACACTCCGGATACCTGGGGAATGTTTTTTCTGTGAGTCCATTTCTTTGCCTAGTTCCCTGACCAAGGAAGAGGATAAAGAAAACGTTAAATGGAGAGGCAAGGTCGAGGAGTTTCTTTTTCAATCTTTGTCCGAGTCTGCCCTTTCCCCTTATCCAGCCGAGCAACTTGCCTGGGGGTTTCATGCATGTGACCAATCTGGAAGGGCGGTTATATTTGCTACTCCATTAGCCAGGCTTAAGCAATTGGGTTGGCAGAATCTCGATCTCTTCCGAAGAGTGTTTCCTTCGTTTGTAAGTTTATTTAGCGAACCCAGAAAAATGGCATGTATAGAATTCTTACTTCACGAAGACACGCTCACACTCGCTTGTTTTGAGGCAGGATCCTCGGCTCCTAATGAATTGGTTTCTTTGCCAGTGGACTGGGAAAATGACGAGAATCTTGAAGGCGTGCGTAGTAAGCTACTTTCATTGGTAGAAGTGGATCGGCATTCTCCAGCAGAAAATGTGCAGGTAGCTACTGAGGTGGTTCGCATGCCCGATGGTTTTTTTGAGTTTGATCATCATACTTTTAACCAAAGTACTTCGGGTTCTGTGCTTCCTGATAAAGTAAGATTGTCGGCAGATGAACTTTGGTGCCATGACCTTCGTGCACCTGAATTTAAGGATGCAGAGAAAAACAAAAGAAAGAGGGCACGCCGGCGTTGGAAATCGATGAGCTTTGCAGCTGTTGTATCTATGATTCTGTTGATCTGCTACATTGGTGGCCAAATTGCTGAACTTAAGCTTGAAGAAAAGAGAATTGAATCTGCCGATATGGCTAATCAAGTGCCCCTGGTTTTAGAGTCCCAAAAGTTACTTGAAAAATTGAGACAAAATAAATTGGGTGGTATTGACCCGTTTGGAGCATTGGGAAGAGTTGCGGTACACCGTGGTGGTTCAACCAATAACCCGGACTTATGGTTTTCTTTGGCTCATTTTGAGACAAGAAGTCACGTGAAGCTCGAGGGGGAAGGCAAGAATGTTGAATCGATCAATACTTTTTTAGGAAAATTGGAATCTGCTAAGGTCTCACGAATTCGTAAAGGTCGCTCAGGAGAGGAGCTCCGCCAAATAAAAAGTGGGAAAGGAAAGACTACTTTCGAAGTGGAAATTGACCTATTGGAAGAGCCAGCAGAGAAAGAAAATACAAATGTTTCACTCCCTAAGCAAGGAGGCGGCAATTGAAAAGCTTGAGCTCTGCATTTCAAAGACTAAGTGAAAGGGAGCAGCGTTTACTTACTTTTTCTATCTGGACGGTTTTGGGACTTTGTTTTTTTCAACTGGGCAAACAAGGGCTAATTGTTTCTCAGGACTGGAGCCTAGTGAATCAGGAAATGACTGCCCATCAGGCGGTGATTGGTCTGAAACCGATGATTGATAAGGCACTGGAACTGCAAAAGATTGAGCAACAAAATAAAAGCTACGACAAAAAGAATTTGAGTAACCGTGCATCAAGTCTTGCAGACAAAGTTTTTCCTGCCCGGGATTATCGAGAATTAGATACGGATGAACGCGATAGGTACTCGCAGCATCGCGTTCGAATTACTTTCCAGCGGGCCAGCTATGACCAAGTTAATGAGTTTGCCAGCTTGATTAGAAAGGAAAGTCCATACATGTTCTTGAGTGAAGTGAAAATAGAACCCAATTATCCTCCAAAATCCAGACCCTATGATCCGACCACTTTTGATGCTGTATTTGAAGTAAGCTCGGTGGAATTCATCAACCAATGAACAAGTCTCTACATTATTTTCTTTTTTTCGCTTCCACATTGGCGGTATCTGCCCAAGTTCCAGTATCTGAAGAGCCCAGTCCTCCGGGTGATCCGATTGCCCAAGCTGTTTTGGATGAACAGGGTGGGGCTGGGCCTAGTATTTTTTCTGATCCAGAAGAACTTTCCAATATTGATGGATTGGAAGATCCAATGGAAAGACTGAAGATCCGTGACCATGATGCGAATATGGTACTTGATGCTATCCAGATGATTACGGGCCGTTATATTTTGCGCCCTCAAAATCTACCCCAAGTGAAGATCTCTTTTGATAGTATGAACATATTAACTAAGAGAGAAACATTGCTGGCTCTTGATAGTTTGTTGGCAATGAATGGGGTAGGGATAACTAAAATTGATAGTCAGTTTTACAAGGCCGTACCCACCGCAGGTATTAATGTTCATGTTCCAATTTGGCTGGATGCTCCTGCATCCTCTCTTAGCCCGAGTCAGCGAATTTATATCAAGATGTTTCATTTACAATATGCACCAGCTCTGGAAGTTCGTGAGCAGCTTAATCCCTTTGCCACTCCAAGTGTTGGCTCGCTTCTCGTTTTTGAAAAAGCAAACAGCATATTAGTGACCGATGCCTTGTTAAATTTACAGAGAATGGAAAAACTTTTGAAGACCATTGACCGGCCGATTCGAAAGGAAGACTTGGGGACTGACTTCTTTATTTGGTCTACGAAGCATGCCGGTGCCCGTGAACTTGAAGGCAAAATAAAGAGTATGATCGAAGGAAGCCTGAAGCCTTTTCTCGGAGGAACAACCCAAATAGATTCGGATGATCGGACCGGGAAATTGATTATTATCACGAGGCAAGAAAACAAAGAGACGCTGTGGTTTTTTCTCGAGGAGTTGGATGCTCCTGTAAAAATGAAAACAACCAGTAAACTGTTTAAGCTGCAGCACGCTGAGTCCAAGGATATCCAAAGTATCTTGGATGAGGTGATTAAGAATCAGCAGCGGATTAAACAGCAAATTCAAGGCAAGAATGTAGCCGCTCGTGCCAAAGCGACTCAAGATGGAAAACCTAAGACGCCTGTGCCTGCAGGGAGCAAGACCGATGCGGCAACTGAGACTGGAGAAGGTGGGTCAGAAGGGGCACACGAATTCAGTGATTTTGTCACCATTTCATCCGATGAGAGAAGTAATGCTATTTTGGTTTATGGCACCAAGGCTGATATCGAGGAAATCGGTCGGATGATAGAATCTCTGGACCAACCACTTCCTCTGGCCCGGATTGATACCATTTTTGTTATGGTGGACTTAACCGAGCAAAATCAGCGCGGCATTGATGCGTTGTTTGGTGGGCTTGAATGGTCTAAATTTGCCCGCGGGGCGAGGGGAGATAATTTGTTCGGTGAACCGGTTACTGGAACGAGCCAAGTTACCAATGCCAATGCTGACGGCAGTCCAGGAGATACTACATCTTCGGTTACCAATAATGTGGGTGGAGAAACCGTTCAAGGCATTTTGGGTATCCCAGGGTTGAATACGACGATTCCTTTTCAAATGCAGGATTGGGAGCTTACCGGAATACGTTGGGATCAGATCTTTGCCCTTTCTTCGGAAAGAAATGATGTTAGGATTTTTTCCACACCTTCTTTAATGGTTTCACATAATGCCCCTGAAGTTCATATTTTGATTGAGGATGAAAGGAATATAGTCGTGCCTACTTACGGTACTTACTCTTCAACTGAGAATACCAATACTGGACAGCGTGATCAGATAACCGCCAAAACTGAACTGCAAATTAAGAAGCCCAAGATTGGTCTTCCCCGTTACGATGAAAATGGCACCTTGCTAAACCGAGGGTCAATTTTCATGGAGGTTGAAGTAAAGGCAGAGAAATTCGATGAGACTCAAAGCAATACTTATGCGGGTCAATCTCTCCCAGCTAAAAAGATAAGGGAGGCTAAATCTTTAGTCACGATACAAGATCGCGAAATTCTAGTACTTGGTGGATTACAGGAGGTGCAAGTGGACTCCACTGAGTCCAAGTACAATTTGCTTAGTGATATTCCATATTTTGGGGAAAAATTCTTTCGACCCAAAGCGGTTAAATACACACCGACAGAACTTTTGATTTTTCTTAAACCCACCATCATGACACCAGGCAGAGAACAAACGGATCGCAATATTAGGCAGATCGATGAAAGAATCGAACCTACCTATGCTCCTCAATTTCGTTCCCCATCCGGAAGAGTTCTTGGTATGCCCGATATAGATGGAAAGAGTAAGAAGCCGGTACCGAACACATCTAATCAAGACTCCCCATCAGTGGCTCCCAAGTTGTGAATTTTTCCCAATTTTTAGCACTTCAGGTAGTTTTTATTTTCCCTCTAATATGTGCCGAGTCGTTGCAGGCCCAGGGAAACCCATTTCTGCGACCTGGAAGCAAGCCTCCATTGCAACCTGTTGTCCGCAAGCCTGCTCCACCACCTCCAGCCCCAATCCCTCACAACCCAAACCTAGAATTCAGGGGGTATTTTCAGCTTAAGGGAGAGTTGCATTTTGCTCTATTTGACAAAAGTAAAAATCGGGGCGAATGGTTGCAGAAGGGGGAGTCCATGCCGGATGGCGGCCGCGAGATTGAGGGTTTTGACAGTAAAAATGAGGAACTGATTTTACAAGGGGGCTTAAGGCTGTCTTTGAAAGATTCTGAAAAGCGAACTTTGCCCTTACCTGGAGGAGCGAAGGTATCTCCAGGTAAACCGCAGTCGGGCAAAATTCCACCTCCCCGGCGGTAATTATCTTCTTTGAAACTCTTTTTGAATCATGAGTGCGAAAACAGGTAGCTCCAATATTAAACCCGGTGATGCTGAGATTATTGAGGGTACTGTGTCTTCGAATAAAGGAACTTTAAACGGGAATCTACAGGAAACAGAGATGGACTGGTGGCCAGAACTGGCCGACCTTGACAGGCTTAATGTAATGGCAGCTCCGATTGAAGATCGAGCCCGTATTTTAGCCGCCAAGATAGCTGGAACCGTGGAAGAAACCATGCTTTCAATCTCGGAAAGATCAATGCTGCCTTACTTAGAGTCCTTTACGATTGCGGATGCCCCCACCAAGTTAATACCGCTTCGCCTAATCCACTCTTTTTCCTGTTTGCCCATTGATCAATCACCTCAAGCCAAGGAAACTAAGGAAGTTTACCCAGACGAAGAAGCCGGTACGCTCAAGGTTTCTAATGAGGGCAAGGATGGTAAAATCCATATTCTTACTGTATGGCCGCCAACCCGTAGAATGAGCAAGTGGGTATATGCAGTTTCTGGAAGAAAACCGGTTTGGTATTTAGGGTCTCCGGAAAAAGTACTACGGGCAATCACCGAAAACTTTGGTATTGGGGCTGATAGTCTTGATGAGTCTGACTTAGAGGAAGAAGCCGAACAGGATCATCAGGATGATTTGGAAGATCAGAATGCTGCCATTATTCGTTTTGTAAATGAAGTGGTGCAACGAGCAATAGTTGACCGTGCCACCGATATTCATTTCGAACCACACAAAGAAACATTGCAGATCAGATACCGAATTGATGGACAACTCGTTCCTGTTCGTGTGCCGGACAATCTTCGAAGTTTTCAGGACGCAATTATTTCCCGCATTAAAATAATGGCGGGAATCAATATCTCTGAAAAAAGAAGACCACAGGGGGGAAGAATTACTTTTACCCAAGGACAAAGTGATTTAGATATTCGGGTTTCCACCCTCCCAACGCTCTATGGAGAGAGTATCAGCCTGAGATTATTAAACGAAAAATCCCAGCCCTTATCGATGCAGGAGTTGGGACTTGTAGCCTCTGAAGAAAAAAAACTAGTCGCGATCCTGGAAAAACCGCACGGTATTGTTTTAGTGACAGGGCCAACTGGTTCGGGAAAATCGACATCACTTACCGCCTTCATTCGAAGAATTCATAAGCCAGAGCGACGCATTATGACTGTTGAGGACCCAGTTGAGTACGAGGTGTCCGGGATTAACCAAACTCAGGTAAACTCTGAAATTGGATTTACTTTTGCAAGTGCTCTTCGGGAAATTTTACGACAAGATCCAGATGTTATTATGGTGGGCGAGATAAGAGACCGTGAAACAGCTGACATTGCGATTCGTGCCTCTTTAACTGGGCACCTGGTCTTAAGCACTCTTCATACAAATGATGCACCGGGTGCGATTACTCGCCTAATTGACATGGAAATTGAGCCTTTTCTGATTGCGTCATCCGTAGAATTGGTAATGGCCCAAAGGTTAGTCCGAAGAATGTGCGGAAATTGTTCTCTTCCTACCGCCATGTCTGAAGAAGAACTCAGGGCTACCTTGTCTCTTTTAGAAGTCGATACATCGGAAGTGATACACTTAGAAAAAGTCCTCTCTCCTAATGGGTGTGATCAATGTCAAAATCTTGGTTATCGCGGCAGGGTAGGAATCTTTGAGCTTATGAGAATGAGTGATGACTTGCACAGTTTAATTATTAAGAGTGCATCGGCACCCGAAATCCGTGAGGTTGCACTTTCTGAGGGAATGACTACCTTACAAAGTTCAGGATGGTCGCAAATAAAGCGTGGTCTAACTAGTCTTGAGGAAGTGGTTAGGTATGCCGATATTTTTGTTGAGGAAGAAAATACGGTATCCAAAGAATAACGGTTATCGGGTCGACTTGTAGTTTTGTAATTGATGATCGAATTTACTTACCAAGCCATTGACCAAAAGGGAAAAACCAGAAATGGGAAAATTTCCGCAGGAAATAGTCGTGATGCACGTAAACAACTATCTGCTCAATCTTTGACGGTTTTGAAATTAGGAGGAGGGGAGTCACCAAAATCGAAAGTGGGGTCCCGTTTGAGCTTCGGGAAACTGGGCAAAAAAAAATCAAAAGGTAATCTTGAAACTCAGGAGAAAGGAGCCAAGGCAGAAAAGGTGGGTCTGGCTTTTTTGAAACGTTTGTTGGAGTTGCATGCAAGCGGCATGCCAGTGGCCGATGCAGTAAAGCTATTAAATCAAAGACTGTCTGACCCCTCTCAAAAATACCTAGCTGGTTCAATTTGGCGAGAGCTCGCAGAAGGCCGTACTTTATCTAGAGCGATGAGGTTGCTACCCGGGTATTTTTCAGAATCATCCAGTTATGTGATTGAGGCGGGGGAAGCGACCGGGAATTTATCTCCTATCCTTGAGAAGATTATTAACCACTTGGAAGAAAAACGGGAAATTCGCTCACGGGTAATAAGTGGAATGGCATATCCTATTTTTGTTGGCTTAATCGCTTTGGGGGTCGTTCTTTTCTTTCTCTTTTTTCTTCTTCCACAAATACAGGAGATGTTGGCTTCTTTGGGAGGTGAGCTCAATTTAATGGCTAAAATTTTGATTAATGGATCCAATGTTGTTTTAGCAGTTGGGCCATTTGTGCTTGTGGGAATGATTGTTATTTTGGGCATTCTTAAACAGTTGAATAAAACTGAAAGCGGAGGCATGAGAATAGATCGTACGCTTTTGCAAATTCCTCTTTTTGGAAGAATCCTTTTTCTTTCTGAGCTGTTTCAGTTATCCAGTTTGTTATCCACACTGATTTGGAGTGGTATCGGATTGACGGAGAACTTGCGTCTGTGTGAAAGGACGATCAAAAACCGTTTTCTAAGATCTCGCTTTAGGGCAGCGAGGGCTCTGGTGAATGAGGGCAGATCTCTGCCGGATGCACTTAGGAAATTTGAATTTATGCCTTTGATGCAACTTGATGTTTTAGAGGTAGGTGAAAAAACCGGGAACTTAGGTAACAGTCTGAATGATACAGCCAAGACTTTTCGAGAAGAATTGACCAAGCGTATTAAGGTAATGACTAATTTAATTTCTGGTTTGGCACTAGGCTTTGCTTTTTCCCTTGTTGCTCTTGTAGCAGTTTCCATCGTGACCAGCATTTTTCAGGTTAGTAAGAGCATTAGTTATTAGACGCTAAACTATGACCATGCCTGACTGTTTGCGCTTGTACTTTTCACTCTTTTTTCTTGTGAGTTTAGGTTGTGAGCAAAGTCAGACTCAAAGGGTAAACGAAACTTTCGACGAAGCCGAAAATTTATCCCGCCAAGCTGAAAAAGAAACCCATCAACTCGATGATGGTTCCAGCTATGAGGGGGAACTTGCACTTGGTGTGCCCGAAGGGTATGGAAAAAGAACATTTGTAAATGGAGATATTTATCAGGGGCAATTCATGAAAGGAATATGTCATGGTCATGGTATCATGCGCTATAAATCAAATCCTCAAATTGAAAGATACTTTGGGAATTGGGCCAATGGTAAGCGCAGTGGCTATGGTACTCTTATCATGTCTGACGGTTCCGAGTTTATCGGCCACTGGGTAAAGGATAGCTTGTCGTATGGTGAATACTCATCGGAAGATGGATCGAAATATTTTGGAAAGTGGGAGAGAGAGTTTCTACGCGAAGGAGTTTTCGTTTCCAAGGAGGGTGTTCGTTTTACTGGGCAATTTGATGATCAGGGGGGGTACCGAATTGGTTCCTTAGAAATTTCTGAATCGGAAATCTACCACGGGTCTTTTAAGAATGGAGAATTTCATGGAAGCGGGATTTTAGAAGTTGGCGATGGGACGATTTATACCGGTCAATTTGAAAACGGTATTAAAAGCGGATTTGGAATACTCCAAGACTACGATGGCACAATTTACCGTGGAGATTTCTATCAGAACAAACCTGATGGCAGTGGTATCCAGTCAGACCCGAGTGGTGTAAGTTATACAGGCGCCTGGAAAAAGGGCGTCCGGCATGGCATTGGAGTTCTAGATTTTGGAGATGGAACTTCTTTTTCAGGAGAATTTTCGAATGGTCTGGCCATTGGAGGCCAATATGATTGGGGGGAGGGTAAGGTGACTAACTCCTATCAAGATGAGAATGGAAATTGGCTAGATTTCGAAGATTAGGGAGAATCAATGATCTAAGGATTGGTTGTTGCCAAGGCGAAATAACTGTAGAAAAATGAGAAAAATCATTTATGTCAGAATCATCAGAATTTACGCTTAAGTTCTGGGGAACTCGTGGAAGCATCCCTTGCCCTGGTCCGTCCACTGTAAAGTACGGTGGGAACACTACTTGTTTCGAGCTGAACTGTGGTGGAAAGCGAGTAATTATTGATGCTGGAACCGGTATACGATTGTTGGGGAAAAAGATCATGCTAGAAGAAAGCAACCTTCTAGACGCAGACCTTTTCTTTACCCACACTCATATGGATCATATTCAGGGCCTTCCTTTTTTTGCTCCGCTTTACAATCCTAACAGCAATGTCAGGATGAATGCGGGGCATCTAGCAGAAGACAATTATGATCTTCAGGGTATCATTGGCACTATGTTAATGAAAGACCCGGTCTTTCCTGTGCCGAGTGCTTTGATCGAAAAGGCGTGTCAGTTTAATGATTACAAATGCGGTAAAACCTTTGAGCTAGATGGTGGTATAGTAATTAAAACAGCCCCGTTAAACCATCCAAATGGTGCTTGCGGATATAGGGTTGAATTTAATAGGAAAGTGGTCGCAATTTGCACAGACACCGAACATTTTGAGGGCAGAATAGATGACAATGTTATCAAGTTAGCCCAAGACGCAGATATCATGGTATATGACTCTGCTTACACAGATGATGAATACCCAAATTTCAAAGGCTGGGGACATTCCACCTGGCAGGAAGCAATTAAAGTAGCCGCAGCAGCCAATGTTGCTCAGACCTTTCTCTTTCATCACGATCCATCCCATGATGATACTCGAATGGATCAAATTGCTCAGGAAGCAGCCAAAATCCGATCCTCCGTTCGACCCGCCATCGAAGGTGAAGTAATCGAGCTTTAGATTCTAGCTATTCTACCTCCCCGGAATAATTTCAGGGGAAGTTATTTAAAGGCCTCAATCAGCTTTCCAGCTTGTTCTGATTTGTTTATTACGCTTCCTTCTGGCTGTTCTAAAAGAGTTATATTTCCAGGGCCTTGAAAGTTTAAATCCAACCATTCTTCAGGTGCCAGATACAGGTTGCCAGAGCCATAATGGTTGATCTTAGCACGATTGAGGAAAAGCTCCTCGCATTTGAGTTCTCCCTGATTGTAAACATTGGCTTCTAGCACTTGGGTTTCTCTTCCTTTAAGAATGATGGCACCAGACCCTTCATGTCTTACTTTAATTACTGGATACTTGATGGATTCTGTAAGTAATGTGCCTGAACTGTTGGAAAACAGGAGGATTTCATCACCTTTTATCTTTTTCACAACTAAGTTACTTTGATCATGTAATCTTACCTCCTTGAGTGATTCTATGCTCACCATCACCTCGACGGGGAAGACACGTTTTGCAGATATGCGGATAAGGGGGATTCTTCTTGATAGGTCAAAGGTGTTGTTTGCTTCTAAAAAAAGGGTTCTTCCTTTCACATGTACCTGAACCGAATCGATAATATCAGAACTTGCGAAATATTCTACTTCTCGATTGCGTTTACTGGGTTCAACAAATACCTGAAGATCTCCTCGCACTTCAATTTTGTCGAAATGAAACATGAGTTTCTTTTTTGATTCAACGGTTCCATAAAGAAACACAGGATAAATGAAAAAAACCCAAAATACCCAATGAACAGAACAGCTAGAGCATGCTTTATTTTTTTTTGCTTTTAGAACCATATCGTACCCTGCGAGATTTACTTGAAATAGTTTTTTTCTGGAGAGAAGATTTATTGTCCTGCAGAAAAGAAATTTGATCTCTCAATAAAGCTGCTTTCTCAAACTCGAGTTGCTTAACTGCGTCGAGCATTTCTTTTTCGAGTTGTTTAATTAACTTTTTGACTTCTTTGGTGGAGCTCTTTTCTGAGACTTCCAAAAGATCATCCTCTTCGTCCTTTTGGGTTCGTAAACTTTCTTGAATTGGGCGGCTTACGCTTTTCGGGACAATCCCTTTTGCTTTGTTGTAAGCCATCTGAGTTTCTCTCCTGTATTTACAGACATCCCATGCAGCCTGGAGCGATTTGGTCATGACATCAGCATAGAAAAGAACTTTTCCCTTGTGATGCCTGGCTGCCCGGCCTGCAGTTTGAATCAGGCTCGTTTCACTCCTCAAAAAACCTTCTTTGTCTGCATCCAGAATAGCAACCAGAGCAACTTCAGGTAAATCCAATCCTTCTCTTAGTAAATTGACTCCAATCAGGGCATCGAACGAACCGGCTCGTAGATTTCTCAGAATCTCGACCCGCTCAATAGCATCTACATCTGAGTGTAGATATTCCACTTTAATTTCACGCTCCCGAAGGTATTCAGTCAGGTCTTCAGACATTCTTTTGGTTAAAGTGGTGACCAGTGCACGACTTCCGCCTGCAACCACTTCCTTAATTGCTTCGATGCAATCTTCAACTTGTCCCTTTATGGGGCGAATCTCCATCTCGGGATCTAATAATCCGGTGGGACGGATCAATTGTTCGGTCACTAAGCTACTTTCTGCTAACTCAAACTTACCAGGTGTTGCTGATACATATACAGTTTGGTTCGTTACTTTTTCGAACTCATCTGGCTTGAGTGGGCGGTTATCCAAGGCAGATGGAAGTCTGAATCCGTATTCTACAAGTTTTTGTTTGCGGGACAGGTCTCCATGAAACATTCCTCCAATCTGGGGCAGGCTAACATGGCTTTCATCTACAAATAAGAGGAAGTCATCAGGGAAAAAGTCGATTAAACACCAAGGTCTTTGGCCGGGTTTACGTCCTGAAAGATGGCGAGAGTAGTTTTCAATCCCGTTGCAAAACCCGATTTCTCGCAACATCTCTAAATCATACTCGGTTCGCATTCTGATACGTTGGGCTTCAAGTAATAAATTTTGGCTCTCGAACCATGCCACTCTTTCTTCTAATTCTTTTTCAATCGATTTGCTCGCAATCTCAATCTTGTCCCTTGTTGTTACATACTGGTTAGCAGGGTAAATACGAAAGTTGTTTAAGGATTGAATTGTCTCTCCGGTGGTATGATCGATTTCACGCAGACTTTCGATTTCATCCCC
>Ga0181563_10001956_pt1 | contig 20008 bp, 22 predicted proteins | sample 011ome_25_FD_133759 | JGI IMG/M metagenome (GOLD analysis project Ga0181563, IMG submission 133759) | Coastal salt marsh microbial communities from the Groves Creek Marsh, Skidaway Island, Georgia - 011512CT metaG (megahit assembly) | ecosystem: Environmental > Aquatic > Marine > Intertidal...
AAATGTAGTTAGCATCCCAAGCCACCTCACCTGCTGTACCAGTATCAGTCGCTGAAGCAGGGGTCTTAGAAGTGGCAATAGTGATACTGTCACCACTAACGGTAAGTTCATCGCTGGTGATTGTGCCAGTGACATCCACCCCAGTGGCGGTAGTGGCGAGTTTGGTGCTTGCGTTATGGAATAAGGATACTGCACCACCCGAAGTGGCGAATAGGTAATTGTTTCCGTTAGGGGCTTCAAGGACTAAGTTATTACCCTGTATGTTTAAGTCACCAGTGCCGTCTTCAGTGATAAAACTAGCCGAACCACTATGGTAAATCTGTAGGTCAGCACTATTACCGAAGATAGCTTTGTTGTTGTCACCGAAGGATACATCCCCAGTGACACTACCACCAGTGGTCATCAGCGCACCAGCGGCTGTCACGTTGGCTGTATCTGTTACATCAGCACCAGCTTCTACGCCATCTACTTTAGTAATAGCGTCGTTAATCTTAGTTCTTACGGTTGATAGGCTTTCGCCATCAGCAAAGGTTGGCATGTTTTACTCCGTCCAATTATCTGTGTCGTCCCAGAAGCCAGCATCATACCATGTGGTAACTGTGCTGACCAAACCTTGCTCCATGTGTCTACGGAGGACTTGTCTCTGGGCTTCGCTAAGTTGTGTGTGTGTTAGTACAAACTGATAAACAGTCTCAGGGAAAAACGTCAGTTCTTTAGCTACACCGCTTATTACAGTGGTACTGTCATCCCCAAAAGTGCCATCAGGCTCTACATAATAGATGTATAGGCTTCCAGTTACACTACCAGTATATTCTAGTGACTTAGCAAAACTGAAGTCTAGATACGGAACCCCAAATGGGCTGTCTCCAGCATCCCTGTAGATAGGCTGCGAGGACACGTTAGACTGAGACAAGTCTGTTGTGTAAGTACCAGTAGAGGTATCTAAGGCAGCTACAGGAACGTCAGCATCGGTTGGACTAAGTGTAGTTGTCTTTGCCACGTCAGTGTAGAAGGTAGTGTCGTAGTATGCACTATCATAGTATTGCACAGAGTCAAAAGCACTTCTGGGTGTCTCAGGATTAACTAGAATTAGGTTGGCTGTCTGGTGGTTAGTCTTGCTATTTGAAGTATTCTCAACCTCTACTTGAACTTCTGCATACTCAGCACTAGCATTAAAGCTGTCGGTATCTATTGAGTAACTCTCGCTAGTAGTGGTGTCAGAAACTTCCGTAGCTAGAGCAGTCCCATCGAAGAGGTAAGAAACGACAGTAATATTGTTAGTAGTGTTGGCCTCTAGTCCAGTGGTGGAATCAAGGTAGTCTGGTCGTGTAGCACCCGTAAGGAGATACTTATCTTGGTTAGCCCAAGTTACATTAGCTACACCAGCAAACTCTGTCGCATAGTTCTCCCCATTGTAGGATAGGTTGTTTACAGGCCAAGGTTTATCTAGACGACCTGTATAAGTAATGCTGGCAGTGGGTGCACCATATGGTGTCAGAGCAATTGTGTTAACATCTCCAACGGGGTTAAAGAAGTATTCTACACTATCGCCACTAATAAGGTCGCCTTGATGAGTAGCATTTGACTGCCCCCAAACATAGCCAATAGTATCCTTTTCATGTCCCTGAGGAACAGTGTCTGCCATACCCCTAATTAGGGTAGCTACACCTCCAGTGACACTCACTACTTCTACTAACTCCTCACCAATGTAGGCTAAGGTATTAGGTTCAAAGATTGTCTCCCCGTTAAGCCAAGTTACATCAACAGCTGTATCTGAGGGGTCAGCAGAAAGGTATTTATCAAGGGAAAAAACAGGGCCATCATTTGTGTTTGTCAACCTAGTGAAAGAGTTGGTATAGGTGCTATAGATTTCGTAAGGGTAGGCAATGTTTTGAGAGCCACCTGCAAAAAGAATGCCTGCAGACCTAAGGTCTTCATATGCGAGGTTCTCTGCAACAGTTTGATCTCCAAGTGCCCTTGAGTAACTGTAGAAGTCTACCTCCCAAGCTTTTACATAAGGAGGATACGTCAGGCTTTTTAAAACACCATCATCCTCTACAGAACTAAAACCTGTACCTATGTTGAAGACATCCTCAACAAACTGTACACCAATCTCATTTTCCTCGGAACTACTAAAATCTAGTTCAGTAATACGGAAAGTAATGCCAGAGATCTGTGGGTACAAGTTACTTGAGATCGTAAAAACATCACCGACATTAAAATCAGTGCTTGTCTTACGGTTAATAATAAGTTCCCCAGAGATAAGAGGGGTACTCAAAGTACGTAGGTCTCTAGTGGCTATCTTAGAGGCAAGGTCACTGTCGTACACACCAGAATAGGTTACAGTGGTAGGGTTAATGCTACCAAACTGACGTATAGATGCAACATCATTAACAGATAGGGATGCTGTAGTTCTCTTCTCACGGTCGTTGTAGATTACCGTTACACTGTTGATGAGTTCAGACTCAGGTTTTACATTGTACCCCACAACCTCAACTATATCAGTGTCGTCAAAGACAGGTGGTGTTCCGTAGTCATCACGGATAAGTTTAAGAACGAATCTACCTGTCGTCCTATCTACATAAACGACACCATCAATATGTTTTAGGACAAGGTTGATGATCTCCTCTGCAGGTTTCTGACTGCCCCAAGCAAAGGATAGGCCAAACCCTTCGTCGTAAAGAGTGTCTGCGGCTGCAATGAATGCAGTGTCATCTATGTCAGCGTCACCAAAGCCAAGGCCCCATTCAGTGTCCGTAAGGATTTCCCTAATAATGTGGGCAGGGTTCATGTCTATGTTGGAGCTACTAATGGCAGTTACGCCCTTAATGCGCTCAAAATCATCCTGGTCTGTCCACATATACCCATCAGCTGAGTGGATAACATAAGGGTTTGCACCCCCGACAGTGGATATAGCTGTAAGCCTAGATTCCTTGAGGTCAATAAGAGCAGTGTATTGAGTTCCATTAGAGCCAGTATAGATTACACTAATGGCCCCGTTTTTAACTTCCATCCCATTATAATTAAAATCTGACACCCAAAGTTTTTGGTCGGCAAAATAACTTACAAAGAGGACTGGGGTATCGGTTGCGTAGGTGAGTAGAGTTTTGCTTACAAACGTTAAGCTACGGGGACTCGCAGAAGAAAACGTAGCCTTATGTATATAGGTTTGCATAGAGCTATCGAAGTCGTTATTATAACTTGTAAAAGTCCCCTCTGACACAACGCAGTATATAGTGTTAGCTTCGTCGGGAGACTTTACAATAAGCGCGCACCTAGATGCATTTGAACCAGACTCTAGGGGGAAGTCTGCACTGTAGTTGTAATCTTCACTCGTTGTAGACGCAACTGCAAGAGCACTTGGTCCCGGTTGACCAGTATAACTATCTTGTGCACTATAGTACAGGTGCGCTACTTCAGGGAAATAAAGGTGATTAGACTCTGTAGTACGCCCCTGAGCATAAAGGGGGTTATGAAAGATAGTGATACCATCAGAGGGTTGACCATAGTTATTTAGCTTAATTATGATAGGAGGCCCGCGAAAGATAGAACGACCACAATGTAACTCTGAGTTACCTGCAGAATATCCTGCACGTGCCCAATAGTTTAACTCTTCAGGGCCTAAGTGTACAAACTGAAGGATATTATCTACCCTCCTAGCGATCAGCCATCTGACTTCAGGAACTGGGCGGTCCTCCCTAAACATGAACCAACCATACTTAAAGCGACCTATGAGTTCGTAGCTACCATAGCCCCTAGAAACTAAGTCAGCAGTGCTAAGTTCAGACTCTGTCTCCATCGTGTCCATGTCGATGACATAAACGATTTGGTTAACCCTAGAATGAGCATAGATACGACGATTTTCATAGTCGTAACACCAATTCTCATCAATGTCAGTAACATCTGGGATGGCTGCTAGTCGAATGGCCGAAGAAATACCCACAGTACTGTATGGGCCGCAAGCGGCTTTCTCCAGATACCACTGGTCAACTACTTCATCGCCTACGATTCGTTTGAAGATTCTCTGAACACGTACAGACCAAGGTTTTAGATAGGGGCTGTTACCGAGGTACATATTGTTAAGTACCAATGCAGCAATACCCCTGTAGGCATTGTTAAGGCTACCTACAAAGTTACCTATGACACTAGACGCAGCATCCGTAGTGTTACCCTCACGTATTTCAAACTGCCCAGAGATACCACCTTGATATTCGTTAAACAGGGCGGGCTTGTCTACAGATACAGTCTTGGGGGTTTCTGTTACGTCTAAGGGTTTTTCCTCGACCCAAATATTCCAAATCTTATCAATAGGCCCATGACAGAGGCCGTAGAGTACAGACAAGTATACCTTGTAGCCTACAACTGTTGGTTGACTATTCTTACCTTTACCCATTAGTCGGAAGCCCCTAAGTGTTTTTTAAGTGCCTTTATGTTCTCATCATCCTCAGGGAGAAGATCAATGTCTATCCCGTCTTCAAGGAAGCGGTTTAAATCTATGTCATGTTTTTCAGCAAACCTACGTACACCTTTAGAACACATACCAGCTGCCCTGATGTCATGCATGAAAAGCTTCATCACTTCTTCCCTTCAACCGTGTCTGAAAAAATCTTCCTGACGTTAAAACCATCATACCAACCAATAAAAGGAGACACCTCTACTGTTCCGAAAATAACAGGGATCTCTTTACCTTCTTCGTGAAAGGGAACATCAGGAGCCTCTGGTTCCGGCGGTGGCTCATTCTTGATCCTTGGGGCTAGAACATAGTTTGCAATAGCCGTAACGACCGTGAGTATAATATAATTCCACATAGCTTTTCCTTAAAAGATGGAGATGCCAGAGAAACCGTTTGCAGGGTTATCTTTAGGGGTATAAGGGAAGCCACCAAAGTTTACTGCATTGTTAAATCGGCTACTGCAGGTGTTTATGTTTAAAGGGCAACCAGCATATATATTAACTGGGTCATTTACAGAGAGGGTTTCCGGCACCTTCTTTAGCGTTAGGGTGTCCCCACTCTGATCCATGATCGTATACAACTGACCAGAGTACTCAAAGATACCCCCAACGTAATAATCAGAAGATTGCCCATGACTACTAACTGTCACATCTCTACCGGAGATACTAGATACAGTCACTTGGGTCTGAAAGTTATTGATGTCTGCACCGCAGCTTTGGCTGTACAAGATATGCCTACAGGGTTTTTGATACCTTGCCCTAAGACCATTACGCTTCATAAGGGAGTTAAGTGCCTCAAAGTTAGCTTCTAAGATCTGACCGTTAATTGATGTAGAGGTTAACCGACCCTTAAAGGCTACCTGTGTGACTGGAGCCTCTATATCATGTGCCCTATACAAAGTCAGGTTCATAGGTCCAGAAGCATTAGCAGAGTTACTTAAGACAGTAGCCAGTGCATGACTTCTAGGCATACGGACAGGCAATGTCATACGCTCTAGTTGGTTACTCTGAACTATTTTGTCGCTCTGCATTGGTGCAGGTACGTAAGAGTTACCACCAAATGACACAGTGGCCTCTACAGAGGTGTAATAGTAGTTAGATGCCCCTTGAGTAAACAGGTAAAGATAGAATGGGGTACCGCTGTCTAAGCTCGTGTCAAGGTTAGCATAAGTCATTCGTTACTACCTTCTAGTTTCTTAAACGGCATGGAGACCTTACCAAGTCCAGCTACAACACTGTTAGTAAAAGTTATTTCATCTACGTTTAACCTAAAGGCTTCCCTAGAAGCAGAGGTTGAATCATCAAAGGCATAGAACTTCTTGTACTTACCTTCTACATATTCTAAGAAGTCTTGTAAAAGATTGTACTCATCTAGGCTGTTGTAACTAAAACCCCTGTTGGAAAGATGGTCCAGACCTAAGCCTGTTAGTTCAAAGCCAGCTATACCAGTGTAGTCTATAATCTGTTCAGGTAATACAATAGTATCACTATAGCTTGTTTTGTAGACAGGTAGGAAATCGACCTGAGGGTAGCCAAACTCATCTAGAGTAAGCGTTGGATTGAGCGGGTCTAGGTTGCTCTCCCAAGACAAAGACATGACAGTCAAGGTGATAGTGTTATTATTATAACCTGACCTTACGATTTCAGGAGGAGCAATCAGCCTACAAAGTTCGTATGGGTAAAATGCCCCAGCAACATTACCTAAAGGTTTGAGAGGGTTGTCAAGGGCAGTGACAAGCAAACCACTTTCATTTAGTTCTAGGTCTAAAACAGATGGGTCTAAGGTAATAATTTCTCCCCTTGTTTGGAATACGTAGGAGTTACCCTTATGATGCTCCCTTAATTTTGTAGGGTCAAAGTATAATTGAGTAGGGGTTAATTCACCACCCAAAGCTGCTTCATCTGACAGAGACCTAACAGTATCCCCGCTTGCAGTTACATTAGTGGTTTCAAAGGGGTCTGTATATACAGATGTAGATTCGTTAGTCCCAAACCAATAGTCATCAGGGATGTCTGCAGGTAAAAAATAAGTGGGGGGAATCAGGTTTGAAACTTGCCCTTGGTCAGGTCTAGGGATATAAAGCTTACCCCTGTAGGCCGCAGTATCACTCATCTGGTCCCTTAACAGTGTCTCGGCAGCTTCCAGATCAGCGTCAGAAAACTTACTGGTTAACTTGTAGACCATACGAGGCTGGGAGCGATTACGAAACCTCTGCTCACCATCAAGAGACTTAAGAACATTAGTCTTAAACTTGTAGGTAACTTCTATGCTTTCTAAGAGGTAGTTCCAATACCTTAGCTCTGGCATTATACCACCCCATTACGTCTCATGACATTCATAATAACCTTTTCCCCTTGGCGGCTACTTAAGAAGTCTCCTACAATAGAGGGGTCAAGAACGTTAATGATCTTTTGATTAACGACAGGCTCAGAGTTATTGTTTGCAGTCACCCCAAGTTTACCATCAGACCCCCTACGAAGTGGCATAATAGCTTCTGCACCAGCCTCTCCCATAAGGCCAGTTTGGTTTCCAGCCATTGGGAAATAGGTCGGGGAGGATACGACACCACCATCAGCAAAGGGAACAACACGCCCATTCTGGAAAGCTGCACCGTTAGCAAATCCACCAACAAACCCACCTATTGGGCCCATTAGGCTTCTCTTGACAGCTGCAACCATCTGCTGCACCACTAGGACACGGAACAGTTCATTGATGATGTTAAGAACCATAGCCCTAAAGGCATCCTCGAAGGTCTTAGCCCCAGTTACCATATCGTAGAAGGCGTCACCGATAGAGCCGGAGATAGAGTCTGCAAGCCCCTCGATCATATCCTTGTTACGCTGTAGTGCTCGTTGCTGAATAAGCAGGGCACGAGTTTGCTGTTCTATTGCAGAGGTAAACTCTGATCCATACCTACTGCGTAGCTCGTAGAGCTCCTCCTCGAGAGCTAACTGTTCACCAGTGATTTCTGAGGTCTGCTGCAGGAACTTGTTACGGGAGATTAGTTTTTGGATTTCCTCTTGGAGCTTCTCGGCTTCAGTCTTACTCTTGCTACCGCCACTACTACCACCGCCACTAAACTTACCAATCTCAAGTCTAAGATTTTCAATCGTGTCCAGCTTATCCATAGCATCTACGAAGGCTAGAGCTACGTTAGCTAGAGCAACAATGTCATTAGCTTGAATAGCAGCAGCCTTAGCTGTAGCATACAGAGCTTCAGCCTTGAGCCTCTCCCCTGCAATGAAGGAGGCGGTCTCAGCGTCTTTATTGTTCTTCAGGGCATCTAGTTCTGCAGTAAGCTTGGCGATCTGTACGTCCAAGTTCATGTCAAAGTTGGTAAACTTTTCGACTGCTTTAGCGGCCTCTTTCAACTTATCAGACAAGCCCTCTGCAGCTGCCTCTGCAGCTACAACCAGATCATAAAGATCCATATGTTTTTTTAGGAGATTGCCTAAGAGACCTTTTCTACGCATCTCTTCTTTGTAGGTTTCTCGGGCGACTTCAGCCTGAGCTTCTGCTACGGCAACTTCGTCATTACCAGTATCAGTAATAGCTTTAGCAATAGTTAGGCGTCTCTGTAGTTCTTGATTAGCACTTTGATTTAGTTCTCTTAGCGCTCGGGCGGCAGCATTACGCTCTTCTGCTATTGCGGCGTCTCTTTCTGCATACTCTATGTGCAGAGCCATAGCCTTTACACGAGCTTTCTCTAAGGCTACTTCCCTTTCCTTCTTTTTATTCGCCTTGTCATTTAACTTATGCATTGCCTGGAGAATGTCATAGCGAATCATGACTTCTCTGCGGTGGTTACCCTCTAGGGTTACACTTTCTTCAAAACGCCTTCTAGCTACTTGCGCCAGAGCCTCTTCATAGTCTACGGAGTCTTCCCCGTATCGAGCTATAATCGAGGCAAGATGGATTTCTTCATCCATAGCCGCTAGGGCTTTATCCCGCTCCTGAGCGAGCTCCTTGCGCTTCTGGACGATTTCGTCCTGAGCTTCTCGCATCTGGTATGCGATCCTGACACCCTCTTCATCAATTTCATCAACCTGTGTAATAAGAGTTGGTGGTGGCAGTAGGGCTTTACCGAACTCTTCTTGGCTCATTTCCCCAGACTTAAGGTTATTAAGCATAACCTGAAACTCAGGGGACATGCCAGACATATTATTGAGTTCAAGGTTTACTTTTTCCAGAGTCTTTTCAGCTTCAGAGCCCAGACGTATAGCCTCTGACAGTTCAGCTTTAAATTGGGTAAAGGCATCTGGGACCTCAACCCCTAGTTGTTGTACTACAGCTATCAGGCCCTCTAAAGCCTCTTTTTGCTCGTTTGGTCCTAGCTCTTCTGCAGCTTTAAGTTCGCCCGCAGCCGCACGGTACTTTTTAAAGAGTTCTTTCTGTTGATCTGAGAAGTCTGTTGGAAACTCTCCAACGATGGGCACGTTAATTGTAGGTCGTTCAACCCCTAAGTTCTCGGCAATAGCATCGTAGGACATAGTGGATGTCAGGCCAAGCCCCCAAGTCTTGTATAAGCTGGAAGCGTTCCCCGCCCCTACGCTAGTGGTGATAGCGTTTTCAGCATTTTTCTTTGCCCATTCGGCTTCAGCTTTGATAAGTTCAAGGACTTCGTTCCTAGCCAGCTTATGCTTCGCTGCAACCTCCTCTGGCTTGGCGATCAGGATATCATAAAGACCCTCCAACTTAGCCTTAGATTCTGATAGTTCCTGGATTACATCATCAAAGTCTTTGATAGATTTAATGGCCTTGCGGGTCTGGATAACCATCGTAGCCAGCGCGGTACCAATAGCCAAGATAGCACCGATCACAGGGCCATTCTTACCAAGGACCAAGGCAAGCTGAGAACCCTGTTGACCTAAGGCAACAAGGACGTCCGTACCGGACTGAATCTGAACAAAGAAGTCACCTACCTGATAACCAGCCTGCTGGACCCCTTGGTTAAACCTACGCTTGAGGGTCTGGGCAGACCTATAGGCATTCTGATCAAACCTGCCAAACTGGTTACCACCCTTAACAAGGGCATCTCTGAACTCATCAACCTCTTTAGTTGCTCTATCTACAAGATAAATATGTTCTTCGAGAGTGATCTGGTTGTTCTCTAAGAGGAAGTCGTACTCACCAATTTGATTTGATAGCTGCTTTTGGACACGGTAGGCAGCATCGTGCTTTTGCTTTAACCGCTCTATTTTATTAGACAGGTCTTCCCTAGCTTTAGCTTGATCTTTAGCTACTCTTACAGCTTCTTTATCTGTAGCTACATACTCCCGAGCGACACGATGAGCCTCCTTCATGGCCCGCATCATATCACTATGGCTAATGGCCCCAAGTTTTACCGCCTTGTTAAGCTTCTCTTGAGTAGCCTTTAGTTTTAACGCTGCTTCCGCCTGCCGCATAACCATACGGTGAGAAAGAGACATCTTACCTGTGAGTTCTTCTGACACTCGCCCCATGTCTGCGATCTGGTCAGCAGCTAGCTTAACCTTATCTACGCCAAGCGTTTTAATGTCAATGACTACTTCACTCATGCCAGTGTCCTTATGTACAGGCTATCCAGTTTCTTTAGGGCTTCTATGTCCCTAGGGGTAAGGTATGTGTGGGTAAGTTCAGACCAAGCCTTGATCTCTGTGTAGCTGATAGGGTTGATCCCACCCATACCTGTAGATACTCTAGTACCGCTTAACGTAACAAAGGCAGACCATATGTAAGATACCATCATGGGAAATTGGGGTCCTTCCAAATCCTTTGGCCTCTTACCGGTCTGCCTCTCTACTTGTTCTAAATGTTCTCTGGAGGATACACCGTTCTGATCGGTCTTACTAAGCTTGAACTCATGTTCAGCAAACTCTAGTAAGTCTTCGATCAGTCCTTCGTAAAATCCGCGCTCTCAGCCAGTGCCTCCTCGATCTGACTACGAATCCAGAAGATATCGGTGTAGACTTCCTTAGCCTTGGCCTCAGTGAGCTTAGGCTTCTCTGCACCGTAGGTTAGGTCCCAAGACTTAGTGATCTTAGCCAACAGCGTGAGGGTGTCTCTTTCGATGTCTGCAGCACTATAAGAAGAAGAAGAGCCTTTCTTCTGCATCGCCTTAATACGGCGGTCTTGCTGCTCATACATAGCATTGCGATACTCAGAAGAGTGTTGTGCAGCTACAGTGATAGTCATCTCCGAGCCATCTTCGTTCAGAAGCGTATCGCCTGTATTAGGATGCTTAAGGAATACTTCCACTACATCCGATTTAGGTTTTAGGTCCATTAGGTCCATGTCGAGTTCCTTTCGAGTTATCGGGTGAAGTTAAGTGAGGGGGACAGCACCCGACAACCGCCCCCCTCGTCCCTAGCTAGGGATTCTTAGACACCAGACTTAGCAATCTTCATCATGGTGTTCGTATCAGTGGCCGAAGCCGCCAAGTCGGAGTCATCATAGAGGGCGATGAACGACATGCTGATGGTACGGGAGGCAGGGCCATCCACACCAACGTCAGCCGAGTTGATCTTGATACGGGGGAAGCTGAAGGTCAGGGTGTTAGAGCCTTCACCAACAGTCACTTCCAGTGCCGACTCAGTTTCATTCAAGAAGCGGTCGATCAAGGAGGTGTCTTGGAAGTATGCACTAACGGTGCCTTCCACAGCTGCAGTAGCGTATTCAAACTCCTGCGACAGGTCTTCACCAATGACGTGAGTGGGGTTGAACCCGTTGGTCAGAGTGAAGTCCAAAGCTGTGATGATAGTTTGAGCAGCACCCAATGTGCCAACCGAACCGATCTTGATATCGCCGGAGTAAGCATCGAAAGGTTCGAAGCCAGCCGAAGCGGTAACACCAGTTTTCTCGGTAGCCGAGATGCTCATGTTACGACCAATCAAGCCGAAGGTTGTAGTCACCATCTGGTTAGGTGCCATAGAGACAGCCATAGTGTTGACAGTCATGCCAGTGAACAGGCGAGCTTGGTCAATATCCGAGGCGTAGTCTTCGATGGTCAGGTAGGTGGGGGTCTGACCTACAACAGCAGCGTTAGCTACAGTGGTCAAACCGTCCCCAGCAGTGAAGCCAGTAGCAAAGTCATTGTTCGACATAAGTGCAGCCTGCATCAACACATCGAATTCACGATGGCGGAGGTCAGCTACGATGTCACCTGCCACAGTACGGTTGCCGTGACGGTCAACTCGGGGCATACGGTCTGATTGAATATCCGTACCAGCTACACGCTCTTTGCTAAGGTTAAGCGAGTGAGTGGTGAACGGAAGGTTAGTAAAGCTCGTAGCTTCGGTTGTGAAGTCCGTTTGGACTCCATATGCCAGCTGCGAGCGAGAGCCTTGTGCAAAAGCCATGTTAGTTTCCTTTACTTGTAGGTGTACCAGCTAATGTTAACTGGAACTATGTACCAAGGGTTATCTACGAATGCGATACGTCTTTCCGCGAAGTCGATAGATACCCTGACTGTCTGTGAGCCCGTATAGTCAATATCAGAGGTTGCCTCGAATAGCTGAATGACGCTAGTAGCTAGATCATTTGCTTCTTTTGGGCCACTACCCTCTGCAGCATGGCAAAGAACTCGGAATAGACCGTCATATCGTTGCTGGGGAGATAGCCCCATGACAGAAGGTCGTCTTGTTGTCGGGGTGTAAACTGTCTTAATAAACTTAGTGCCAGTAGTGGGGGAGTAAGAGACGTTCTCCCAAGCGATGTCTGCTAAGTTTGCGGCATTAAGGTGAGATTCTAGGGCAGCTCTAATGTCATTATTGATGTCACTCATTTAAGGACACTCCTAAGCTGGTCAAATACTCCCCAGTAGCCTTCTACATACTTAGCATGAGGAGCGTTATTTACTAGGGTAGCACCGTCTAAGAGCTCAATCTTCTCAAGGGAGGCATACAAACGATCTGCCATAATAGCCCTATCTGAATTAGGGTCTACAGATACCGGCTTACGTCTAGAGGTCTCTGAGGTGCCGCTGGTATCCCCTCTGGGGTTGAGGTGCATAGACCTGGAGTAGGCTCCAGACTTAACAGGTACCTCTTGCTCTAAGTAGTCAATAGCGGTAAGTAGCCTGTCAGTAATTTCTTCTTCGATAGCCTTCTTCATCTCTTCAGACTTATTGGCTAACCGAGCCTTCCTAACTGTAACCTGCATTACTCACCTACATCACAAATATGGCAAACAACAGAACCTGCGCTGTACATAGTGACAACTCTATTGATCGTCACTGTGTCACCGTTACCCAAGATCTCGTCTTCGTCATCAGGGATAACCCCCGCATCCAAGGCAGGTATTACACACTTACGGATACCCCGGTTGATCTGGTCAATACTATTTAACTGGTAGGTGTAGAAGTAGCCGGTAAAGCCGTGGTCTACAATAAGGGAGCTACTTAGGGTACCTGAAGCTGGGTCATAAGCACCATAAGATTTCTTACGGAGAGTTAGAGGCTCCCCATGTTCTCTGACTAGCTGCAGTAGATCGTATGCCCTGAAGGCCATCAGTCATTGTCCTGAATATACTGGAAAGCTGTTCCGTTATCAAACTGGCCCTTAGAGAAAGCAGAAGAGGGTCGGTCCGAGAGAGATTGAGCAGCGACAATAGCTGCATCAGATATTCCACCAGCACTTAGACTGGTTCCCGTCAGGGAGTACTTTTGACCTTGCTCACGCAGGTCGTTAGACAGGGCCTTATACTGTTTAGCGAGATCGCTGTATTCAGCACTCAAGGCCCCGTCTAGTTTTGTGGTCACACGTCTAGCATAGGAAGCTGCAATGGCATTAGCTGCCCAAGCTCCGGCAAAGTAGGTGTTGTTGTTAGATTCGGACAGGGCGAAGTTAATCTCTTCATCCTGAAGAAGTTGATCCAAGGTTTCAGTGTCACCTATGAGCAACCTGACAACGTTCAAACGCCCAGAGGGAGTAGATTTGTCAAGATCAGTTTCGTCGTATGTCCAAGCCATCATTCAGCCTCTAGTTCGCCGTAGTTCCTCCGCCAAGAACGGATAAACCCACACTGTTTACTATGCACCTTAGACACTCGACACTTCTTCTTATCGTATTCGTGTGCAGGTACCTTAGCTTTGACCTTGGCGTTGATACTCTTAACGAGGATCTCCAACTCTTCGTCGGTCATCTCGTCTAGGCCATCCCCCACCAAGGGCTTAACCACTTCTTCCAAGTCTTCGTTATGGTGTAGGTGGTGTTCGTTATAAAGGCGTTCGATATTAGCCTTGGGGAGGCCCCGCTCCTTCCACGGAACGAGGTCTCCTTTGTTATAGCGCTTGCCACTCATCAGCAGCCCATTAGGGGTGCGAACGAAGACCGGCTTATCGTATTGGAAAGGTGGTCGGGTCATTCACCTACTCCTTACGACAAGACGGTGTTGAAGAACACACCGAGGTCAGAACCAACAACCTTTTGGTCGTAGGCCATGTTAGCTTCCAGCAGTTCTGCTACACCTTCGACACGCAGCCAATCACCAGTGTACGAACGAACGTCGATGCCGTAGCCCGAAGCGTTATCCAACTCGTTCCAAGTGAAGTTGTAGCCAGCGGACGGAACCATCAGACCAGCGGACTGCGGAGCGTAGTACAGTGCAGCTTTCTTCGTAGCTACAAAGCCCAGAGACTCAGCAACACCTTCAGGCGAGGAGTTCTCGATTGCGTCAACTACGTAGTATTCAGCAACTTCGAAGATCTCTGCCAGCTTGGCCGAGGTGACCAGAGCAGTGTTGGTTACGGTTGCGCCACCGTTCAGGCGAGCAAGGATGTCAGGGTGGTTGACAAGCGTGTCGTGAACATCACGAGTAACAACCATTTTGTTCGGCTTGAAGCCGCCCGAGGCAACCTGCATCGCACGACGAGCGTTGGTCACGTCAACGATGGGGGTGGAGTTGGTGTAGTCATCCCACTGGGTGACTTCTGCTGCGGTGTCGTTGTCAGCGTTAGCAACACCAGTGTATTCAGTGGTCCAGATACCGGCACCGAAGAAGGTGTTCATGAAGCGCTTTTCACGGTCGATCAGCAGGTTGTGCGTCAGCATTTCCGAGGCACCACGGCGGATGTCCAGAACAGCGTCAGCGTTCGACAGAGTTTCGAAGTCGAAGTCAGTCGACAGTGAGCGTACTTCTGCGGTGTAGGTGTCAGTCGAGAGGCTCATGCCAATACGCTGCGAGCGCGTACGAGGAGCACGAGGCTGGACTTCACTACGGTAGAAGTTCTCGCGGTCGTAGATGTAGAACTTGTCAGTCTTCTTCGACACTGCGACGTTAGGGAAAACCTTATCAGCGATAAAGTTGTCTTGGTTCTGCAGGTAAGCAATCGTCAGGTTGGTAAGCGGCTGATCGATATGTACCTGATTAGCGGTCAACATAGGCATTGTTGTTATTCCTTCCTAGTTCAGGTTAAGCAGCAGCGTTGCCGCCTTGGATCAGTTCGATGGCGATCACTTGACCGTCAACGCCTGCTTCCATAGCGTAACCCATAATAATGTTGCCAGCGGATGCAGTTACAGCATCCCCAGCGGCGTCCGTTGCGATAGCTGCACCAGCAGCGATAGTGCCACCAGAAACCACACGGGTTTTACCAGCGACTACAACCGTTGCTTCTGCACCAGAGGCAGGGTCGTTCTCAACAATGCCGATGCACTGTTCACCGGCTGCATCAGCCAGATCTACCTGACCGTCAGCTTCCAGAGTAACGAACTTGAATTGAGCTGTGGACAGATCTTCCCCAGCAATAAAGGTGCGCGTATTGCGCGATTCAGTAACAGCCATGATTACACATCCTTTTCATATGTCTTGGCGATGAGGGCTTTACCCTCTGCAGTTTTCGAGATGGCATCAAAAGCATCGTATTTGTTAACACCATGCTCTGCAGAGTGTGCCTGTACCATCTTGTCCAGTTTAGCTTGGGGGTCAGTCATGTCGGCGTCCACGGCCTTTTCACCAACCTCGTCCATTACAGCAGCAAAAGCAGCGTCAGCGCCCTTCAGTGCTTCAAGGACTTTCTCATCCTCCAGATCCAGCTTCTCCAAGAGTGCCATAGCTACTTCAAGGTCAAAGTGGGGGAGGTCAGCTTCAGCCCGCTTGCGTAGTTCAACCATACGCTTCTCGACTGCAGCTTCTTCAAGTGCTTTCAAGACAGGGGCAGGGATGTCCGACTTAACAACCATCTCACCACCGACCTCAATGGTCTCTACTTGCTCTTTCTTTTCTACCGAGTCAGCCTTAATAACAAAGCCGTTTTCGATCAAGCTCTTGCGGAGAAGTTCGTTCTCAGCCTTGAGAGCCTCGACTTGGCTATGCTCTTGTGACTCAGTGGCCTCTTCAGATTTCTCCATAGGAGCCTCTTCTTTCATGTTAAGGGCCATCATCGCTTCTTTGCGACCACAGCCTTGCTCTTCCATATAGGCCTTGATCTTAGCTTCATCGTAGCCCATCTTTTCTAATGTTTCAGTCATTTCTTCCTCTTGGGAGTCGTCACGCTTAAAGAGACTGACCATCGCCTGTGCATTAGCAGGACGGTCTACTAAAGACAGTTCTTCAAGCATGAGGTTCTTCAGAAGCGTTGGCATTAGTCAATCTCCTGTTTCATAGCACGGCCCCCAATAGAAAAGGCCGCAAGTTCACCACTCTTAACCATTTCCCAGACTGCATCATCGTACACCTTGTATGCGACAACCCAACCTTCACGGCTAGAGTGAATACCGAGAGCTTCGCCAATCTCTTTAGTGACGGGCATAGAGTGTACAATCACACCTGTCTGCTCTCCAATATGCATAGTCTTACCGACACGCACATGTTCCATAAAATCGTTAACGGCTTTGACGAGCGTTTCAGCTTCAATCATATCGCCTTGGCGGTCTACTACAGGCTCACCGTCTTCTGTAATTACAGAGGCCCAACCGTAGACCATACGCTGCTCATCATCAGCTTTAAGGATCTGACCTTCTATCTTAGTCATTTGTCCCACCGAAGTTCCTTTCTCCCACATGCGACAAGACCAATAACGAGCGGAGGTCTTGTCTGTGGCTGTGTCGCAGGAATGACGACTACGGAAGTTAGCCCGTGCCTTGGGGTCGTCCCTGCGGATTTCCATGTTAGGGTCACCGAAAGTGACCTTCTTCGTTTTACCCCCATCCTTGACGTAGACCCCAAACTTCTTCGACGAGCCTTTAGGTAAACGGAAAGGCTTATTCAAAGGCTTGTCAGCTTTATTGATCTCGTCTTCTGTAGGTAGGTTGTCAGGGTCAAACATGTTCATAACCGTCCTTTACGAGAATAAAATCAAAAGCTGCGGTTACTCTAGCATTGTTAGTCCTAACAGCCGCCCTAACATCAATGTCAGTTTTAGCTGGTAGTCGTATAGGGACTGAGAACTCGTAGGTATATTCGCCACCAGTACCAGAAACCTCGAAGGAATGACCAATGCGGAAGTTAGGTTGACCGTCGTAACGAACATACACATCACCAGTGGCATCAGCACTAGCGCCACAAGTGCAAGTACCCTTCATAAGATAGCCAGTGGTATTGGCCGGGACTGTATAAACAGCCATTAGGGTTTGAGACTTACCTGCAATAATATTAGCTACTGTAACACCACCCTTCTGAATAGGAATGGCACCGACATTAGAAGCATTGGTGCAGTAGGCTCGATAAACCCTAGACCAAGTGCCTACGACTGGGGTAGCTACAGTGCTTGAGATAATTGCAGTTGCGGTCTGAATCTCAAAGTTTTCATCAAGACCCTCGATGGTAATAGAAAGGCCATCATCTGTAGCGACAGCGGGTATTTGGAGAGTACCGGGAGTATCCCAAGACGACCAAGGATAATCTGTGTCGTTTACATCCCAAACCGTGCCGGAGTTGTTATTCGACATGGTGGGTACAGCGCCAAATTTGTGAATTGAGCTATGACCGTTAACCTCACCTTGTGCAATGGATAAAGGACTGTCTTTGAAAAGTTGTTTTGCCCAAGTCATTTATCTCTCCTTAGAAGATTACACTAGAAGGGGGTCTTTTAATCCGCCCACGACAGAGTTCGGTGTACCAGCGTCAATGTCGATACCAGAACCTAAAGCTTCAACTAACATCCCGTTCTTAATCTTAGTACGCTCAGTGCCCGTCAAGGTACGCGAGGTAATAAACACTTGGTTGAAGTGGGGAACTCGCAGTTGAGCGGGGCCAGTGAATGTCTGAGTAGCTTCATAGAAGTCCAAGAGATTAGGACGAAGAGCTATAATCTCATGAGTGCCCGTGGCTTCAGGGTAGAAGTAAATCTTCTTATTGTTAGTCTCTGGCTCAAACTTAACATAAGGGGTGTCGTTCTCAACGATATACTGAGGAGCCTCCGAAGCAGTAGGTACAGCTAGTGAGCCTGGGGCAGGTTGCCGTTCAACGACAGTCATACGAAGGCCAGTGAGACTTGTCGGGGGAAGTGGTTTTTCGACTACGGTTAGTCTTAGCCCAGTAAGCGCTGTATTGGGTATAGTCCGTTCAACTACAGTTAGTCTCAGACCGGAGAGGTTAGCTTCAGCCATTGTTAACCCCTATTAAGTTAATACTTCTACGCCAACAGACATCCCTTGAATGTCAGACTCAGTCCAAGCAGCAGACGTGTCTGGGTTTGTTTCTACTTCAACTTTGTAAAGATCAAGTGATTCAGTTAAACTAGGGCTGTTTATATTATAGGTTGTTCCACCGATAACTAGCTGTTGTCTAAGGCTTTGAACAGGACTGCCTGTAGTATAATTAGCATAGTTTTTAAGACTAACGGCAACAATAGATTTGTCGGTATCTTTGGTGTAGGAAGATACTGGAGCAACAAACTTACTTCCAGAAGTAGTTGTGATCATAAAGTCATCAATGTACTCTGCTTTGGTGTCCCCGTTTACTCGGTCTGTAAAGAGACTTGCTGTACCTGTTAAATCGTTTGTCGTGGGGGTGCCGATAGGTATACTTTTAATCTTGCAGCCGATAGTTACAAAGTCGGCACAAATAAACTCACCGGCGAAGTCATCAGCAGACCCAGCATCAGAGTTTCGTATGACGTACTTATTTAAGCTAGTGTGACCATGACCAGTAACGTCTATTGCCAATCCACCAGCGATATACAGTTTAATTCTATCGGAACCCTCGAACCCAAAATCTATGTCGTAATCGTTTACATCATTAACAGGGGCGGAGGTAATAGAATTCCAATAGTAATCCCCAAGAGTAGCGCCAGCACTGGTATATATGCGGATATAAGGGTTGCTCGTTTCATCTCGAACCAACCTAAGTATTTCTTGACCAGTGTTACTAAAGAGTTGAAACTCCCCTGCACCACCAGAACCACCATAGAGACTGTTAGCAGTGTGACTACGCTTAAAATGTACCCAGCAATCCACCTGAACTGGGGAAGGGAATGTAAAAGTCCCGCTACCGCCAGTACCAAGGTTGTTTCCCCATAAGTTAAGACCATATGTAAGGTTGTCGTAGAAAGAGGGAGACGCATCGTAATCCAAGACATCGTGCGCAATCGCGTAAATAGTCATGTTCTTTCCTTATGCAGACAGAGAGACAGACTGTTTAGCTGCTCTTAATACTTCTTCAATAAGTGCAAGTTGAGCCGCTTGTTCTGCCGTTAGAGCACCATCAGAGGTAGTTACGGACTGAGCCAAGTTAGACACTGTGGAAATAACACCACCACCAGAGTTAACAATGAAAGGCTCTAGCTCAGGGTTGTCATGATAGAGGATACCAGTGACCTTAACCAGTTGGTTAACTACAATCTGCCAGTCATTGATAAGGAAGTAGGTATCACCAGTAAACTGATTACCCGGAACAGGGTCACCCCCAGTAGTACGGATAGCTGGTAGGTACTTAGCATTGTCTCGTACCTGCATCCACTCTTTCCAGTTTGAGTAGATATCCTGCTTTACGTCAATGTCGGTGACACCTTCGTGGATAATAATGCGCTTGTTTGGGCCATCAAATGCTACCTTCTGGTTTCCGTACAGACCATTAGCGGGGTCATATACGGCCCAGAATTCGTTGTAGCCATAATTGAAAGCAATAGAGGGCATTACTGAATGATCTCTTTCCAGTTGATGGTAGTCATCAGTTTAACTGGGCCAGTGGGGTGCGCAGCAGTACGTGTCTTAGCAAAGACGGACCACACAATTCGAGAACCACGGAAGCCTTTGATGTACCCCTCATTAGCCGAGTGCGTAGAAGTAACAGTAAAGCCAGTTGTCAAAGCCTCATCACTATAGACCTCAAACTGATTAGCTGCGATTGGCTTAATGTACACATACTGTCCGTCTAGCTCAGGCACGCTTGGCATGTCATAGAACTCATAGCGACCGTTGTACTCGTTAGCGTTAGGCGGGAACTCAACAGTACCTTGACCATTGTTGCCAGTCTCACGAACCTCTACACGCTCACCTGCAGCAACAGTAACAACAGGAGGGCTTCCAGCATTACCAGTGGTAACACTTGCGATGTTGTTTACGATTGTACCACCATCATCAGCAAAGTTCTTAACAGCGCCATACTGCCAGTTGTTGAAGGTGTCTGTAGTTTCAG
>Ga0181563_10001960_pt1 | contig 19995 bp, 26 predicted proteins | sample 011ome_25_FD_133759 | JGI IMG/M metagenome (GOLD analysis project Ga0181563, IMG submission 133759) | Coastal salt marsh microbial communities from the Groves Creek Marsh, Skidaway Island, Georgia - 011512CT metaG (megahit assembly) | ecosystem: Environmental > Aquatic > Marine > Intertidal...
ATTTTGTTATTTTTGTGCCCACGATTACCCCCTATACCTTGCCTCGGTGGCGGAATTGGTAGACGCGCTGGATTCAAAATCCAGTTCTTTCGGGAGTGTGGGTTCGATTCCCACCCGAGGTACGATTAACTTGAATACCCCTCTGTAAAGCCTTTATTTACAGGGGGTTTCATTTTTTTAGGGGTTGTGACTTTCTGTATTACCCAAGTATTACCCAAGTTATAAAAATGTATCCTATTTATTCTCATAATCTACGAGTGCTTCGGGGCTGATTTTCCACTTTGAACTTCCCTGTGATTTGAAACCTTTTAGCTTTCCTGTTGAAAGTGCTTCATAGATTTTTGTTTTTCCTTGTCCTGTAATCTTCATAACCTCATTGGGGGTGTAATAATCCTTTACTGGTAAAGCATCAATAATCCTTTGCTGATTTCTAATGATTTGCTGATTTTGTAGCCGAAGCATTGCACTCTCAACTCGTTGGGGTGTAATGGGAGGGAAGCCCCAAATGGTACAACCCGTTCCTACTATACCGCTATACTTCTCTACTAACTCTTTATCGTTCATTGAATATTATCAATATTATAGGTTGAATAATCGCTCGGGTATAATCCATTTACTTGACTATCTACCATATTTTGAAAATCGTACCATTCATCTTTTTGGTATTCCATCTCTTCGGCAACATTAGATATAATATGTCCTAAATCTCCTACGGCATCTTCTACCTTCGCTATTGCTTCTCTTACATCTTCTCTTTGCAAGACTTCCTCTACTGATAATCTTTGTTCTGTTTTTGTCATAATATTTATTTTTTTAGTTATTCCTCCTTTGTTAGAGGGTTATACTATAATATAACGATTTTGACTGGTGGATGCAAGTGGCTGATACTTGTTTTTACCAGTCTTTCCGCTCATTATATAGTCGTCAAAATATTTATTAGAACCTCTGATTTAACAGGTAATATATATTTTACTTGTGACTGATTTTTGGTTGTCTCTATGAAAATATCCCTGAACTAATCTACTACTGAAATAACTTCTTGGTGATTTTAAGTAATCGTTTATTTATAAATCAAGGCTTTTCACATTAGCTGAATACCACTCAAGATACTTGCGTTTGTCCTCAGGATTATGGTTATCACTCTTAGCAATATTATCACTACTCCATAACGGTTGAAGATTTTTGTAGTAAAGAAGAGCATTTAGTTCCTCTTCATTATTTGAAGCATTTAGGGGTATAATATGGTCAACTTGCCATACACCTTCATTTTCCCAACTCATACCATCAATAAACTGTTCTTCAATATGAGCTTTGAGAGTATCCCAACTGCATCCTAACATTTTTTGGGTTTTGCTTGTTTTTTTCCATCCTCTATATTCAAAAGCCATAGAAGTTCTTGTACGGAGCTTTCTTTTTAGGGCATAGAAAGGGTCAGCCTTACGTCTTTCTCTTTCAACCCTCGCATTCTAACCGGGATTATTTTTATAAAACTCCTTCATTGAAGCTTTATGTCTTCCTTTATTTTCCTCATACCATTTTTTTCCGTAATCAGGATTTTTTTCTCTATAACGCTTATTGTCTTCTTGTTGTGTTTTTTTGAAACTATCCGTGTCCTTTACTTTTTCATAGTATGCTTTTAGTCAAGCCTTCCTTGCATCTTTATTTTTTTCATACCACTCCCTACCTTTGGCAAGCTTTTTTTCTCTGTTATTTTTGTAGTATTCCTTTGCCTTCTCAGATATTTCATCTTTGTTGCCCCAGTAATGTTTCCTATTTTTTTTGTTTCGGCACTCCCTGCAATAAAGGCGAAATAGTTTTTTGCCAATAGAAGAGGTGTATGGTTGAAAGTTGTCTTTATTCAACTCTTTTACAGTTTTACATATTTTACAAACTCGTGTTTCCATTATCACCAAAATAGTATTTAAAGTCTATCTATGAAAATAGCTCTTAACTACTTTACTATTCTATAAAGTTGTTAGTGACAATAAGTCTGGTTTTCTTTTGTTAGTTCGTTGAGTAATGCAGGATTATTGATATTCTTTTTTGATTTCTATATTTGTAACTCAACCTAAGAATAATAGCACAATGAAATACGCTTACAAAATGATTATGCTTGACAATGAAACTTTATGGAAAGACATTGGTATTATGCAAGGAGGTTGGACATCAAAAAACTCTGAAGAACCTGCTGAGATGCCATTTGCGAATGAACTTGGTGAAGATGGATGGGAAATGTTCCAAGTTGTCCAATATGCATTGAACTCTTGTTACTATTTTCGTAAAGTTATTTGATGAAAAAGCTTAGTTAAACCATTACCCTGTCTCTATCCTTCTGTATTTAGGCTGAAAAATAATCTGCTTGATTAGTTTCTCTACCCTTGAAACATCATTAGCTGATAATAATATTTTGGTTTCTTGTTTCATTTTTTTAGGCTTTCGTTGAATGCGTGTTTGTAAAGTAACTTACAGATAAAAGACTATTAGATTATTGATGGTGATATCACTTCATTTCTTTTTATCCATTGCTGTAAATCCTTTTCTGGAATACGCACACTTCTCTTTCCTACTTTAATATAACCAAGCTCTTGTGATGCTAATGCTCTGTTGATTTTTGCAAGTGAGATGTTGAGTATTTCTGTGACCTCTGCCTTTGTATAATAATGTTGATTGTGTTGTAGTGGCATATCTATGTGTTTCTTATAAATATTCATATTTATTTCCAAATAGCCTCTCTATAATACCCTTTTAGTTCCTTTTTTGAAATGTAGCTTTTCGCGAAATGTAGGGAAATGTGCTGAGAGGATATACTATTAAAAATAATTACAACCAGAGACATTTTCTAGAATTAGAAGTTATTCATAATAAATTTTTAACTTACCAAATATTAAAAAATACCTGATTTTAAATTTTGATTACAACTTTATTTTCTGCTATACTTGCATCTATTCTCCACGTTATTTCAGGCCCCGACCATCTTGCTGCTGTAACACCATTAGCCATTTCATCTCAACGTAAAGGATGGAAAGTAGGGCTCGTTTGGGGTTTTGGACATTTAATAGGAATGCTTCTTATTGGTGTACTTTTTTTACTATTTAAAGAGGTTATTCCTATTGAAACTATATCTGGTTACAGTGAGCAGCTTGTTGCTATTGTTTTAATTATTGTAGGTCTCTGGGCGTTCTACCGAATATTTAATGAAAAGAAAAAACATACACAACCACACACACATTCTGACGGAAACACACATATTCACAGCTATGAAAGTGATAGTGAACATCATTCCCATAAAAAGGAAATGAAACAGAATATTCTTTCTTCACTTAGCATAGGGTTTTTACACGGGCTTGCTGGGGTAGCACATTTTATATTACTACTTCCTGTACTTGCTTTTGAAACAAAACTTGAAGGTGTTCAGTACATAATAGGATTCGCTACAGGTACAGTTTTAGCAATGACAGCCTATGCATTTATACTCGGCAATATTGCTAGATATTCTAAAAAAGCAAATGACCCAATATTCTTTAAAGGTATTCGATTTGCAGGCGGTTTATTCGCTATAGTTATTGGAATTTATTGGTTATACCTCACTTTTTAAATCACAAATAACCAATCTGTGGTTTCCTGTATCTGCAACAAATAAAGTGTCGCCTTCCGTAGTTATTGAAAATGGCCAATAGATAGCACTTTTAGTTCCGTGCATATTGCCTTTAAATTCGCTACTAGTCATAAAATCTTTTCTGCCTATAACCGCTTTCGCGAAAGCGTTATTTTCAGTAGGTATGGTGTCAAACTTTAAAATGCGGCTATTTCCTGTATCATTTACCAAAATACCATCTTTATAAAAGCAAGCATCATACGTCCAATTCAGCGTATTTGCTTCTGGAGCTAGTCTAAACTGATTTTGCCCGCAGGCATCAAAATTATCTTGCCCAATAATAATATCAGCTGGTTTTGAAAGTGCGTCTTCTTTAGAATTCCAAATAAGCACGCGATAAAACTGCGTATCGGCGACTGCCATTTGACCTTTACTATTTATTTTAATGGAATAGGGCCAAATAGGGTCGTCGTTATTATAATCTCGCGTCGTGAATGCAGGTTTCCCTATTACTTCATCTGCAGAAGCATAATTTTCTTTTGGAATATTTTTATAAACAAGTATGCGTCTATTTCCTGTATCTGCAATCCAGAGGCTTTTGCCATCAGAAAATAAGCCGTATGGCCAATTAAGTGTTTGAGCAGTTGGGTCACTTCCTATCCCTTTTACATTAGGCAAATTGGTATCAAAACTAGGCTGCCCTAAAACAACATCTGCTGGTTGGGCATTTGATGTAGGTATAGAATGCCATATAAGTATTCTGTGATTCCACGCATCTGCAACAATTAGGGTTTCGCCATCGCTCCATAAACCAGAAGGATATTGCAGCGTACTAGCATTCACATCGCCTCCTGAATTTCTTCCACTATCTTCAACTTCTAGTTGACCTAAAATAACATCAGGTTCTTGAAATTCTGTTGTTGGGATTGTATGCCAAATAAATACACGATTCTGTCCTGTGTCTGAAACAAAAAGCTTGTTTTTTGCCACAAAAACACCTCTAGGTGCTAGAAATGGTTTTTGTTCTGAACCTCTAAAAATACGTCCATTAGTGACTTGGTCGCCTAGTGTTTTAAAATCCATAGGCTAGCAGATTCTTGGTAACTGTTCTCCTGGTAACATACTTACCACACGCTTTCCGCCTATGGCACTTTCCATAATCACTTGTTTGGGATGCTCTTTGGTAACAGTTCCAATAATTTTTGCATTTGCGCCATTTTCATCTTTATGTAGTGCTTCCAGAAAATCATCTGCAATAGATGCATCTACAAAAGCAATAAACAATCCTTCATTTGCCACATATATTGGGTCTAAACCTAATAATTCACAGGCACTAGCTACTTGATTATCAATAGGCAAATCTCTTTGCGCCATATCTATTCCTAAATTAATAGACTGTGCGGTTTCTTTGAGTACGGTTGCAATACCACCTCGTGTTGGGTCTGTGAGTAAGTGTATGTGTTCTCCAAAGCTATCTAGCAGACTACTTATGGTATGATTGAGGTTTATAGTATCACTTAAAATTTCAGAATCAAATTCAAGCCCTTCTCTAACAGACATAATAGCCATACCGTGAGATGCGATATTACCACTCACAATAATTTTATCACCTGCTTTTATGTTTTTTGCTGAAATATTAGCTTTAGAATGTATGCTCCCAACTCCTGAAGTATTGATAAATATCTTATCGCCTTTTCCTTTTTCAACAACTTTAGTATCTCCCGTTACCACGTGAACGCCCGCTTCTTCACAAGCACCTTTTATAGCAATTAAAATCTCCCAAAACTCAGAAACTTTAAGCCCTTCTTCAATAATAAAACTAAGAGATAGATATTTTGGAATTGCACCACACATAGCAAGGTCATTAACCGTACCGTTTACTGCTAACTCTCCAATATTTCCTCCTGGAAAGAAGATAGGTGATACTAGGAAACTATCTGTAGAGAAAGCCATCTTGCCTTCTAATTGAAAGATTGCACCATCGTGACGTTCATCTAAGATAGGATTACTGAGTACATCAAAAACACCACTATCTAATAACTTATTGGTAAGTACGCCACCGCTTCCGTGACCTAAGGTAATTACATCAAAATCCAATTTAGGCATTGGACATTGCAACTGCATTCTTATTTTTTTATCTGTCATTAAATAAATTGGATTTTAAGGACTATGCTTCTACCAGTCCAGAGAAATGGTAGTAAGCAGCACAAGCACCTTCGCTACTTACCATAGGTGCTCCTAATGGGTTTGTAGGCTTACATTTTTTACCAAACTGCGAACATTCAAAAGGTTTCTTTAAGCCTTTCATAATTTGACCAGAAATACAATCAGGGTTTTCTGGTGCTTCTGGTATTTCAATCTGAAATTTACGCTTAGCATCAAAACCCCCATATTCAGGACGTACTTGATAACCACTATCTGGAATTTCTCCGATACCTCGCCATATTTGGTTTTTAATTTCAAATATCTGATGAATCATTTTCTGAGCTTCAGGATTCCCTTCTTCTTTTACGATTCTAGCATATTGATTTTCAACTTCCGCTTTGTTTGCTTCTAACTGTCGCACTACCATTAGGATGCCTTGTAATACATCTAATGGCTCAAATCCAGTGACAACAATAGGCACTTCGTAGGTTTTTGATAGCGGATGGTATTCAGAATTACCCATAATAGTACAGACGTGACCAGCAGCAAGGAAACCATCTATCTTACTTTCTTCATCATCAATTACTGCTTTAATCGCCGGAGGCACTAAAACGTGAGACGTGAGTATAGAATAGTTCTTTAATTCTTTACGGTGTGCGTGAATTACTGATAGTGCATTTGCTGGCGCTGTGGTTTCAAAGCCTACTGCAAAAAATACGACTTCTTTATCTGGATTGTCTTCGGCGATTCTCACTGCTTCTAATGGCGAATATAAAATGCGGATATCTGCACCTTCTGCCTTGGCTTCGAGTAAGTTCTTCTTTGAACCTGGAACACGAAGCATATCGCCAAAAGAGCATAAAATGACATTTTCCTCTAGTGCTAAATGAATCGCTTTGTCTATAATATTTAATGGTGTTACACAAACAGGACAACCTGGACCGTGAATCATTGTTACAGTCTTAGGCAACATCTCAATAATTCCGTTTTTTACTAGACTATGGGTTTGTCCTCCACAAACCTCCATTATAGACCAAGGTTGTGTAACTGTTTTTTTTATTTCTTCAAGATATTTTTTTGCGAGTTCTGGGTCTCGATATTCTGACATATACTTCATAGCAAACTCTTATTTCGGTAAATATTCATCTACATCTGTGAGTTCGCCTATTTCTCCTAATTCTTCGAGATATTTAAAAGTTTTATGCGCTTCTTCTTCATTTACTTTGCTAATGGCTACACCTACGTGTACTAAAACGTAGTCATCTACATCTGCATCTGGTAACATTTCTAAGCTGGCTTCTTTAGTAATCCCGCCAAAAGAAACTGTTGCCATCCGTACCGCACCACCATATTGTAATTCAATACTCTTTATTTTTCCTGGGATTGCTAAACACATATTCTAACTGGTATTAATTCTTAATATTCTGAAAATACATAAGCTGTCCAAACGAAATATTTTCATCATTTGAAGACAATTTACAATTAAATTTTAACTTTATTTTACTATTTCGACACAATCGAGCAAGCACCTGAATTAGAACACTATTTTGAAAAACACCTCCACTACAAGCTATCGTATGCGTGTTATGCTTTCGCGAAAGCGTAATAATACTTTTTGCAAGTGTGTAAATGAAACTGTATGCCAGTCCCTCCTTGCAAAAGCCTTCATTATATGCTTTAAAAAGCTCGTTTATTATTCGTTTTGACGGGATAATATCATAGGATACATTGTGTAAAAAATCTATGTAATAACTCTTTGAGTAGGTCTTGGCGCAATTTTCAAGCAGCATAGCTGCCTCTGCTTCAAAAGTGTTTACATCTTTTATATCTAAAGCTGAAGCTACCGCATCGAACAATCTTCCCACCGATGATGTTTTTAAAACATTATTATCTAACATTTTTGTATAAATCTTCCATTCAGTGTCAGAGAACTTATCTGATATATCTCTCCTGTTTTCATTATATAGCAGACTCAATAAAGAAATTCGTGGCTCTTTTGCCATCTTATCATTTGCTAACCAATCATAGTATTCAAAATGACTAATGCGCTCCATTGTGTGATTTTCATAAATAAAAAACTCACCACCCCAAATAGCATTATCATCTCCATAACCAGTGCCATCCCAAACTACTCCTAATATTCTCTCTTCACTTTCAAAAAGTTGATGCTCTCCTAATACACTGGCGAAATGCGCTTTATGATGCTGAATTTTAAAAATTTGAGCATTATACTCTTTTGCTATTGTCTCGCCAGCAATACTGCTTTGATAGGTGGGATGCGCATCTATAAGAACAGTTTTAGGACTACAATTAAAGACTTCTAACTGTTTGTCTATAGTCTTTTTATAGCGCTCTAGCACATCATAATTATCTAAATTTCCAAAATACTGACTCACATAAATGTGCGTATTCGGCACTAAAGAAAAAGCGCTTTTTAAGTGTGCACCCATTGCCAGAATACCTGATTCCATTTTACTTCTTGGCATCAAATAGTTTGGTGCTAAACCACGTGAACGTCTTATAAAATGTTGTTTCCCATCTATTATTTTTACCACAGAATCATCTTGAGGAAACTGAATAGGCAAATTGTGATGTAGAAAATAATGAGCTATTGTTTTTAAATGCGCTTGAGCAATGTCGTTTTCTGAAATTATTGGAGAGCCGTGAATATTTCCACTAGTGCATACTATCGGTTTTTTAATGATATGCATTAATAATTCCAAGAGCGAAGAGGAAGGTAAAAGTACACCTGTCTGGTTTAAACCTGGTGCAATAGTATGTGCTGCAATTTGCGTGTTTCTTGTGTTCTCTAGTATTACAATAGGTGCAATGGTACTTGTGAGCAACTCTTTTTCTTGTTCTGATACTTCAAATTCTTTCTGTACAGTATCAATGTTATCGTACAATACCGCAAATGGCTTGTTAGGTCGTTTCTTTTTCTTACGTAGTTCTAAAATTGTCGATGGATTTGTAGCGTCACAACATAATAGATAACCATTTGTATTTTTTATAGCAACAATGTGTCCTTCTACAATTAGTGCTGCCGTTTTCTCAACTATTTGATTTTTGCTAACATTAAGTGTTTTCCCTTTGCTATCAGTGAGCTGTAACTGTATACCACAGTCAGAACAACTATTAGTTTGTGAATGAAACCTACGATTAGATGGGTCTGTATATTCGTTCTTGCACGCGGGACACATTTCAAAACCAGCAAGTGATGTATGCGCTCTTTCAAAAGGAAATTTTGTAGTAATAGCATATCTTGGTCCACAATGTACACAGGTAGTAAAAGGATATCCATAACGTCTATTTTCTTTGTCTTTTATTTCCTTTTTACACGTCTCGCAAACAGCAAAATCAGGTGTTAAAGGTATATTTATAGATTGCTCCTTTTTTGAAGGAACAATGCTAAATTCTTTGAAATTCTCTGTTGTATTTTTCTCTAGTTGGCAGGAGTTGATAACTGAAACAGGAGGTGGGCTTTTCAGCAGTGTTCTTAAAAAAGTATTTGCTCTTTCTTCTGTTGTATGGACTTTGATAATCACACCACTTCCATTGTTAGAAACGCTACCAACGAGACCTTGTTGTCGAGCTAAATTAAATACAAAAGGACGAAATCCAACTCCTTGAACCCGTCCTTTTATTTGTATTTTATATGTGTGCTCTTGCAATCTTTTAGGCTTCTTTTTTAGCTTTTACTTTCTCAACTAACCAGTCACACCAGGCATCAATACCTTCTCCACTCGTAGATGATATTTGTAGTACCTCTAACTCGTGATTTACTTCGCGAGCATCCTTAGTTACTGCTTCCACAGAAAATGGAACATATGGCAATAAGTCTGCTTTTGAAACTAGCATCATATCACTGGTCAAAAACATTCTAGGATATTTCCTTGGTTTATCATCTCCTTCTGTAGTTGCCATTAGGGTTACACGATAGTCTTCTCCAAGGTCGAACGAAGCTGGACATACAAGATTGCCTACGTTTTCAATAAATAATAAATCAATATCATCTAGTTTGTATTCTGGTAATACCTGATGAATCATTTGAGCTTCAAGATGGCAAATTCCTCCAGTAACTATCTGTAAAGCTTGTATTCCTGTTTCTCTAATACGTTCTGCATCACGTTCGGTTTCTAAGTCACCCACCATTACAGCCATTTTGAGTTTGTCTTTAAGGCGTCTTGCTGTTTCTTGCATTAAAGTGGTCTTTCCGCTTCCTGCAGAAGATGTAATGTTTACCAAAAGTGTTTTAGATTTTACCATTTCTTGCTTAATGATATCTGCTACAAAATCATTAGCCTTTAATAGATTAATATTTGTGTTTTCACACTGTACGGTACCGCGAGCGGCTTTTGTTGATTTTTCTATACTCATAGTTATATTAATTTTTTTTGAGGTGTTTCTTTTAAAAAGTGATTATATGCAATTGTTAGTCCAAGTACGAATAAGCAAGCTACTACACCTATTCCTACATTGTAATAAGTCTCTACTCCAATTAAAAATTGGTTCTGCATATGTCAGTGTTTTTTTAAGCATTTTTTAATCATCAAATTCTACTTTGTGAATTAACATCTCTTCGCCTTGAATTACATTTTTACTCGGCTTCTCACACTTTTCGCATATAAAGCGATAGTTCTTTACATCTGTTATATGATTACAACTTTCACATTGTATTTTTAGCTCTACCATCTCAATATGTAATTTTGAGTGATGGTATTTGGGATTAGTCATATGAGAAGCTTCATAGGCATTTAGCAAAAGACGCGGTTCTATGTTAGAGAGGATGCCCACTTTTACATAAATACCCGTCAATTTATTTAGCTTTTCTTCTTCAAACTCTTGTTCAAGGGTTCTAAATATTCCGTTGACTATTGAGGTTTCGTGCATCGTTAGTTTAAAATTGTTTTTAGGTTTTTAAGTTGGTTTAAATGCTGATTTGCTTGCGCTATTAAATTTTCATCATTAATAATCTGAGCAATAGATGTTGCTTTTTCAACCATTTGATTATATTTCTTAAGTTCTGCGGCTTTATCTTCATTATGCATTAACCAATATAATTCTAGCTGATTTAATAAAGTTAATGCTCTTTCAAAGGGATATTTTTTTTCGGTTCTAACAGTAAGTGCGTCTTCAAATAAACCAAAGGCTTTATCTAGATTGTTGTGTAATTTGGCTTCAGGAAAATTCATCAATGCTGTGGCATAATTGTGACTAGCCATTGCGTTTTCATAAGGATACGCTTCTTTGGTGTAAAAAGCTAATACCTCTTTAAATGAAGAAGCACAAAAGGCAGTCCAAATAGGTTTTTCTTCTGGCGACACAGGAATCTCTGAATATATAAGTGCTAGATTATGATGTACATCTGCAAACTTCTGTGGATGTGTATCACGTTTAAATACTTTTAAAGTATCCTGAAATGCATTAATAGCTGGCTTGTAATATTGCGGGCTTCCATTTTTAGACCAGGTATATAATAATGTTGCTTTACGTAATCCTGCTTCTCCAAGAAATTCTTGAATATCTGCTTCTTTAAAATATAAAATTGCTTTGTTGATATAATTTTTTGAAGCTATAAAATCCTCTTGAAAATTTGCAATTTCAGAAGCGTCTATTAATAACAAACCGGCATTTACTTTGAGTTCTTTTTCTTCATAAAAAGCAATGCTTGCTTGCTGTAACTCTTGTATTTCTAGAAGCGCATTTTTGTCATAGGGCATTTTAATTTGCGCCATTAGCGCTGTAGAGAGTAGAGTTCGCATTGCATTTTGAGCATCTGTAGAGATTGCTTTGGGCATTGCTATACGTATCACTTTTTCAGCTTCATCATAAGCCTTTATGTCTAACAGAAAATTTACAAAATGTTTTATGGTAAATACGCGATACTCGTCATTAGGCGCACTGGCTATAGCTTCTGCATAACTCGCCTTCAATCTGTTACTATCTTTTTCTATTTGTCCTGCGCCGTATTGTTGTACAATACATCCATTGTGTTGAGATTCCGCTTTCGCGAAAGCGTACATATCTTCAGTAATGTCATAACCGAATTGCAAATGCGTAGCAATAAGTAAATGATTATAAAATGAGTTTTCTTGAGAAACAAACTCAAATGCTTTTTGATGGTTTCCTAATTTATAGAAAATCATCGCTAATAGGTTCTCTTGTGTAAACTCTAGTTCAGGAAAGAGATAGGGTGGCTCCGTATCATCCCAATCTAAATGTGAAGTAATTGAAGTATCTGTAACAACGATTATTTTATGGGTATTAGATAATTGAGTTTCGTCTTGCTCAACGGTCACAAGCTCGCTCAATCTCTCAATAGTCGCTATTGCTGCTAGTATTGCATCGTTTTTATTAGTTGTTGAAATTGTAAGCACTTTTATCTACTTTTTGCGTTCCTCTTATATCTTTTGCTGCAGTCTTTTGCATATTACGTGCATAAATTTCAGCTAATTGTTTTGACCTGTAATCACCTATTTTTCTAACTAATAATTGATTTGGGTCTGTGGTATTTACAAATACCAATGATACTTCCCAACGCCCTTTGATTTCTTCAATTTTAGTGCGCACTTCTGCATCTAATAACCAAGCATCTTTAGGGTCGTTTCTTCTTGCCATCACATTGATATTTTAATGAGGTTTGTTTTTTCTACAATCTCATATTCTAAATCTCTATCAGTTGTATCTAAATCATTGTCGATTAAAATTTCTCTAATCGCTAGGGTTCTATCTCCTTTGAGATTCCTCGACTTGAGTAAAAACTGAGTAGGTTTTTGCATTTTCACAAACCACTGGCTACTCACAGGTGTAATCAACATTTTTTTTTGTTCTGGTACATAGGTTACATAGGCATAATGAATGGTTTCAAAAATACGCTCAACAATAGCAGCGTTTAAATACACGTGCGATGATTTGAGTATAACCTTATCTTCTTCCATTATACATTAACAAACTTAATATCTTCTAAAATATGTTGTACCACTTTGTCACCCGCTTTTTTTACTGCGTCACTGATTTCAGTTTCTAGTTTTGTATTTTCTACCGCAATAAGATACACCTGTATGTCCTCTGGATATTCATCACCAAGTATTTTTTTTGCATAAGACAATGCTTGGTCCCACTTCATACCGTGTAAGAAAACCATAGGGTCGTCTTGAGGTGTTCTCAAAACCTCTTCGGCAGGAACTTTAAATAATGTTCCTACAGGTTCGTTAGTATTTATAACAGCATCTACCATTAAAATTTTAGAATGGCCTTTTAAGCCAAATAACACTTCAAAAGCAGCCGTTCCCATATCAAAAATGCTGATATCATCATTCTGACCTATAGTTTTCTGTAACTTCTCAATTACGTACATTCCTATACCATCATCGCTTCGTACTGGGTTTCCAAAACCCATTATTGCTGTTTTCATTTTATATTCTTTTTTACACTTTACCGCTTTCGCGAAAGCGTAATTTGTTTTAAAAATTGATGTTAAATAAAAACTTTCTCAAAACAAAGTCCTGAGAAAGTTTTAAATAATTGTTTGATTTTAAGACTTCTACAGCTTGAACCTAGATAGTTCAACACCCGAATTTTGGTCGTGTGCGTGTACCGTACATACGAGACAAGAGTCAAACGACCTTGCTACAATGCCTACTTCTACTGGGTCACTAGGGTCTTCTATATCAATACCTTCAAGGGCAGCTTCAATAGGTCCAGGATTACCATTTGCATCGTTAGGTCCTACATTCCAAGTTGTAGGTGCCATTACTTGGTAGTTTTTTATAACACCGTCTTTAATTTCTATCCAGTGTGCTAATGCGCCACGAGCCGCTTCTGTAGCTCCAAAACCTTTTCCATCCTTTTCTACAGGTTTCGTATAGAAAGGGGCATCAAGGTCAATTTCTGACAGCCACTGGTCAATAAATTTATATAAACGTGGTGCTTCGTGTACTCTAGCTAAAACTCTAGTAAATACACTTGGCCCCATCTTTTTCATTATATCCCCAAATAATGGGTCTTTAATTTGATGGTCTTTATTATTAGGATTTGCATTCATAATACAACGTGCTAATGGGCCAGCTTCTGCAGCGTGACCATCATAACGCGGTGCTTTAGACCAACTGTATTGCCCGTCAAAATCTGTATGGTGCAATGGTTGTGATTTGGCTGGTGTAGGAAGCGGCTCATCCCAAGGGTGTAAACCATCTTCTTGATTATCGTACCAAGCGTGCTTAACGTGCTCACTTATTTTCATATGGTCAAACTCGTGATAGTTCTCTCCATCAAAAAATCCGCTTGAACTAATTAAAGCATCATTTCTACCTTCGATTGTTGGATTATTGTATCTGTCTTTATGTAAATAAGTTCCTGTAGCAACAAACTTACCTACACCTTGTCCAAATTTATCTAGACCAAATTCAATTCCAGCTCTAATTAATAATCCTAAATCACTATTTTTTTGTGACTCATTTTCTTCTACCCAAGCCAGCATATCATCCCAAGACTTAATCTCTAGATAGCGCTCAATGGAACAGCCTAACCATACTGGTTCTAACCAGTCATTTTTAAACTGTGTCATAATAGCGTGTGCTCTTGTAATATCTTTTAAAGTAGGTGCACACATTACTCCACCTGGTACCATATAACTTGAGTGTGGCCACTGACCACCAAATAGGGCATATACTTGTACAGGTAATCCACTAGCAGTTAAACCTATCTGAAAGGTTTCACCAACATAAGCAGACCATCTTTTTACAACCTCTTTATAGAGAGGTTGGTTTGCATATTTTTTATTTGCTAAGTCTGTAGCAAAAATGGCATAAAACCATCTTGGTATACTTTGTATGGTTTCAGTAGCTTGACCTATAGCTCTTAGAAGAAGTGCATTAGGAGTTAATTTTGTTCCCCAAGCAGTGTCAAGAGCAGAAGATGCACAATACAAGTGCGACCCTCCACAAATTCCGCAAATACGAGGTGTTACGATAAGCCCTGATTGTGGGTCTTTACCTTCCATTATTTTCTCAAACCCTCTAAACATTGCTGCTTGAGTATGAGCACGTGTCACTTTTCCGTCGTCGATGTAAACTTTCACATCTAAATCTCCTTCAACACGTCCTACAGGTGATATATTTAATTCTTTTACTGACATTTTCTTGTGTAGTTTATGATGCTTATTTTGAAGCTTCTGTTATTTTCCTATTAGTTGGTAATACTTTTTGGAATCCTGCTTCCATATAATATGCTAGCTTGCTTCTTCCTTCTGGAACTTCTTTAGGAAAAACCCCTAAATGCTTCATAGTCTTAAACACACTACCTTTCATTAAATCGTTATGAGGGAAACCAGGTTCTGTACATCCTAAACAAGGGTGATTAGAACGTGTTTTACTTGACTGTCGATTCCAAAGAATGTTATTACAACTTGCTCTCGTCATTGGTCCACGACATCCCACTTCATAGAATAGACATCCACCTCTAGTTCCAAAACCGCCATCTACTTTTTGCGCAAAGTTGGTCACGTTTGTACAACCGTCTTGAACGAAGTCTGTAAAGAATGTTTTTGGCCTATGGTAATCATCGATTAAAACATCGCCTATTCTTCCTACGGAAATTGCTACTAGTATTTGAGTAATCCAATCTGGGTGTGCTGGACAACCGGGAATATTTATAACAGGCAATCCTCCTTTAGAGACATAATCGTGTCCTAGGAAACCACCTTTTTTCTTTTTATGGAATTGCAGTCCTGTAGATTCACTTGGATTAGGAGCTACAGCAGGAATTCCACCCCAAGTAGCACAATCTCCAATAGCTACAACATAACCAGCTACCTCTGATAATTCTTTAATCCAGTCCATCATTGGTCTATCGGCAAAGTAATTCATAGTACCTGTGTTATTAGGACCTTGAATTAAAGAACCTTCATACACAAGAATATCCATTTGGACCTTTCCCGCTAGAATATCTTTAAGTAAGTCTTGAACTTGGTCTCCTATTTGCAAACCCGTAGTTGGGTGCCAGAGAATATTTAAACCGAAGTCTGTTATAAGTTCTACAACAGTTGGTTCTTCTGCGTTAAGAAAAGACATTGTGTTGCCACTGCAAGCCCCTCCTTGTAACCATAAAACATTTGCCATATTTTTGTATAAAAATTAGGATTAGTTAATAAAACTAAATAAAAAATATAAATAAAAAAAATAAACTGTTAAAATTTTGTAAATGCTACTACTGCAATAACACTTACCTGTGAAATACACGGTGATTTTTCTATTTTACCTTCTACATTATTCCGTGGGGCTGGGTGTTATGAGTGTGGAAGAATAGAAAGCGGTAAAAAAAGAAGAGAGGGAGTAAAAAAAAAGTTTATTGAAAGGTCAAATAAAGCCCATAACTTCAAATATGATTATTCTAAAACAGAATATGTCCGCTCAACTGAACCTGTGATAATAACTTGCCCTATTCACGGAGATTTTACCCAAAAACCAAGTATTCATTTTCAGGGTAAGGGTTGTAAGGAGTGTGGAGAGCAACAAAGAGTAAAAAAGATAAGGTCTAATACTGATGCATTTATTGAAAAAGCCCGAAAACTTCACGGTAATAAGTATGACTATTCCAAGGTGGATTATATAACTATTGATGACCCAGTTATTATAATATGTCCTTCTCACGGTGAATGGTCTCAAAAGCCAGGAGTTCATCTAAAATCACACGGATGTTTCAAGTGTGGGATTGAAGAGGTAAATAGAAATAATATGACTTTATTTGAGGACTTTGTTGAGAAGGCAAAAAAAGTTCAAGGTGCTTATGCTGATAGATATGTAGTTCAAGAGGAGGGATTTTATTCAAGTGGTGATGCTTCTATTACAGTTTATTGTAAAGAGCACGATTTTTACTGGGATACTTTGAAGATGAACTTTATAAAAGGGAGGGGATGTCCTCGTTGCCACACTTCAAGTTATGAAAAAATAGTGATGAAATGCCTTGATGATAGTGGTTTAAAATATGATAAAGAAAAAGTTTTCAAAGACTTGGCTTATGATGGGTTTTTACGCTTTGACTTCTATATACCCTCTCTAAAACTTTGTATTGAAGTAAATGGGGCACAACACTATAAGCCTGTTGATTTTTATGGAGGTGAAGAAGAGTTTGAAAAGATGAAAGAGCGTGACGCTATGAAAGTTGAATATTGCTCTAATAATGATTTGAGTTTAGAAATAATCCGTTTTGATAGTGATATTGAAAGTCGGGCTATTGAAATACTTGAAATGTATTACTGAAATATTTCCACATTACTTCTCTTTGATATCCTTTCAGTTCTTTTTTTGATATGTAGTTTATCCATCCTTTTTCATCCCATATATTCCTAACAAGCTCTATCATTCCAAAGTGTGGTCTATGATTTTGATATCTTGCTTCTATTATAGTTTCAAGTGATTTTGAGGGCTCATACCATTCTGTTTTTTCTTCCCACCTATCTGCTCCAATAAACTTTAAAAGTGCGTTAGAGATAACCTGTGAAGCCGAGGTGGGGTACTCTAAATAGAAGTGAAGATGATGATTTCCAAATGCTGTATCTGGTTCTACGCTATATTCAAATCTCATTTGTTCTACTCCTTTGGTTATTCTTTTTCCTATTGTTCTTGCTTGATGATAATAGCTTTCTGATGTTATTGATTTGTTGTTGTTATTATACTTCCTGATTGTTCCTCCTATTGTTTCCATAGTGTTATATTTAGAGATGAAAAACCCATTACCACGTATGATGGTTATTAGTTTAATAAAAATGAAAAGCTTGAAAAAGTGAATATTCCACTCCTAATGGTTCAGCACTTATTTGTTGCTAATCCATTATAAATATGTCAGGAAATCTCAAAAAGTATTTTGTTAGGGCTATAAATATTATTTTTCCACCACAACTTGCTTCGCTTTTACAACCCTGCACTAACGAGAGCATCGTAGTTCCTCACGGCAATCTCTTTTTGTGTTCTATTTTCACCTATGTATGAGTACAACTGCTCTGCTTTTTTGTGTCCGCTAATACCCATTAGCATCTCTTCACTCCACCCTTGTTTTTGTAAAATACTCAACCGTGTTCTACGGAGCGTGTGCGTTTGGATGAACTCAAATCTTGCTCCCTCGTATGGAAGTTTTCTCCATCCCATAGTCCCATCGGGTTTTTCCTTTGGTTGAAGTAAATAGTGATTCATTTGTTTTTCTATCCCAGCCCTTTTACCTAACTCTTTGTAATAATCGTTTAGGTTTGTATCGGCAATAATATGGAACTCCTTTCTTTCAAGGATTTCTAAAATGATTTTATCTGCTATTGGGATTGTGATTTCACTATCTGTTTTTCTGTTGTATAGAATAGCCAGTTTTCTTCCTTTCTCCTCAAATACCTCAATAACTTCTACTTCTACCAAATCACTTACTCGTAAAGCGGTGTAGTATTGAAGCAGGAATAGTTGCCTTGTATTTTCTAAATAATGGATTTCTCCCTTCACTCCCTGTTTTGTTAAGTCTAAACTTGAAATAGATTTGATTTCCTCACGGGTAAGGGTGAAAATATCGCTTGTTTTTTTGCGTGGAGCAGTTGGAACAGTATAGCCCTCTTTGTAATCCCTATTGACTGGAACCTTGAAATGATTTTTAGCGTGATTGATAATAGAGCAAATACCTTTCATATCAGTCTCTATTGTTCCCTCTGCGTGGATTTGGTCGTTTCTCAACCAGTCCTCATAGGATTGGAGGTCATCTGCGTTGATTAAGGCTAAAAAGGGATTGTACCCAGTTTTCTTTGTGAAGTAAATGTACTTCTCGCATATAGATTTCAAGTTGCGTTGTCTGTTAGGGGCAAATCCAATCTTTGTAATCCCATTATGTTTATACTTGATTTTTCCCATTTCGGGGATGAACCTTTTTTCCATAAATGCTGAAAGAGTACCTACTTCCTTTTCCTCCTTATTAAGTCTCTTCTTTCCCTCACTAACTAAAAGTGCTTTTGAAATAACTTTATCTCCAAAATCTTTTGTGATTGGAAGGTTTTGCTTTTTGTAATCATTCAAAAGACTATTATACTGCTTCTCAATCTCTAATAATCTATCCTTTATCTTGATGCATTCATCACTTCTACCACTTACTTCCCCTTTGGAGTTGTTGAACTGGGTGGCTGGTAGTTTTTCCCCTGTTTTGATTTCGGGGTATTTCCATTTTTCAGCGTTTTCATCAAAATAAGAGAAGCGGAGGTAGATGTGATGCTCCTTTTCTTCATATAATCTATTCTCTCTTGAAGTCCAGTCCTTTTTAGGTTTTAGTTGTTGTCTAAATAGTTTTCCCATAGTTCTAAATCTATACTGTAAGATACAACATTTACCCAAGTAAAACAAGGTATATTTACCCAAGTAGTACCCAAATGAAAAAGGAATAGTCGGGAAAGCCTTTTACCATTTTATGCCAAAAAGTCTATCCTTATTGGTATTAAAGAGGTGCTATTTCTTATAAGTGATTGATTGATAGTGCAAGGGGTGAACATACATCCTACTCCCACCCGAGGTACCTTTATAATCCGTAACAAATTGTTTTACATGATGTTGCGGATTTTTTTATTCTTTTTTGGCAACATATTGGAAACTAATCAATGTGTTTTGTTACTATTATAAAAGCTAAAACTTCTGAGTTACTTCTTATTCAAACTCAGGGGTATGGGTTTTAGAGAATGGTTTTTCTATTTAAACAGGGGTATGGGATTTGGTATGTAATCCATTCTCTATAACTTAGAAGCAATGATTGGATCTTATGGAAAAAAATGTATTTGGCGAACCCCTGGAAATTTGTTGTATAAGCCCTATGACAGGTTACTTCAGAGACGGTTTATGTAGAACTGTATCGCAAGACACAGGTAGCCATACTGTATGTGCAGTCATGACAGACGAATTTTTAAAGTTTTCTGCTTCGATGGGTAATGACTTAATTACTCCAATGCCTTACTATCAGTTTCCGTAATCCATAGCAATTCGCTAAGGTCGCTAATTAAATAAACCGTAGTTGACGAAGATGTATTTCCATCGAGATTTACATCAATATTTAATTCTGACGCAAGAGCGGTTGTCGGTGTAGAGGATGTAGTTTGAGAAAAACATATGTTTAGAACAAATAATGTAAAAAAACTAAAGAAATAACTCTTAAAAGTAGGTTGTGTCAAACTTTATTTGTTTTATGTATAATATCTTTAATTTTTATAATATCTTCTTTGGAGTAACGTTTTCCTTTCCAGTAAA
>Ga0181563_10001965_pt1 | contig 19986 bp, 34 predicted proteins | sample 011ome_25_FD_133759 | JGI IMG/M metagenome (GOLD analysis project Ga0181563, IMG submission 133759) | Coastal salt marsh microbial communities from the Groves Creek Marsh, Skidaway Island, Georgia - 011512CT metaG (megahit assembly) | ecosystem: Environmental > Aquatic > Marine > Intertidal...
ACGCTGTTTGAGTTTTTCGAACTCTAATTCCATCTGTTCTTCGAACATCTGGCGCTGAGGATCTTGCTGCTGTGCGGCCATCGCTTGAGCAAGAGCTTGTTCTTGACCAGTAATCTGCTGAGTTGCTTGGGCAGCCGCCATAGCAATCTGGCTTTCTGCTTCGGGAGGCAACTGAGGCAGCTGGCCATCTGGCCCAGGCTGTGGCAGCTGGACACCTTGTTGAGCCAACATCTCTTCCACTTGGATACGATACTTCAGAGCTTGGTGCTGCTGAATATGCGCTTGAAGCGCACCCATCGCTTGTGGGTTCTGCTGTGTTTGAGGATTTTGCATAAACGCCATGTGTGCTTGGACGTGGGCGTCATGATTTTGTTGAATGAAGGCTTGTAAAGGAGCCGTCATCAATGCGTCCATATTTTCTTGGACGGGGTCTTTAGGCGCAGGGGCCATATCAGGCATTAAAATATCATCGATATCTTTAATGTTCAGCGCAATATACATCTTGCGGAATGCTTCTTTCATATTATGGATCTGAGGAGCACTCTGAGCCATCTGAAGTTGGGTCTGCGCTAAAATAATGCGCTGCGTCGTACTAAAGATATTAGGGTCGCAAACAGGAATAACATCTACGCTGTTGTTAAAGTCCTCAGCAAAAACAGTTTGCTGTGCGCCCTGCACTTGGTACGGATATTCAGGAGGTAGATACTCGCCGAATAATCGCTTTAGTATTTTGAATTCGTTACGCTGCGCGTAATGCAATCGCTTGTGGATTGCAGAAATAACTTTCTGACCTTTTTCTAACAACGCAACGGTGGTGCCTACTGGAGCGTTAGAGTTAGCGTCCCCAGTTTGGTTATCCATTACAGATGCAAACCGCTGCCCAGACTCTACGAGTAACCCTAATAGCTGCGCTAGAGTTGCGCTAGGTTCTTTATACGGAAGCGGCATAAAGGAGTCGCGGATCGTTCCTCCAGGAGTGTCTACATCTCGCCACTCTCCAGGCTGTACCGGATCATCAGATCGCTGGATATTTAAGCCACGTGCTTTAAAACCAGCCGGTAAGTTGGCTAACGTACCTGCATCAATTAGCTGACGTAAAATAGCCGTAGCTGATTTAGTTACCCCGCCAATCATATGGATTAAGCCGAAACCGTAAAAACCCAATCCTGGAAGAAATTTGTAATGCGTAAAGTATTCAACTTTCTTACGCATGGGGTCGGTTTCTTCGTAGTTTCTACGAACAGAAAGTACGGTGTTGTTATCTTTACAGATCGTTACGATATACGGAATGGCCAACCCAGTAGGTTCTCCATCGTTATCCGTATGCTCAAACCCTTCGATATCTAACTCAACGTGAAACTCAAGCAGCGTATAGTCGTGCTGACTTCCGGTACGAGTTACGCCATCTAACTCATCAATTTTTTGCTGTACTGAATCACTATCATCAGTGTAAGATGGAGGATTCATCTCCTCGTCTACATAAAAACCACTGAGCTGTAGTTTACGAAGATCATTCTCCGTCATAGTCAAGCGGTGCGTAATACGAGGTGACGTGTGTAGATCCGTAGCTGTATACGGAACAATTAAATCTTCAGCTTTAATAAACCTAGAAACGACTCGGCCCATCGTAGGGTCGTAATAGCATTTCTTAAACGCAGAACCTGCTAACGGCAAAAAGAACAACATCTGATCCATTTCAGGATCGTATTCGTCCATTTTGTACATCAGCTGATAATTCATAAAATCCTTAACGCGATTAGCTTGCATCGCTTTAGGATCATTAGAAGCGCCCATTATTTTCGTATCTACTGGGCCGTTAGCTGGTAATAGTTCTTTATACGCTTGGGCTTGAAAATGCGTAGCCGCTTCAGCAAGTAGCGGATGATACACCCCGCTCGCACCTTCAAACGGTTCGCTACGAGGGTCGTTTTCAATACCTAGTAGTTCTAAACCGTTTTTAAATGTTTCATACCAATCTTGACGGGAGTCAACATCGTTTTCGTATGCACTAAGGAGTTCACTAGAAATTTCAGACAACGTAGCGGGGTCTAAATACTCCGCGAGGTTTTCCTCAAACGGAATATCCACTTCCATTTCCAACATAGAAGGGTCAACGAGGTTATTTTCCTCATCAAACAGGATTTCTACCTGTTCTTCGCCCTCAAACTCTTCTGGGAATTGAACTTCAGCCATGGAACGCTACCCTACTCTTATTTTTTGAGACGGTAAATTAGTAATATGCCCGTATTTTCGGATAATACTCTTCTTCATCGTCATAATCGCCGTCTAATCGCAAAAATCCGCCCTGTCTAAAGCGACTTAGGGCTAATGTAGTTGCATCTACGCAATCGTCGTTCTCTCCGTTAGGAAAATCAGCAACTTCGTCTACTAATTCTTGCGCCCAGTTCGTATCAGGCACCCAAACTCGGCCCTCTTGGAAAATTCCACTAACCGCGTTTAGTCTTGCGATCTTATCCTGACCTTTGCTCGGTGAAAAGGTATTTATTGGGATACCCTGTCGCCGTAATTCCTGCGTTAGTGGGATACCAGAGGCTTTTGTTTCGATAATTACCGAATCAGGCTCCCAATGTTCATATAAACGCATCGCTTCGCGCTTGAGTTCGGGGAAATCTAACCGCTCTTTTACGCAATCTAACAAAATTATATGCGCATCCTGCCCACTATACAGTTCTTCACCGATTTTACCCTCGGGATAAAACACTCCCCACGTTGTTATCGCCGTATAGTCGGATCTTTCAGACTTTAAAAACGCCGTATCGTAACTTTGAATCAAATAATCGCACGTCGGAGGGTTATCTCTAGGCCATTCCATTATCCAATCTTTAGGAATAATCGAAATACCCTCACCTGTAGGCCGCTGCATATACTGCGCTGCCCATTTAGACGGCGGTATCGACGCTTTAGTCGCTTCTAATTCGTCTAATGACCAAAATTCCGGCCATAGCGGTTTACCTGACGGCAATATCGCGGGAAATTCAATAACCTCCCATTCGTCGCCACCCTTTTCTTGCGTCATTCGCTTGATTAATTTACCCGTTACGTCCTTTTTAGACCAACGAGTCATTACGATAACGATCGCACCTCCTGGCTGAAGGCGCTGACGGGGGCCAGTTTGATACCATTCGTAGGCTTCTTCCAACGCTTTATCCGAAAAAGCGTCTTGTTCAGAGTGAGGATCGTCAATAATAAACAAATCAGCACCACGACCCGCGAGTGCACCACCAATACCCGCCGCATAATACTGACCGCCCTGCGATGTATTCCATTTACCCGCGCTTCGCGAATCAGCCTTTAGTTCGGTAGCTGGAAATATCTCCGCATACTCTTCACTTTCAATTAAGTCACGAACTCTACGACCAAAGTTAACCGCAAGGTCTGCGGTGTGAGTAGCTTCAATGATTTTTAATTTAGGGCGCTTACCTAATAAGTAAGCTGGAAACAAATACGAAGCAAATTCAGACTTCGTATGTCGCGGCGGCATATTGATTATGAGGCGTTTTGATTCTCCGCTGGCGATTTTATCGAATGCCTCGGCCATCTTTTTGTGGTGCGCACCCGCAATAAACTCTGGCCAAATCGTTTTAACAAAATCGTAAAACGACGCCATAGAACTTTCGCGTTTTTCACGCTTTTCTAATTCCTCTAGGAGAAGGGTAAACTCTTTCGCTTCATCTTTCGACAAATGCGATAGGTCTACTTCCTTTAGCTGTTCAAGTGGAGTGCTCAACGGAGTCTTTCTTGGTTTAGCCGTTCCTCAGTTATCGGGCCACCTTCAGCAAATCGTTTTTGGAAATCTAACCTTATTTGCGGATCACCACGGTTCGTCGAAGCACCTAAACGTAATGAGGAATCTTCGTCTCCGAATATCTTAGACATCGAATACTCTTCGCCTTCTTTTTGAATATCTACAGGCAAATCTAAACGATCCATTAATTCACTAAACAGAACGTCTTCTCTATTCCTTTCTCCAAAATCTTCAGGCAACCCAAGACTTGATAACAAATCTCTTTTTGTGGATCCCCTTAATCTTTCAAGTTCTTGTAGAGGATCTAACCCAGCTCTCCTTTGTAGCTCATCGTCAGTGATCCCTCCGTTAGAAAACTTTTTTGCGGTAACAGCGCCCCCGTTAGCCATCGTTTGTATTTGTTGCTGCGTAGCTGGCACCATCCCCGCATCAGGGTTCATTTCCATTTGATCCGCAAGCTGCATACCTACCTGCTGGATCTGTGGGTCGGGGTCTTGCATCATCCCCATAATTTGCGGAACGCCAAAATAATATACATCTCCAGGTGTCCCTACCGGCCCCCCGTCGGCCATAGCTTGCGGCAACAAACCTTCTAACCCGCCCTGCTGCTCTAACATCATCATCAGTTCTTCTTCAGACATATCAGTAGGGATGACACCTTGTTCCGGTGCCCCAGGAATCGGGGGCTGACCGCCTTCGTAATCCATTGCTTTTAACGCGTCTTCTAATCCAGAAACATCGCTACCCTGTACTTCTTCAGGAACAATTTCTTTAACCATCGCAATATTCGGGGCAGACCCTTCAATTAACGCACGAGTTTGAGCGTTTTCTTCAGCACGTTTTTGTGCTTTGCGTTGCTGGCTTGCGCCGTATGCGGCTGTACCAGTTGCGATAACCACTGAGGTAATTACGAATGCCATTATTCAATATCCTTGAAATTATCTACAACAAACATCCGCTCTAATTCTGGGACATCTCGGATATCGTCAGGATTAGGATGGACAGTAATAATCGTAGTATCTTCTAAAAAGTATAACGCCCGTTTAGTATGCGCTGGCGTATTCATAATCGCGAAATCTTTATAAACGTCTATCCGTTCTTCATCTTGCATCGTAGAAATAACGCGACAATGACCCGCTGCTAATATCGTCATATGCTCGTGTAAATGAACTTGGCTTACGACTACCGAACCTTTGACTCCGTAATACGCTCGCATATAAATTCCAGGAGCAAAATGATGCGTATTAATATACGGCGACGGCGCATTGGGACGAGTTCTTGAAATAGCAGAAACGACGTCTTGTATCCCTGCAAGTTTAGATTTTTGAATATCTAATATCGCCGTACTCATTTATACGACTTCCCGTAATAACCCTTCGCGTAACTTAATCCACCGCCGTTAGCTTTCTTAGCGGTTTTTGCGGCCTGCTTAAAATTCTCAGCAGTCGGTGCCCCAGCCTCACCTTTCCTTCGCATCCTCTCACCAGAACCCGCAGCTATACGCTTACGTTTAGCGTTTATATTTGCGTACAACCCTGGACGTCCACCACCTGCCATCTGGTCAGGATCGCTAAACAGCTCTTCGCGTAATTTTTGGATCCCAGACTTACCTCGGCTTGCATTATAATCTTGCAAATCCTGTAATGCTGATTCGAACTCGCGAGACATTTCGCCTTCTTCTAAACGAGTATTAAAATCACTACGCTCACGCAACCCCTCTAGCTGTTCCGCTCGGCTACGGTCAATACGATCTTGATCCGCTAACCGCGTTAACATATCGTCCTCATCTAACCGACGCATCCGCTCCGCAGTTTCAGCTTTATCCTTTGTAATAAACTGCGCTAGTTCATCTTTTAACGACGCTAAACCCTTAGCCTTTCCTCCAGGCCCACCCATCATTCCAGCTAATAACGCCATTTCTGGGCCAACCATCGAACTTAATGCTGGTTCGTTACTTAACGATACAGCTAATTCGCTCGGCTGACCCATCTCCTGCGTTTGCCGCATCGTCAACGTATCTTTATTGGTGTTGCGTAACATCGCCATAATTTCAGGCAAGCTATCCATTACCTCTTCGCCGAGAGTAATATCTCCCGCACCGCGCAATAGTGACATTAACCCGCCGCGACCACGACCCAGTTCTTCATCGTAAACCGCTTGCATATCGTCCATTACCATTTCACCTTATCGGCCCAATAAGCTGCGCTCATCTTGCCCTTTTTAATATTCTTTCCGTGACGTGCCTTAAAACTCTTACGCCGCGCCTTTTGCTTCGCCGACTCACCCGCTTTAGGCTTACCCGCAGTTTTTACACCCTGCTGCCCAAAACGAATCGTCTTAATTTTATCGCCCTCTTTCGCGACAACGATATGGGATTTTTTAGGATGGTTCGGGGTACGCTTAGGCTTATTATACCCACTAACCCCTGCTCGCTCTAAACGAGAATCTTTTTTCTTTTTCTCAGCCACCGAACGGGTTCCCCTGTGCAACAGGAAACGCTTGTAATCTCATAGAATCCGGCCCTTGAGAATACATTCTAACCGACTGCTGAGGACGTAACTGCCGTATTAATCCACCTAACCCTTGTTGGGGCTGCTGCAATTGCCTCAACATACCAGAACCAGCGCCTAAATGCTCAGATAACCGCTGCTGTTGTTGCTGCATCTGCAGAACATTACCCTGCAATTCCTCAAGCGTTTGTTCCGTAGTCTGCTGCTGTTGCGGCATCTGAGCAGTAATCGTTGCTCGACGGTCCGTAGGGGACTGTAATGACGGCAAACCTATCTGCATATCCCTCGCCACGTTAGTAACTTGTTGTTGCGGTGTATCCGTAGATTGCAGCTGCGGCATATCCGTAGGCTGCGGAGCATATTGCGCCCTCATCTGATCGCGCATTTGTAACATCCTCATCATCTGCGGATCCATAAACATGCCACGACCCATCGTCGAACCATAAGGAGACTGACCGTACATAACGTAACCTCATCAAAGATAGCCGAATCGTACCTCCCTAATCACCATCCTCGCTACCCCTAAAAAATTTTCGCGAAAAATTTTGACCCATCGAAAAATACAAATGTGCGAAATTTTTGAATAGGGAACCTATAGCAAAAGTATCTCGGAAAAAGAGTCGGGAACTAGGTAGTGGTGGGTGGGCGGGTGCCTTGCGGCACTTTTGGGGGTATGCCCCCTTAGCGAATCCGTTAGCTAGCGCCCCTTAGCAAAACTGTTAGCCTAGGCGCAAAAAAAGGGGCGCACACGGCACCCCTTAGTTAGTTGGTTGGTAGTTAGCTAACCCGTTCAAACATGGCAAACTGACGATTAGGCATTAGTGCGGTTCGGGCCTGACTCATTCGCTTAGTGGGCCAAGTGTTACCTAACAGGTAGGGCCAGTATAAGGACTCGGAACCATTAACTGTGGACTCGTAGATAACGGCCTCACTAATTACTGCTTCGTCTTCTAACGTGACGGTGATTAGGCCGCTATCATCATCCATGCGGTTCATCATTTCCTGCGCCAACAATGCGGCCTGATTAGGTAGGGCATTGAATACCGCTATCCATTTATCACCGGCATTAATCACGCGATAGGTACCTACTAATTTGCCGCTGCCAGATTTAGTGATTACCTTACTGGTGGCTGCTGCTTTCATAGCGGCGATGGCGTTAGCAGCATCACGGGCGGTTGGTTCTACTGCTGGCTTAGTGTTTACATTTGATTTAGTCATTACGTTTTACCTTTTAAGTTAAGTTAGTGTCATCAAGTGACAGACATATAATCGGTCATCTTGTGTATATAGTCAAGTACTAATAATCAGTCAATTACCTAGGCAATCACCTAGGCAATTACCCTGTGGCGTCGCTGGTCGCGGCTTAACAAAATGGTTGGAACTTAAACTAACGGTTGGGATCAGGGGTCGCGCCTAATCCTAACCGTCGGAATCTGTCGCGCCGTCCCTCGGCCTCCGTCGCTCGCTCCCTCGCTCGCCGTCCGTGAATCGTGGTGGGTGGGTGGGTGCGCTCGCGCTCCGTCAATCTTTTATAGTCGATCGATCGATCGATCCGTCGATCGATCAAACGTGGTGGGTGGGTGGGTCAATCGCTCCCTCGCTCAATTAATACAGTCGATCGATCCGTCGATCCGTCTGTCGATCCGAGCCGATTCGTAATCTCTCCCTCGATCGTTTGCGGTACGCGCTTCGTGATAAGCTGTCCAAGTCGATCGATCAGCTGATCCTTGGATAGTGAATCGATCTTCGCGGTCAGTACCTCGCGTCGATCGATGTAAAGCCCCCCGACCTTCCCTCGGTGTATCTCTGCCGTGATCGCTGCGTTAATCTGCCCCGACTCCCGTGCCTCCTCACGCAAGTCGTGGAGGGCGGAGAGGTGTCCCTCCATGGAAACCCTATCCCTCTCTGCCTCCTTGATTTCCTGCTCTATAAGGTAATTTCGCAAAAGTGGGTTGTGGTTGAGTAAGACGCTGCCTTGTCGTTTGGCTGCGGCCCGATTCTTCGTGTAGCCTGCTTTTACCGCTGCTTCTGTAGCGTTTTGGCCTTTCAGATACTCTCGAGCGAACTTCTTTTGTTTCGGATTTAGCGGTTGCCATCTCTTACCATCGGCGTCGATGTACCCGTTTCCGTCATCAGCAGGTGTCAGGGGAGTGTACTGTAGTTCTTTCATGCAGTGTTTCCGAGGGTCGTAAGCGTGTAGAACTATATCTTAGAAAATAAAATAATTTATAAAAAGTAAAAATTTCCCTCATGGCCTCTCACTACTATTCACTGTTCTCGTTTCAATAACCTATACGATTTCTATTACTTTCTCGTCACACTCATCACGGCCCCCATCCCTTGTATCTAGAGGCTTCTTTCACTTTTCTATTACTTCTATTACTTTATTAGTCGTTTTAGTTGAAAAAAATAAAAAAAGTTTTTTTTCTAAATAGACAATATACGCAATATCTCGGGTCGTTTTAATAGGCACAAAAAAGCCCGCTCGAGGCGGGCTAGTCACGATCCGTGGTAACTTAGTAGTGGTCTAAGTCTGTTTCGCGGATTATCCAATCTTCTTTAGTTAAGTGACTAAACGGGTTTTCCCAATCGTCTCGATCCGTATCTCCGTTTTCGTCATTCCTTAGTAACCAAAACCAATAGCAGTATCCGTCTTTATCGGCCCACTTACTGTCTTCTTTCGGATAAATCGGGCCAGTCCGTATAAGCACCGCTGGTTCGAAGTATTCGATTTTGACGTGGTTTTGTAGCCACTGCGGGAACGTCTCGAGCTTATCGACTCGGTGTTCATAAAAGCTACTTTCTAGTTCTCGGTATAGCTTTCCCCAATCGACGTTTTGTATTGTTTCTGTGAGTGTTTCCACACCTTTCTCCTTTCTATCGTTTAGTAATCCCGCGCGGCGTATACCGCGCGTATATATAAGGTACTTAGGAGTACCCCGATAGTAAAGCACTAAACGACGAGGCTTTCAATCGTACCGTCGCTATCGTGGTGGTAGCGGTCAACGAGTCGGGCGTATTCTTTAATCTGATGGCGTAGCACTTGTTTATCAAACGCGCTAGTGTTTTCATCAAGATCAGCGTAATCCGCTTTGATATCCCAAGCCATGTTTGCAAGGGCTTTGCTTCGCGCTACGTCGAGCGGCGTTTCGTTAGTTTCGTTTCTCATAAAGATCGATTTCCTTCTCTTCCGTGTAATTATCTTTTATCCAGTCCTCATCTTCCATCACATAGAATTTTTGATTCTTAGACTTCGGGTCTTGCATAATTTCTAGGGCTTGTTTTGCTGCGCTCTCTTCATCTTCTGCCTCGAGAAACGCAAGCCAAGTCACTGTATATGCTTTCACTAAATTACCCACCCCGTCGAGGCTGTATCGGTTTTAATGAGCTTGCCGTTTTTGCCGATGTAAACAGGTACAAAATCAAAAAAGTCTGGCGACTTTCTGCTAGTGCGGACGTAATACTCACGCCCCTCTACTGGTTTGAAGTCCCGTAGACGTTGCTTCCGATAGGCTGGGAACAGCCCTTCATCCTTTCTACTTATCCAATACATATGTATCTCCTTACTTTCCGATGTGTTTAATATCCGACTCGGGGATCACTTGGTACGCACCTTTGTTATACGCTGGGGCGATCGTCGCTTTTGTTACTGGCCGATCGTCACGGCGGCTAGTGCAATCCATAGTCGCGAGTCGAGACGGGTAATTAATTTCACGGTAAGCCTCGGGTCGAGGCTCCCGTGGTTTTAGCGGCACAAATGGCCGCTGTTTGGGTTTAGTGTTACGAAGCATTTTGTAACGCTTAGGCATCTGCGTAATCCGCGATATTACGGTCTTCGTCGACGTCATCTACACGACTCGGAAACGCTGCTTCGTAAGCGTCGGTGCCAACAAGCGCGTCGCGTAATGCAATCTTACGACCGTTACCGTACTCGTCAGTTTCCGCTTTGTCATCTACCCATTGGTAGAAGTGTCGAAACTTTATCTGGTCGTAAGTTAGACCTGATAGGCTTTCGTCGAATATCGTTTTCCTAAGCGGGTCAATCTGGCTATAAAATTGCGCGAGGCTAATAACTTCGGGGAAATCTAGCGAAGCGTCTTTGGGGAATAAGTCGGCGCGTATCGCGACTTCAGTGGCGCAAGCCTCGGCTGCTTTTACTAAATGGTAAGCAATCTCGTGGCTAAGGCCGTGGTGGTGCTCGATATACTCTTGTAGTACATCCTGCACATCTCTCTGTGATAATGACATCTCTGTCTCCTTCTTCTTTCTAAGTTATCCGCGCCGGTTAGGGCGCGGTATATATAAGGTACTTACGACTAACGCGAAAGTAAAGCACTAACGCGATTCCTCTTAAATTCGACAAGCCACTTGTAATTCATGGTCCTCCCATGTGTTGATAATCTCGCGAACGTCGTCGCGCTTTTTGAGCAGGCGAGCGTCAACGACGGCACCTTGTTGCTCCAGTTGCTTCTCGATCTCTTCGAGAAACGATAGCCACTCGGCTTTGGTAGTGGGGTAACTCATAGCGTTTGCTCCTTCACCTTATACGTTTTAAACTCTGGGTGAGTTTGGTAAATATTTATCAGAAACTCTAGCAGTGCTCTCAACTCGGGTGCGAGATATTCGTCGTAGTCCTTTTCGTCGGCAAGTCTACGGTTTACTTCGAGGACTAAATTCAAAAGCCTGTCGTTTGTTTCTCCCATTAGTCCTCCACGTCCTGTTGCCAATGTGTAAACTCCCATTCGAAACGATTCGGGTCTGACCGATCAACGGCAAGCTCTGGGAGTATTTCTTCTTTCAGACGGTCAAGAGCATCGTCTTCGTCGTAGGCTTTGAGATAAAACTTCACTTCGACTTGCCATAATTTCGGCTCGACGTCCTCGCCACCATGGATACGTTCGATTTCTCGAGCGTCACTTAACTCGCGTGCGCGGTCTATATCGATCACGATACGGCCTCCTCTGCATGCTCTCGTGCTTGCTGCATTCGAGCGACAATTACTAGGCTGTTACAACTACTGCAACACTGTCCGTCAGCCAAAGGCTGCGCGTTATGGCCACCGGCCCAACCGTTCGCTTGAACGTCGATCTCGTCGCCACATAGAACACAATCGTTCATACATTTCTCCTTTCTAAATAAGTAAATCTGGTAGTTGGTTCGATTGGTAGATTACAAACTTTGGGGGGTCTACACTTCATCGAACCTATTTCTCGTAAAACTCTCCAGTAGGAGAGAGGAAAACACCCTGACGCTACCAGTCGCCTGAGCCGTATGTCCCCCACCACAAATCATGTATCGGATGCTTCGAGTTGTAATCTGCTCCACATCGCGTCCGTAATTTTCGGTAACTCTTTATAGAGTACTCTGTAATCGCTACAGCCCATCAAACATTTAACAACTGAGTATCCCTCGAGATGTTCGTCGGGGGTTTTCCAGCAACGACAATCGTCGTTGTAACACAGGGTGATATCGGGCGGTAACGAATCAAAAACTGCATCAAGCTGATCCGTTTGATCGTCATAAAAATCCTTAAACGCTGCATCTAAAAACTCCTCGTCACAATCGAACGAATAACGGTACGCGGTATCGTATCGAATCCGCACACCGTCATATTCTACGACGGTATCTAACGTACCGTCGTCTACGATTACCGCACTCATGAGTGCGTATACCCGTCTGTTTCGATACCTAGCCACATATCTGGTACAGCGGCCATAATGCAATCGTCGTACATTGCTTTATGTACGTCTTTAACGATCCAATCGGTAAACGTCAAGTACGCAAAGTCTGGGTGCTGGCTGTCCAGCACGTGTTGTTCGAATACCTTTACAAGTGCTTTATCTTGCTCAGGCGTCGGTGAAAGCTGTTCTAGCTTTTTAACTGGTGTGATAAGTCCCATATGTTCTCCTTTCTAATCGGGGCGCGGGTAGCGCCGTTATTACTAACGTAACGGCGACTACCCCGAAAGTAAAGCACTAACCTGCGAAAGCTAGGACGCTTAACGATACCGCTACGAGTATCGCGATCCCTGCTATCGAAATTCCAATAACGGCTGGCCAAATCGGTACTTCTAACTTTGACGGGGTTACTGTAATCTCCGAAGGTTTTTGCCGGTCGATAATTTTGTCGATATTTTTCAACATCTCTTGTATATCGCTCGGCGGTTCTAGCTTTTCGGCAGCTTTTTCAGCGGCTTCTTTTACAGCCTCTTGCGAATGCTTAGGAGTATCTCTTTTTGGTGACCACTCTCGTGGTGGCGGAAGCTCTGAACTTGGATCCTCGAGGATGCGCTCAAGTTTCGCAATACGACTTTTAGTCGCGGTTTGTTCCCCATTCTCTATCTTCGAAAGACTGTACATCGTCCGTGATAACAGCGCGGGTTCGGCTTTACCTCTAAAGACTTCATACGCTGCAAAAGTGTAAACAGGGTTCTTAGTTCCTCGACTGCTCTGCCGAATAACGTACCCTTGGGATACTGCTGAGGCGGTCAGTATTTTTTGAAACTGATCCATTGTTGACGGCGGCTTTTCTTCAGCTATTTCAGCCCAAATCCTCCGAGATTCTTTGTACAACTCTAAGCGAGTCGCTGAACCATTCAAATTCTCCATCGCGGCATATATAACCATGGAGCGGGAATGCAACCTTCTTGGTCTCGGTGCAATCTTCATTCTACTTTCTCCTGAGAGTTATGGGGGCCGTAGCCCCCGATCAAATTAAAGCTGTACGATAAAACCTTCATCGATCAGGGCTTTTTTGTAGCAAGCGATAATTCGCTTTTTCTGCTTTTCTGGGTTTTTAGTATTCGGCATACTGATATGCCCTTCCTGAACACCTAGATCAGCAACTTGCTGCATCGTAAAATCGTCACGATTAAACTCTGCGGCTTCAATGTCTTGCATTGAAATAACTAAGGCTTGGAACTGAGGGGTTTTGATTTTAGTCTCCCCAAGTTCTTTACCCGTGTACTTAAAGTGCTGTGCAGCACGACCACGACTCGCGGCTGGTGCTTTCGTTACTTTAATCGCAGATACCTTAGCTACTTTCTTAGCGGCAGGTTTCTTTGGCGCAGCTGGGGCTGCTTCTTTTTTGGCTGTTGCCATGTCATTCTCCTTTCTATGATGACGTTATACTTTCTAACTGGTTTTTACCAGCTTGTTTACTACTTTACTACCGACGCTACCGAAAGTAAAGCAGTATTTAGATTTACCGATCTTGGTTGACATACGCTGATGTCGGCTCACCAGTATCGAACATCTCAGGTTCTTCAACTGTCGAGTAGTATCTAATCAGCCTTTGGCAGCGGTCTGCCATACGCAAACATTCGCTGCGCATAATCGTTAGTTCAGCTTGCAGCTGTAGTAAATCTTCGGGCAAATTAAGATTCGGAACTTTCATTTTTATCCTCCATTCTCCATACTCGGACACCGCTAACTTCTTTGTTGCCTGATTTCTCTAGGCGTACTCGAGAGATAAACTGCCACTTCGGCTGTTTACCCGCGATAAAAGTTCTAAGTGATTGGTCGATACGATTCTTCAATCGCTTCGACGTATCAACACCATCGTCATCAGGTAAAAATAGCATCGATGCTTGCTTACCATCTTTGGCTGGTGGAAATTTATCCCACGGATATTTCGTAGTGCTACGCAAATCCGTAGGTAGGGGCACGTCGACATCGAAGTCCCCCCACTGTGAATCAGACATCAAAGTCTCCTTCTTTTACTAGTTTTTCCCAATCCGACTGGTAGCCGGAGTCGGCTATTTCAGAAGAGAGGGCGCAGTCTTGCTGCACCATCTTCTGGGTAAGGCTCAAGCACACGAATCTCGCGTGCTCTTGCAACTCGTGGAACTCGCTAAGTGGGCGATCTAATACTTTACCGTCGGCGAGTGTGTATAAGGCATACCACAACTCGCTAACGGTTTCCTGATCTACAACTACAGCGTTGTTCAGCTTTACTACTTCGCCCATTTACGCCGCCTTCGCATATTCAAGTGCAAGGTTAAACGCTTTGGTCTTAGCCGCTGATGCGTTACCGAACATCGAGTTGTATACACGGTTTTCGCCGGTACGCTGATGGTCTTCAACAAACGTCACAGCGTTTACCGCGCCCCACCATGTACCTTTAGCTGATTTAGCTTCGGCTCCTGGAGAAGTGACTAACGCTTCAAACACCGTCTTAGCGGTATTGTTTAGCGCATCGCGTAACGGGCCGTCTTCGGGCTTGTGGTCTTCCAACAGCTTCGGTTGGTACAAGTTAGAGATAAACTCTAGAACCTGACCGTCTTTAGCTTTCGTCTTGGATAAGAACTCAGCCGCTTCCTTAAACTCTGCACGCCGCTCGTATACAGCGCCCATAGTTTTAAGGGCTTCCTCTTCTCGGATATCGTCAAACGCGGTACGGTGCGACATACGAAACTCAGCGGTTGCTGTTTGCTTTAACGCTAGTTGCAACGTATTGCTACATACGACTCGCACTTCGGTGTCGCGTATAGACATCGCATATCCTGGCTGGTGTGGCTGACGAAATAGTACGAAGCCGTTGATCTCGTCGCCTCCAGGAAGTTCGAAGCTATCGTTTAACTTAGCAAGTCCGAAGATATCCTTACCGCCTCGTAAGCTACCCGCCGTCTCCATAGAGATATTGGCGTGTTTAGCGAACTTCTGGAAGAAGTCGAAGATGCGTTCGTTTTGGATAGGTTGGTAATCTTGTGAACAAGTACCGAGGATCGTATTGTCGCTATCGCGCATAATACTAAAGCGGTCAGGGTGTTCCATAACCTCGTCAAGAATGATATTACCGTCAGCGTCTTTTTCGTATTCGCTAACGGGCCGCGCCAGCGTATATAAAGGACGCTTGTCTACCGACCAGTCTAGACCGGCGGCGACCATCATTTCATGTGGTGTTAACGTACCGTCAACTTCCACGCCTTCGCCGTGCCAAGGCACTTGGCCTGTCCACGCCATACTTTCTACTGCTGCTACCATGGGTAGTCTCCTTTGTAAGTTCTACTTTCTAAATGTTCGTAACGCTGTCACGGCGCTACTTTTAATACTTTAGCCGCGAGGGTTACGAAAGTAAAGCACTAAGCCGACGCCTTAAAGATAAAAGTAAACAACGCTTTCCAATCGTACGGAGCCTCCAGAGTAACGGCAGACTCGCTTTTCCAACTAAGCTCTTGTATCTCTTTTAGCTCAGTCGGCTGGAATAATTTAATCTCTCTATTCTTTCTAATCAGCACGAAACAGTTGCCTCCTGCTTTGGCTCGGTTATAAAGCCAAGCGATCTGGAATGGACTTAGCTCAGACTTATTTCCTTTGATCGATTTAAGCTCGATCCAGATCTCTTTGCCGTTTTGACAGTAGTTTACGTCCGGTACTCCTTTACCTGTCCCGCCAGTCTCGATCCGTTGAACGTGGGCTTCGTTAGGGATATGTGGTTTCATAAGAGACCAAAACTGTGATTCTTTAGCCATATGTCACAAACATCTGTAAAACGAAACTAAGAGTGTATACCCCGATAAGGATCGAAATACCGACCAGTATCCCTGTAATCAGGTCGTTTCGCTTACGCTTCATTAGTGCCTAATCATTCCGTCTTCGGAAATCTTTTCAAGAACACTCTCTCGATCTCCAAATATCTCTAATAACTCGAAAGCGTTAGCCCTAATTTCGTCCATCATCTGGTCTGCCTCTTCGATCGTATAATTTAAGAGATGGATCAGATTTACCGATCCGACAAATACCATCGCTTTGTATACGTCCATCATATCGACATTACCGTCCCCACGCATCTCCTCTAACCATTCGTTAAGTGTGTCGAAAATAATCTGTACTTGTTCTTCGTCGCATTGGATTTCAAACTCCCCGCTCCCAAACATTTTAACTTCCTTTATTCCGGTGCTCATGGTAGTAGTCTCCGTTGCCCTGTTGGACTTTCGTTACGATCTGCCAGATTCGCTGCTTACTCACGTTGTATATCTGTCCGATCTCTTTAAGAGTCATCGTACCACTATCATACAACTGAAAGATTTGTTTATACGTTTCTTCGTTCTTCGCGATATCTTCTTGCGAAAGGCTTTGTATCCGCATCATTTAGCTTCACCCCAATTTATTCCGGTTTCGTAATCCACTACTAGTGGAACCTTTAAATCAACACAGTTAATCATCTTGTCGATCACCATGTCCGATTGTTCTTTATTAAAAATCGAATAGTCAAGTTCGTCATGTATGCCGATATGTGGAACTAATCCTTCTTTCCACAAATCACGCATAGCGAGTTTCGTCATATCCGCAGCCGATCCTTGGATCAACTTATTTAGAGCTTTGTATGTAAACGACCGCTTGAGGTTATCTCCATACTTATCTACCGCTTCTTGTCTAGGTAACGGCGCATGCTTTTCGCCGTGTAGATAGCCGACCGGCTCCCATAGGTCGAAATGGCATTTACGGCCACCGAGCGTTGTTATATAGCCGCGCTGTTCTGCCATCCGAGTGCACATATTTTGGATGCCTCGAATAAATGGAACACGGCTATGGTACAGGTCGAGTAGTTTTCCCGCTTCGTCTGACTCTAGCCCTAGCTCTTTAATCAGTTTTTCGCGGCCCATCCCATACGTTAAGCCAAGATTGATATTCTTAGCTTGTTTGCGGGGGATACCCGCCATATCCGCCACGATCTGGTGAAAGTCAGCGCCTTCGTTAGAGTATGCGTTTACGGCGTCAGCGGCTCCTTCGAGTCCGAGCAAAGACGAATAATGTACGGTAATCCGAGGCTCTTGTTGAGAGTAATCGAATACTCCCCACGTTGCTCCTTCTTCGGGGATAAACAAAGACCGAATCAGCTTACCGATCTCTGGGTCTCTCGCAGGAACTTGTTGAAGGTTTGGGTTCGAGTAACTAAACCGGCCTGTTACTGTACCGCCACCATCATTCTTTAGCGGGTGGGCTTCAGCGTGTATTCGACCGTGGTGCGAATACTCTAGGATCGCTCCTTCGATAAACGTAGTCCGAGCTTTATTGATACGCCTAGCTTCGACGATCATCTTCGGGAGGTCGTGTTCGTGAGCTTCTAACCACGGGCCTTGGAAACTTGGCGCACCTTTCTCGGTATGTGGATACCATAGATCGTTGGCATCAAACGCTTTTTGTATTGACGCGCTTGCCCAAATATCTACGTTGATACCAAACCGTCTTTTAATTTCTACGAGTAGTTGCTGCTCTTTCTTAGACATTTGCTCCGAGGCTTGCTCTGCTCGGGCCGTGTCGATCCGAACGCCACGCCATCGCATCTCGATCAGCAGCGGTATAAGGTCGCACTCTAGGTCGAATATTTTCTGTAGCCCCTCGGCCTCTATACGCTTCCCTAGCGTCTTCCACAGGCGTAGAGTTAGGACTGCATCTTGTTCCGCATACGGCCCCACATACTTCGCTGGAAGCGACCACATCCCGCTCTTTGCGTTTACGCCCCACGCTTTCGCTGCCATTTCGAGTAGCGTTTCGTCTTTTTCCTCAGCTAATAAATCCTTACCTAAATTGTTTAACGAGTATGACCGGCGGTTTTCATCTAACAGCGGCGCTGCGAACATCGTATCGCGTAACCTACAGGTTAGTTCCACACCTTCACGTTTTAGCCAGCCGACATCATAAAGTGCATTATGGAAAACCATCGTACCTTTATGATTTTCAAAGGTTCTTTTGAGCCAGCGTAAGACAACTTCTTCCTCTAAGTTGCCACCGTTTTCGTGCCGTATCGGTAAATACCCTGACCATGAATCTGATGCGATAGCGATCCCTACAACGTAGCCATCACCCGTTGCCCATCCTGGACCACGGTTTATCAAGTTGGGGTCGTAAGTTTCTAAGTCGACTGCGAGTGTTTCGTGAGGATCGAACTTAGGCAGAACTTGCGGGGCTATCCAATCGCTTTCAGGCTGAATCAGAGGTATCTGCATCTATGAGTCCTCCTGATTCTAGCGAACGAATATGTTGCTCAACTAAAAATAAATACCGTCTGAGGTCTCCGATATCGTCGAGTAGTCCGTCTTCGCCATCGAACTTTAGCCCTGCTTCGAACACGTCGTAATTACAATGCTCGGCTTGCTGTTCGATCCTGTCGAACTTACGGGCTAACATCATAAACGCTCCCGTACCGCCTCGACGCTTCCACGAATCGCCGTAAGATTTTTCTGATTCGATCAGGCTAACAATGTCTTCCTGAGCGATATTTTTCATTTCCGTCCACTTGCGATCAAGACCCATTCTTATTTCTCCAGTTTCTTTCACGTCGTTTAATCCACTGGAAGCAGGCTTGTTGCCAGTCCAACGCTTTAATTTCTCCGAGATATTTGTAGCAATCTTCATATCGCCGCTCCTTATGGCAGATGTAGGCGTGAATCATCGGGATCATTACCTCTGGGAAGAAAGTGTTTTTATACTTACTTGCTCCGAATATCGTCGGCCAGCTGTCGACCGGCTCAGGGTTTCCTGAAACTCGTCTCGGCGGGACGCTGCTTAATAGTTCCTCACATTCTTCTAAAAATGTCTCGGGATGAGAACAGAGCGGGTAATGTTTTTCTGGATATTCTTCGGATATCGGAAGGAAAGGCGTAACCCGAAGGTCTTTTACCTTATCCCATTCTTTATTCAGGTAGACATGGAAGCTGTCGCTAACTTGGTAGTATGGCCCTATATAGCACCCTACTGCCGCAGCGACGTATTCTTGTAACACTGACATATGTACTGCGTTAGCGCCATAAGCTCCCCAGATCATATCGTTCGATCTATTACAGACCGTCATCTGTAGGGCGTTATCTCGAATCTTAAAGTAGATATTTGTATTACACGGGATATCTTTGCTTGGACTGTCTAGATCATGAACCGGATCCCACATCTGTAAAACCACTCTACGCGAGTCAGGGTCTCGTGTTAGCATCTCTACTACACTTTCAAGTTGGTCATAGTCGAACTGTTGTCTCCACCGATAGCCGTAAGAACCGTTTAAGGTTTCGTTATCGTCTGAAAAGTTAGCCATGCCTGCGTTAAAATGAGTGAGCTTTTGCAGATTTCGAGAACCGCCTAGCATCCAAATAGCTTCATATAAATGAAAGAACGGATTAGCGTCTCGTTTTTCGTTAAACAACACGCGCTGCCAAGGTTTGTGATATATGGTAGTTACAGGAGTATGGCACTCCATCGTATCCCCATTACGACTAGATTGAGTTCGGTAATTTACCGAAGATTGAAATAAATCGACGCCACGCAATAGCGCGTCGTTTACATTAACGGCGCTAATCACTTTCATAAAGGCTCTCCGTTTGCTGTTTGATTATGTATTCGATCTGAATACGGCCTAAGTCGACACCTGAAATATACGCTGCCCAATGAATTGCGTTGATAGCGTCCTGCCAAGTATTCGGCATCGTTTTATCTTTCATCGCTTTTTGCAAGAACAATCCGTAATGTTCCATAGCGAAAGCAACCTGATCTTTATCTAGGTCTACGATCAACTGTTTGAGTTTCCCCATTTACTTTCTCCATTCTCTATATCCTCTATTAGAGGCCGGTTTCTTTCTGAATAGTTATAGACGCTTCGGGTACGTCCTTGTCCGTGCAATATGCGAGAGTATTTATCAAACTCACATAGCCCTCCTTCGATCTCCCGCATCTCGAAAGGTCTGTGGAATTTACTAAGGTCTAGTTGTTCTCTACACCA
>Ga0181563_10001975_pt1 | contig 19939 bp, 18 predicted proteins | sample 011ome_25_FD_133759 | JGI IMG/M metagenome (GOLD analysis project Ga0181563, IMG submission 133759) | Coastal salt marsh microbial communities from the Groves Creek Marsh, Skidaway Island, Georgia - 011512CT metaG (megahit assembly) | ecosystem: Environmental > Aquatic > Marine > Intertidal...
TGGCTAAGTCAATTGCAGGTTGAATCAAATCACGCATCGGCAATGACCCAAATTTTTCATGAATTTCAAACAATCCTGCAACAGTTCCAGGAACTCCAACCGCCAAGCCACCTTCGGTGCTTTTATTGGGAACCACATTTCCTAAAGAATCCAAATACATGTTGGATGAAGATTGAGCAGGGGCTTTTTCTCTGTAATCCAATGAACCAACTTGACCGTCAGCCAAACGATATACCATAAATCCGCCCCCACCTATATTTCCCGCATTTGGATAAGAAACCGCTAAGGCCAAATCAGTAGCAATCATAGCGTCAAACGCATTTCCTCCTTTTTTTAAAATGGATAAGCCAATAGCGGATGCTTCCGCTCTAGCAGAAACTACCATCCCTTGGGTAAAGCGTCTGGGCTCTTCGATTGGTTTTTGACAAGCCGTAAATGCCAAAAAAACAACAACAATTGTATAAAACAGCCTACGCATTAATTTTAAGTTTTTGGTTAACATGGCTTTGAATTGATGGGAAAAATTCAAAAAACAAGGACTCAAAATAAGGGTATTGGTCTTTTAAAATCAATACGCTTTTATCCAATTGTGTTGGAAATTTTGTGCGTTGACTCATTAATTTCAAAACAGATTCCAAACCTTCAATGGTTTGGTAAGACGCTAACCATTGATATTGATTCATTGCAGTCAAATAACGAAGTGAAGAATGAGGCAAATGTTCTTGAAAATGAATCAATGTCTTATAGCAATAATCCGCATATTCAGACAAGGTTTTGGTTGAGTACTGTTTCCAATTTTTGGCCAAAAAATGATCGTAAAACATATCTACCAAAACCGAACTGTAGTGTCTATGAGCAGGGAACAGTTCTTTTCTAATGATTTTGCTTACAGGATGTTCATCAGTAAAGGAGTCAATCGAGCGATGCAGTAATATTCCTTGCTGCACTTCCTGTGGGAAGTTCAAGTATTGTTTGCCCTTTACCCGATCTGCGATGAAGTTACCTACCATAATTTCTTTGTTGGAAGCCGACAAGTACAGATGCGCCAAATAATTCATGACCGAAAAATAAGGATTATAGTTGAATAAAAGATAAGGGATTGTATCTTTGTATAAATCAACATTCAATGACGTTAATTAAATCCATTTCAGGAATACGAGGCACAATTGGAGGCAATATCCATGAAAATCTAACTCCTATTGACGCCGTTAAGTTTGCGTCTGCCTATGGTACTTGGTTGCAACAAAAACACCCCAACACTTCACTTTCTGTTGTTTTAGGAAGAGATGCTCGTATATCTGGAGCAATGATTCAAAACTTGGTTCAATACACCTTGGTTGGGTTAGGAATCCATATTATTGATGTTGGATTATCAACCACCCCAACCGTCGAATTGATGGTTCCTAAGTACAAGGCTCAGGGTGGAATTATTCTTACTGCAAGCCACAACCCAAAACAATGGAATGCTCTTAAACTCCTCAACGAGGAAGGGGAATTTTTAAACGCAAACGAAGGAAAAACTATTTTAGATATTGCCGAATCTTCCCAATTTTCATTTGCTGATGTTGATTCTTTGGGCAAGGTTACTTTGGTTAAAAACGCAATTGAACAACATATTGAGCATGTCTTATCACTTTCTTTGGTTGCTGTTGATACGATCCGGAAAGCTGGATTAAAAGTAGTCGTTGACGGAGTCAATTCTTCAGGCGGTATTGCAATTCCAAAATTACTTGACGCACTAGGAGTGGAGACTGTCAAGTTGTTTTGTGAGCCCAATGGACACTTTCCGCACAATCCAGAACCTCTTAAAGAGCATTTGACCGATTTGTCTCAAACTGTTATAGATGAAAAAGCAGACTTGGGAATTGTGGTAGATCCTGATGTAGATCGATTGGCATTTATGAGCGAAAATGGAGAAATGTTTGGGGAAGAATACACTTTGGTAGCTTGTGCCGATTATGTGTTGAGCAAAACACCCGGAAATACAGTTTCCAACATGTCTTCTACCCGAGCTCTTAAAGATATTACAGAACATCACAAGGGCACCTACCAAGCAAGTGCAGTGGGTGAAGTCAATGTGGTTGAGTTAATGAAAAAAACACAAGCCATTATTGGAGGCGAAGGCAACGGAGGAGTTATCTATCCCGAAAGTCATTACGGAAGAGATGCATTGGTTGGCGTAGCACTCTTTTTGTCCTTATTAGCTGAAAAAAAGGGGTTGGTAAGCGATTTAAGAGCTTCATACCCCAATTATTTTATGAGCAAACAGAAAATTGATTTGACTCCTAATATTGAAGCCGATCAAGCATTGGAGATTATGGCAAATACATACAAATCCGAAAAAATATCTACCATTGACGGCGTTAAAATAGATTTTGAAAATCAATGGGTTCATCTTCGAAAATCAAATACAGAGCCCATTATACGTGTTTACACAGAGGCCACATCACAATCAGCTGCTACTGAATTGGCAAACCGATTCCGTAACGAAATTTTAAGTCTTTAAATGAGGTTACTAGGAACTTTATCCTTGTGTTTGAAACGATTGTGTGTCCACAAGTAATGGGCTGGATTTGCTTTGACTTGTGCTTCAATTCTTTGTAGAAAATCATCGGTAATTTCGTAATCTTTGACGTCTTTTGGATTTTCTGCCAAAGGCTCTATTGTAGCTTCATAAAAACCTCGCTTTTTCTTTTCAAGTCTAGCAAAAACAACAGGTAAGTCGAATTCTTTCGCCAAACGCTCTCCTCCCGTAAAAACTGGAACTTTGACACCAAAAAAAGTTTGCCAATAGTTTTTTGAACGCAGTTGAGGAGACTGGTCGCCCGCAAATCCATATGTAGCCAAAACTCCCTCGTGGTGATGTTTTTGCAATGTTTCACGAACTTTACTTCGAGGTATGAGGTAGGCCCCATGTTTGCGACGAATTCTTTGGACCATTCGATCAAAGTAAGGATTGGAAAGCGGTGTATATACACCGAATCCGTCGTGAGGCATATGATAAGTAATGGACAACAACCATTCGTAGCTTGCATAATGACCGCACATAACAATAATGCTCTTTCCTTCTTTTCCGTATCGTTCCAAAAGCGCCTTATTTTTAACAACAAACCGTTTTTTAATTGCAGTCTCAGAAATTGTAATGGATTTTATCATTTCCAAAAACAAATCACAAAAGTGTTTGTAAAATTCTTTTTCAATAGCTTTTGCATGCTTAAGGTTTTTCGCAACGCCAGCCGTTCGAATGTTTTTACGAACGGTTTTTTTTCGGTATTTCACAACCCGATACATCAAAAAACAAAGCACATCAGAAAACACGTACAAGATTCTGAACGGCAACAGTGAAATCAAAAGCAAAAATGGATATATCGTATAAAAAGCAATACGTTGCATAAGTGTAAAATTTCAACAAATATAGTATATTTGCGTCCAAATAAGCCCACTTTGGAATCAATTCATCCTATCCTTTTATTGATAATTGGCGTTAATGTTCTCGTTTCTTTTAAAGGATTTGAAAACGACTCTTTTTTCAATCGTTACAAGTTTCAAGTAAATGCCGTTCGAACCGGTGATAAAAAACGATTGTGGACTGCTGGATTCTTGCATGTCGATTTTTCGCATTTGTTGTTCAATATGTTCGCCTTATACATATTTGCGGACATTGTTCTTTACAACTTAGGAATCTTTTTGTTTGTAATCCTCTATTTTGTTTGCTTATATATAGGAAATCTGTTCACCTATATCTACCATAAAAATCAAGGTTATTATTCAGCTGTAGGTGCAAGTGGAGCTGTGTCAGGGATTGTTTATGCAGCCATTTTGCTGAATCCCTCCATGAATTTGTATTTATTTTTTATACCCATTCCAATTCCAGGAATCGTTTTTGGAGTAGGGTACTTATTGTATTCGATGTATGGAATGAAAAAACAGACAGGAAATATTGGTCACACGGCACATTTTGGAGGCGCCGCAGCAGGATTTATAGCTACTTTACTGATGCAACCATCAGTTGTGATTCAACAGCCTATAATGGTTGGTTTGCTGGCAATACCCATTGTATTAATGGCGTATCTTATTAAAAAAGACAAGCTTTAAAGCGCGAGCAGCTCAGCTACTTTTTCTTCCAATTGCACACCACGGAGCCCCGATGATAAAATGGTGAGATTTTGATCGACAATAAATGTTCGAGGTATCGAATTGACATCGTACAAACGTGCAATAGGATCTTGCCAGTACTTAAGGTTAGACACATGAGACCAAGTAAGATTATCCGCTTCAATAGCTTCCTTCCAGCTGCCTGCATCTTTATCCAAAGATACTCCAACAATAGTGAGCCCTTTGTCATTAAATTTTTGATACATTGCAACAATAGCAGGATTTTCAACTCGACAAGGCTTGCACCATGAAGCCCAAAAATCAATCAGGGTTATTTTTCCTTGGCTAGCAATCTGTTTCAAAGAAATTTGTTCACCAGAGGGGTTGGGTGCCATAAAATCGGGAGCAATGCTTCCTACTCCTAGTTTCTTTGGAGCTTCAACTTCTATGGCTTCGGGGTAAAGAATGTTATTAATGTTTTGAGCCGATTTTGTTTTTTTAACCAAATCCGAAAACGAGGTGAATAGAGCCTTTGCTTCTTCGGATTCTATGGACTTGTTCATGAGCATTCGTTCCAGAATCAAAGCAGAAATATAGGAATCCGACTGATTGGAAATAAAATCGAGTTCGTATTGAGTGAGTTTGTCAAGCATGGCATCAAATTGCTCTTTAAGATCAGAGATGGCTAAGGAATCTCCTGAAATGGATGGGTTTCGCATTTCCATTTGAATTTTATTCAAATCCTTTCCAAACTTTTCAGCACCTGTTAAGTAGGACTCAAAATCTCTGTTGGACGATGTTCCACTTACTTTAGAGGAACGAAGGCTGTCTTTGTAAACGTTGATATTAATGTTTCCACTTTCCAATACAAATGGAAGGTTACCACGTATTCCGTCAAAGAACAAATAATGCATTTCAGGGATGTCAACTTCTCCTGAAAAAGAAAACTTGCCTTCCAATACTTCGAGTGTGTCGATAGGTTCGGGGCGATTGTCCTCTCCAACTTTAATAAGATAAATTTGCGAAGTATCTTCCATATCTATGGTGCCATCAACTTTGTAGGCGGTAGATTGAGAACATTGGGTAAAAACAAAAATTAATAAGAAATAAACAACATATTTTTTCATTGAAAAGGGTTTTTTTATGTGCCGTAAATGTACAGAATCCTTTTTAATTCCAAAAAGGAACATACTTTGTTTATGATGACTTAAAAAAACACTATTTTAGTAAAGCTAAATTCAATGAAAAAAAACATTCAAATCCTTGACGGTCAACTCGAAGGTTCCATTAAAACGGATGCCTTATCAAAGGCTTTGTATGCTACCGATGCATCGGTATATAAAAAAACACCCCTTGCCGTTTCGTTTCCAAAATCTATATCTGATTTAAAAAAAATCATTCATTTCGCTCAAGAGCATCGTTTGGGTATCATTCCTAGAACTGCTGGAACTTCTCTTGCAGGACAATGCGTTGGAGACGGAATTGTGGTTGATGTGTCCAAACATTTCTGTGACATTATCGCATTGGATATAAAAAAGAAAACCGTTACTGTTCAGCCTGGAGTAATTAGAGACGAACTGAATCGTTATGTAAAACCGTTCGGTCTGTTTTTTGGCCCCAATACTTCCACTTCCAATCGGTGTATGATAGGAGGGATGGTGGGAAATAATTCTTCTGGTACAACCTCCATTCAATATGGAGTGACCCGCGATAAAGTGCTTTCCCTAGAAGTTGTTTTATCCGATGGGAGTGATGCGGTTTTTTCAGAATTAACTTCCAATGCATTGGAAGCTAAACAAAAACTGAATACATTGGAAGGAAAAATTTACCGTGATCTAATTTCGAAGCTTTCCGATAGCAATGTTCAGAATGAAATTAACAAAGAATTTCCGAAACCATCTATCCACCGAAGAAATACAGGATATGCGGTCGATGCATTGATAAAGAGCGCTCCATTTACTGATAAAGGTCCTCTATTTTCACTTTGCCCACTGCTAACAGGAAGCGAAGGAACATTGGCTTTTACAACCTCCATAACCTTACAGTTGGATGATTTACCACCGCCTCACAAAAAAATGATAGTAGCGCATTTCGATAGCATCAAATCTTGTTTGTCATCCGTTGCTCCAGTAATGAAGCATTCGCTCCAAACCTGCGAGATGATGGATAAAACTATTTTAGACTGTACGCTCAACAACAAACAACAACTCGCCAATCGTTTTTTTGTTCAAGGAGACCCCAAAGCATTGTTATTATTAGAAGTGGCAGCAGAATCACTTGAAACGCTTGATATTGAAGTGGAAAAAGTGTTGGAAACCCTAATGAATTTAAAAACCAGTTATGCAAGGCCTGTTCTGAGTGGTACTCAAATTGATCAAGCTATGGAATTGAGAAAAGCAGGTTTGGGATTGCTTGGAAACATGGTGGGAGATCGAAAAGCAGTTGCTTGTATCGAAGACACTGCTGTTGCTCTTGAAGATTTGGATTCTTTTATTGATGCATTTTCCAAACTCATGCAAAAGTTCAATCAAAATGCAGTCTACTACGCTCATGCTGGGGCAGGTGAGTTGCATTTACGCCCGCTTCTCAACCTAAAAGACAAGGAAGACGTAGTGTTGTTTCGTCAAATTACTACCGAAGTTGCACAATTGGTCAAAAAATTCAAGGGATCTTTAAGCGGTGAACACGGAGATGGAATTGTTCGATCTGAATTCATCCCAATGATGATAGGGCAAAAAAATTACTCGCTTTTAAAGACCATTAAAAGTTTGTTTGATCCTAACAACATCTTCAATCCAGGGAAAATTATAGAAGCTCCTAAAATGGACGAATCGTTTCGTACACATGTCGGACAAGAAACCCCCGAAATTAGTACACTTCTTGACTTTTCGAGTTCTATGGGTATCGTTCGTGCTACCGAACAATGCAACGGTTCTGGAGATTGTCTTAAAGTTAGTGGAGGCGCTATGTGTCCTAGCTACAGAGCAACTCGGAATGAAAAAGACACTACGCGAGGAAGGGCCAATGCGCTTCGAGAATTTTTGTATCAAAAAAACACTAACAGATTCGACCACAAAGAGTTAAAAGAGGTTTTTGACTTGTGTTTGAGCTGCAAAGCTTGTGCAAGCGAATGTCCCAGCAATGTAGATGTTGCGGCATTCAAAGCTGAGTTTTTGTATCAATACCACCAAAACAATCGGAGAAGATTACGCGATTACGTCATGGGTTACAATGCACGTTTTAACGCCTTGGGAAGCATGCTTACTTCGGTTACCAATTTCTTTTTTTCAAACATTATAACCCGTTATTGGATTAAAAAAACAGTGGGAATTCACCCAAAAAGATCCCTGCCTTTAATTTCAAATAAAACTTTAGAAAAATTACTTCAAAATATTGAAAATAAAGAAGTTACAATTAATAAAAAAGTATATTTATTTATTGATGAATTCACAAATTATTTGGAATCTGAATTGGGTTTAAAAGCATTTCAGTTATTGACACGATTGGGATATGATGTTTGTCATCTGCCCTTTGTGGACAGTGGTCGTAGTCAAATCTCTAAAGGGTTTCTTAAAGACGCTAAACAATTGGCAAATACAAATACCAATCGTTTTAAGGGTATTATTGATAGCAAAACGCCTTTAGTAGGTATAGAGCCTTCTGCTATTCTTTCCTTTAGAGATGAATACCCAAAATTGGCGACAGATCAAAAAGCAGCAAAGCACTTAGCAAAAAACACTTACTTAATCGACGAATTCCTAGCTTCCGAAATCAAAGCAGGGATTATTACTGATGCCGCTTTTACAAAAACACCTAAAAAAATGAACTTCCATGCGCATTGTCACCAAAAAGCATTGGGTGATCCTAAAGATACCCTAAGAATATTAAATTTTCCCACTAATTACGAAGCAAGCCTAATTCCTTCCGGATGTTGTGGAATGGCAGGATCTTTTGGTTATGAAAAAGAACATTATGATGTAAGTATGCAAATTGGAGAAGATGTTTTGTTTCCCGAACTAAAAAAACTTCCCAACACGACTGTTGTAGTTGCAAATGGAACCAGCTGCAGGCATCAAATCAAGGATGGGACTCGTAAAAAGGCATTTCATCCAGTAGAAATATTACTTGATGCGTTGGTATAAAAAGGCCTAAAATGAGCCAAACCTTTTTTTATCATTGAGAATCGCCTTATTTTTGAACAAAATTAGCAATCCATGGCAGGAAATACGTACGGAAAACTCTTTAAATTAATAACATTTGGTGAATCTCATGGCACAGCACTTGGCGGTGTCATTGATGGTTGTCCTTCGGGAATTACCCTTGATTTGGAAGCGATTCAAAATGAAATGAATCGCAGAAAACCTGGACAATCCTCCATAGTAACACAACGAAAGGAGCCCGACGAAGTCACTTTTTATTCGGGTATATTTGAAGGGCAAACTACAGGAACACCTATTGGGTTTGCTATCCATAACACCAATCAAAAATCCAACGATTACTCTCATATTAAGGAAACGTATCGACCCTCTCACGCTGATTATGTCTATGACAAAAAGTATGGAATACGCGATTATAGAGGAGGCGGTCGAAGTTCAGCTCGAGAAACCTCATGTCGCGTAGTAGCTGGAGCTATCGCCAAACAAATGATGCCTGAAATTACTTTCAACGCTTTTGTTTCTGGTGTGGGACCGATTCAGTTGGAAAATAATTACCAGTCAATGGACTTCTCGAATATCGAAAAAAATCCTGTGCGTTGTCCCGACCCAAAGGTCGCTATGGAAATGGAGAACTATATCAAGCAAATTCGAAAAGAAGGAGATACTGTTGGCGGGATAGTAACTTGTGTAATTCAAAATGTACCTGTCGGACTGGGAGAACCTGTGTTTGATAAATTACATGCAGAATTAGGAAAAGCGATGCTTTCAATCAATGCAGTCAAAGGATTTGAATACGGAAGCGGATTTGAGGGTTCTAAAATGAAAGGCAGCGATCACAACGATCCATACAATGCTGATGGAACTACGCAAAGCAATCGGTCAGGCGGTATTCAGGGCGGAATAAGCAACGGAATGGATATTTATTTCAATGTTGCTTTTAAGCCTGTTGCTACCATTATGCAAAAGCAAGAAACCATTACAAAAGACGGTCAGAAGGTAGAAATGCAAGGAAAAGGAAGGCACGATCCTTGTGTAGTGCCAAGAGCAGTTCCTATTGTTGAAGCAATGGCTGCGCTTGTTTTAGCAGATTTTTTTCTGTTAAATCGGTCGGTTAAGCTATAAACTGCTCACTGTTTTTTTACTTAAAATATTAACCAGCAAATCATTAACTATGAAAAAATTATCCTTGCATTGGCAAATTTTAATCGGAATGTTTGCAGGAGTGTTTTTTGCGCTCCTTATGGTTCAATTTGATTTTGGTAAATCATTCATTTCCGATTGGATTAAGCCGTTTGGAACTATATTTATTAATGCCCTCAAGCTGATAGCCGTTCCGTTGATTTTAGCTTCTTTAATCAAAGGAGTCTCTGATCTTAAAGACATTTCAAGGCTTTCCAAAATGGGAGGTCGTACAATCGGGCTTTATATCCTAACAACCCTTTTGGCGGTAACTACGGGTTTGGTTGCTGTCAACACCTTAAAGCCAGGGGCAAGCATTAGTGAGCAAACTCGAGAAGAATTGGTGATGGCTTATGCTGATAGTGCAGCTGAAAAGAAAGTAGCTGCCGATGCCCAAAAAGAATCTGGACCATTGCAAGCATTGGTTGATCTCGTACCTTCTAATATTTTTAAAGCCACAACCGATAACCGAAACATGCTTCAAGTGATTTTTTTCGCTATTTTTTTTGGAATTGGATTGATTTTAATTCCTGAAAAGAAAGCAAAACCAGTCAAAGAATTTTTTGATGCTTTTAACGAAGTGATTCTAAAACTTATTGATCTTATTATGTTAGCGGCTCCCTATGGAGTTTTTGCTTTGCTAGCAGCATTGGTTGTAGAAGCACCAAGCGCTGATTTGTTTAAAGCGCTAGGACTGTATGCCATTACCGTAATCATTGGATTACTAATTATGGTTTTATTTTATGTATTGTTGGTAAAGATTGTCACAAAAAAATCGCCGCGTTTTTTTATCAATGGTATTTCTCCAGCCCAGTTGCTTGCATTTTCAACCAGTTCCAGTGCAGCCACCTTGCCAGTAACTATGGAGCGAGTTCAAGAGCATTTGGGCGTAGAGGAAGAAGTAAGCAGTTTTGTATTGCCTATTGGTGCGACAATCAACATGGATGGCACCAGTTTGTATCAAGCCGTAGCGGCTGTTTTTATTGCACAAGCCTTTGGAATTGACCTTACCCTTGGAGCACAGCTTGGTATTATTGCAACCGCCACATTGGCTTCTATTGGATCAGCAGCTGTTCCTGGAGCGGGAATGGTAATGCTAGTGATTGTTCTTGCGCAAGCTGGAATTCCTGAAGCCGGATTGGCTCTCATTTTTGCTGTAGATCGACCTTTAGATATGTGCAGAACTTCGGTAAATGTAACAGGTGATGCTGCCGTGTCGATGATGGTCGCTAAGTCGGTTGGAAAGCTTAAAGACAAGCCTGTTGAAAAGCATTGGGACGATCATTACCAAAAATAAATCAATCCAAAAACTTGTGTATTAATTGGGGGTCTGGAATAGGGCAGTAGTCATATTTTCCAAACCAATCAAGTCGTTTTTTAGCGACAATGTTATATGCCCAATCGGTTGTATTTTTTGGTAAAACAGAAAAAACAAGGAGCCAACGCCAAACCAAGCTCAATTGTTTGATAATTTCAAAAAATGCCGTTGACTGAGTCCAATATGCATGATCGGGTTTCCATAAAACAACGGTATCCAAATCAACACTGTCAATTTTTCTTTCTTTAAAAAACGCCTTGGCAGTAGATCCTTGAAGAGGCGCAAAGCGAAAAACATCCCTTTTGTCGTGTTTTAGTACCCAACGGACCACTCGGTTACAAAGGACACAATGGCCGTCATAAAACACAATAAAACGGCTCACAGAAGTCGTTTTTTAACAGCTTCGACCAGTTCTAGAGCCTCAAGGTTGATTTGCGTAGTGAAAATCCCATAATTGACAATCGCTTTGTTCTTTTCTATGACATCAATACTTCCTACAGATTTGCCATCAAACATCCGAACACGATCACCTACCTTTAAAACAGGACGCGGTTTGCTTACTTCCTTTTTCTGAGCTAGGACTTTGTTGATTTTCTTTTCCTTTCTGACCTTTACAACTTTTTCCAAAACCTCTTTTTCAACCTTCTTCTTAACTTCTTTGGCTTCTTTGTGTTTTTTTGCAGTTAACCGCTTTCGTTTTGAATTTTCGGTCTCTACAAGACGAAGCAACTCTGCAACAAGCGGTCGCTTTTTCCCATCTAAAAAATACTGTTCAGCAGCATCATTGATCTTGTTTCCAAGAACAATCATACGCTGATTGTTGTCAAACAATTCCTGATAGCTGATCAGTTTCTTTTTCATTTTATCATTCAACACTTCCAACCGTTCGGATTCCACTTGCGCCTTAATTTCTTCTGCTTTTAACGATTTTGAGGTCTTGCTTAATTGGCTTCGTTCTTTTTGCATTTTAGCAATGGAAGCATCAAAGCGAACTTTTCCTTTTTCAATTTTCTTTTTGGCTTGATTGATAAGTCGGAAAGGAATGCCGTTTTTTTGGGCGACTTCAAAAGTAAACGAACTTCCTGCTTCCCCTAACACTAAGTTGAAAGTTGGTTGCAAACTTTTATTATCGAATTCCATATTGGCGTTGGTCATATAAGGCAGTTCGGTGGCTAACAACTTAAGATTGGCATAATGCGTTGTAATCACACCAAACGATTGACGTTCGTAAAACACCTCCAAAAATATCTCTGCCAAAGCGCCTCCCAATTCAGGATCTGATCCAGTTCCGAATTCATCAATCAAAAACAAAGTAGATGCATCACATTTTTTTAAAAAACGATTCATGTTTTTCAATCGATAACTATAGGTACTCAAGTGATTTTCTATGGATTGATTGTCTCCAATATCGGTTAGAATTTTTTGAAACACGCACATATTGCTTCGTTCGTGAACAGGAACCAATAGGCCGCCTTGAAGCATTAACTGTAAAAGCCCAATGGTTTTTAAAGTAATACTTTTTCCTCCAGCATTAGGACCCGAAATAATGATGATTCGGTTGTCTTTTTTCAGCTCGATGGTTTGTGGAAATGTTTTTTCTCCCTTCAATTCATTTGCTAAAAAAAGCAGGGGATGATAGGCGTCCCTCAAATACAGTTGCTGATGAGTATTCAAAATAGGCAATGTCGAATGGGTTCTCTTGGCATACAAGGCTTTTGCAGAGATAGTATCCAGAACAGTTAATACCTCCTGATACGTTTCAAGGAAAGAGCGATACGGTCTCAAAAAATTGGTTAATTCTTTGAGAATACGAGTAATTTCCTCTGTTTCTTCGTACTGTAAGTTTTGTAATTCTCGGCTATACTGCAAGGTAGCTTCGGGTTCGATATAGACGATACTGCCTGTTTTTGAGCTTCCCATAATAGCCCCTTTGACTTTCCTGCGATACATTGCTTTAACGGTCAACACGCGCCGGTTATCAATAATAGACTCTTTGATTTCATCCAAAAAACCCGCACCATGATAGGTGTTTAAAGCACTTCCGAAACTTTGCCCAATTTTGGAGCGCACCGAACCCATTTGTTTTCGAATTTGATACAAATCCTCTGAAGCACGGTCTTTGATTGCTCCAAACCGATCAATGACCCCATTGATTTCTTTTGAGATTTCCGTTACTACATCCACTTCCTCAAAAATCCGATAGAGGGTAGGGTAGTACTCTTTGAATTTCTTAAAAAACTTTGTAATTATTTGGGTGGTTTCTACTAGGGACTTGCAACGTCTAAAACCTTCCAGTTCCAATTGACTGTTTTCGATACGCAGAAGCGACAATTCTTGCTTAATCGCATCAAAACCGTGATTGGGAATACGATTGTCATTTTCAAAAGAAGATTTGTATTCTGCGGTTTGGGACAATGCGGTTGAAATAGCCTCAAAATCTACCATGGGATGCAACGAACGAATTCGTTCAACGCCCAACTCAGTTACACAATGAGTACTAAGTTGTTGAAGAACAGTTTGAAATTCTAAATCTTCTAATGATTTTTTTGTCAGCAATTTCCTTAAATTTACCCGACAAAAGTACATTATTTTCAATGAATGTTCAATTACATCCTTCTTGGGAAAAGGTCTTGCAATCTGCCCTAAAGGAAGCTTGTTTTCAAGACTTGACAGCCTTTGTAACAAAGGAATACCAAGAGCATACTTGCTATCCTCCTGCAAATCAAGTTTTTGTTGCCCTAAACGCATGTCCTTTTGACGCCGTAAAAGTGGTTATTATTGGTCAAGATCCCTATCACGGACCCAATCAAGCCAATGGACTGTGTTTTTCTGTTCACGATTCAACGCCTCATCCGCCTTCGCTGGTAAATATTTTTAAGGAAATTGAAAACGATACGCATAGACCGTATCCTCAAAGCGGTGATTTGATGCGTTGGGCAAAACAAGGCGTTTTGTTATTAAATGCAACTTTAACAGTGCGTGCTCACCAAGCCGGCAGCCATCAGAAAAAAGGATGGGAGGAATTTACGGATCGTATCATTGAGACCTTGTCATTAAACAAAAAAGAAGTTGTTTTTATGTTGTGGGGTGGATTTGCCAAAAAAAAAGGAAGTAAAATTGATGCTCAAAAACACCATATATTAACCTCAGGACATCCGTCGCCCTTGAGTGCTAATAGAGGGTACTGGTTTGGAAATAAACACTTTAGTCAATGCAATGCATTTTTACGATCCAAAGGAAAAACGCCGATAGATTGGTGACAAAAATCAAATTTTTTCAACAAGCAAAGCCGAAGCGATACCACCAGCGCCCGCAATGGCTGCCAATCCAATTCCGTTTTTATGATTAAATTCATGAAACAGTCGTACAGCCAAAATAGCTCCCGAAGCCCCAATAGGATGACCGCGAGAAAGTGATCCGCCTGAAACATTAATACGTTCTTTAGGTACATTGCACTCGTTTGCGCAAACGATAGCTTGAACTGCATAGGCTTCCATCAATTCAATCAAAGCAAGGTCATTGGGTGCTAAACGGTTTTTTATTACCAAATGATTGATTGCAGCAACAGGAGCCAAGGCAGGTAGGGAAGGGTCTCCTCCCAAGGTGTGTCCATCTAAAATTTGAAGAGCATAAGGAACAGACAAACTGTTTTTTACTTTTTCAGAAACCAACACTAGAAATGCAGCACCATCTGCAGAAACGCTTGTGTTTAAAGCTGTAATAGTACCCGAAATTGTATTTGAACGCCGAAAATGTTCTTGTGTTAGTGTTCTAGCATAGGGATCGTATGGAACGTTTGTATTGGTCGGACAAACGATTTCGTTTTTCAGGGATTCTCTTGAAGCCGTTGCTTTGGAATGGCTGTCATCCGTCCATTGGTCTTGCTGTATTTTACTTATGGCAAATTTACTTGCCAATTCACTTGCAGCATCGTGCATCAAAGGGTCGTTTTCGGGCCAAGGAGTAAAGCGCGCTTGCTCGCTGAATTTAGCATCGCTTTTCCAATCGGATTTGAAATATCTTTTGGGTCGTAACGAGTGAGATTCTGTTCCGCCCACAACGACAACATCAGCTTTTCCTGAAGCAATTAGTGTCTTTCCTAATAAAACAGCATCCAATCCGCCCACGCATTGACGATCGATGGACAACCCAGCTATGGAATGGGGAAGACCTGCAGCCAAAGCAATGATTCTTGCTGGATTGCCTCCAGCTCCCAAAGCATTGGATACAACCAATTCATCCACATCGTTCTTTTTTAAACCGGCCTGCCGGAGACATTCCAAAATAGGAGGGACGGCCAACTGTTCATAATTAAGGTTTTTAAAAGCACCACCACTCGGAACGACAGCCGTTCTTGAGGCTGCTACTATATAAACTGACGATGTTTTCATGGAGAAACAAGTTTTTGAAGCGATATTCGATTTGTTTTTCCAGAGGCTAGTAAAGGCCAGGTGGACACTGAAACAATCGTTTTTGGAGTAGCAAGCGCACCAAATTCCAGTCGTATTTTTGAGAACAATGCACGCTGTTGTTTTTTATTTAAAGACAAAGATGTAAGTATCGAAAGTCGATTTTCTTTCAAAGAATCGGCTACGGAAACCACAACAACCTCGGAGGTTTTTAAATGGTCTTGAATACATTTTTCAATAGGAGAGAGGAGGATGTTTTTGCCGGCAATAGTTACTTGGTGGTTGTTTCTTCCTACAAAGTACAAATGATGGTTTTTATCGACATATCCCATATCTCCAATGTGAATAAATCCGTTATCATCAAACAAAGTAGCATCCTCACCCCAAACAGTTCGAATAAAAAGTTGATTGCTTTGTACCCAAATGTTTCCAATTTGCCCAACAGGCAAGGGGTTTTGATTAGCATCTAAAATCCGAACAGCAACTCCTGAGCACAGTTTCCCAACAGAATCTTGAGGACAATTTGGAGTTTTTATGGAAATATAGCTCGTTTCTGTAGCCCCAAAAAATTCATAGATAACTGCATTGGGAAACATTAACTGAACGTTTTCAAAAGCAGAAGCACCTACAGAAGCACCTCCTACAAGCAAATAACGTAACGAATGAACTGGAGCTGCATCAAAAGCTTTGAAATACTGTAGCAACAACCCCAAATGAACAGGGGTTATATATAATAGTTTGGGAAGTGTGTTTTCACAAGTAGTGAAAAACTTTTTTGGCGTAAAGGGATCTAACACAACGGGATGCATATTTCTATACAAACTTTCCATGAGCCCAAAAAAATGTAAGGAATGCGAACATTGACCCACAATCATGCTGAGTGTGTTGGAAGGATATTGTATTGTTTCTTGTTGAACCTTAAAGCTATTTATCCAGCTTTCATAGGATCTTATAATGGCTTTGGGACGACCGTTGGATCCTGCGGTAAAACAAATCAAATGGAAGCCACTTTCAGTATATTCCAATTGAAATGCATTTTGAAAACTTTTAGGCGCCTTGTTGAGATTTACATGTTGTGTAATGGAAGTGTTCAATACGCCAAATGATTTTTTTTGTGCAATCAGATTTCGAAGCTCAGGAAGCCAATCAGAAATCAAGTGGTCTTGAAGCAATAACGCTTTATTAGAAGAAGTATGATTGGAATCCTTATCCATAGACAATATCAACCGAGTTGTTTTTTATGTAAAGTTATTATAATTTATGAATTCATAATGCCTTACAATTTTTAAATGAAAAACAAACTCCTTATATTTGTATAAAAACAATGTGAATTATGGAACTATTACTCCAAGAAACAAGAAAATTAATTGATTCACTTCCTGAAAAAATTAAAAAATCAGCTTTCAAGCCAAAATCTATCATGAAGATGACAGGTATACCTTCAGCGACTTTTTACAACAGAATGAAGTACAGAAACTTCACTTTCAGTGAGGTGGAAAAGATTGTAAAAATTCTTGAATTTGAAAAAAAAATAGAAGAATATATACGGTCAGGTGAAGTAGATATTAAAAAAGGGAAAACACTGACCATTGAGGAAATAGAAGAGAAGTATTCTTAAAATTGATTCATCCAATTTTCACGAGCTAAAAAAACAGCAACCACATACATTGTTGGTCCATCGTGTTTGTGAAATATTAGCATCATTTTTTTAATAATAAGAAAACGTATATCCTCACGGTAGATTTTTCAAAGATCAGTAAATCAAGCAGCATGACGAATCATTTTAAAAAATTCTTTCAAAAAATTTATTGCGTGAAGATAAACCATAGCGATCTTCAATTTGAAGCGCAATTGAATCAAGTTTTAATTCCGCGGATTTTGAAATGATTATTTGTTGAGGCATATTCAAATTTAATGAAATTTTTAAATACAATACATTTCATAAGCCCTATAATTTATATTATGTTAAATAGTAATTTTACAATTATTAATAGAATTAGATACATCTAAGAGTAAAATTTGTTATTTTTATATATAATAACCCCTATTATTGTTATAAAAATGAAAATCGGAATTCCTAAAGAGCTAAAAAACAACGAATACCGTATTGGGATGACTCCTGCCGGCGTTCAATCATTAATCAGTTACGGACATACGGTATATGTTCAATCAAGTGCGGGATTGGGCAGCGGTTATACAGACAACGATTATATTCTTGTTGGTGCAGTGATTCTTTCTTCGATTGAAGAAATCTACAAAGCCGCTGAAATGATTATTAAGGTCAAAGAACCCTTGCCTGAAGAATACGATTTGATTCAAGAAGGGCAAATTCTTTATACTTTTTTTCATTTTGCAGCTTCTGAATCGCTTACCAAGGCCATGATCAAGCAAAAAGCCGTGTGCATCGCTTATGAAACCATAGAAAACGAAGACAGAAGTCTACCTTTATTGACTCCCATGTCAGAAGTAGCTGGGCGCATGGCAACTCAACAAGGCGCAAAATATTTGGAAAAGCCACAAAAAGGCGCTGGAATTCTACTGGGCGGTGTTCCTGGAGTTCCTCCATCAAACGTAATTGTTTTAGGTGGCGGTGTTGTGGGCACACAAGCCGCAAAAATGGCTGCAGGTTTGGGAGCCAACGTATCAATATTTGACATCAATTTAGATCGTTTACGAGTTTTGGACGACCTTTTACCAGCTAATGTAACCACTGCATATTCAAACACTTACAATATTGACAAGGCCATTCGAACGGCACATCTCATCATTGGTGCGGTTTTAATTCCTGGTGCCAAAGCTCCCAAACTAATCACTAAAAAAATGTTGTCTAAAATGCAGTCAGGTACCGTATTGGTTGATGTTGCGGTAGATCAAGGCGGCTGTTTTGAAACTACGCACCCAACCACTCATGAAAACCCAACTTATTTGGTAGATGGTATTCTTCATTACAGCGTAGCCAATATGCCGGGAGCGGTGCCTCAAACTTCCACACAAGCGCTTACCAACGCTACATTACCACATGCCATTTTAATTGCCAATCATGGTTGGAAAACAGCTTGTTTGAATGACAATTCTTTACAAAAAGGACTCAATATTGCCCTTGGAAACGTTACCTACAAAAGGGTTGCCGAGGCATTTGATCTCCCCTACTCGAATCCAATTGAAATCTTACAGGGATAATTGCTATTTTTGTTTAAAATCTAACTAATGAAAAATATTCCAAGCGTTGATTTAAGCGATTTTTTATCGGATAATCCTCAGCAGCGACAACGCTTTATAAAAGAGTTGGGAGATGCCTACGAAAACATTGGTTTCGTAGCTCTTAAAGGACACTTTCTACCTACTGAATTGGTAGAAAAACTATACACCCAAATCAAAGCGTTTTTTGATTTACCTACCGAAATAAAAAAGCAATATGAAATCGAAGGTCTGGGTGGTCAACGCGGATATACTTCCTTTGGAAAGGAACACGCAAAAGGTCGCAAGGAAGGCGATTTAAAAGAATTTTGGCATTTTGGCCAGTATGTTGAAAATCCCGATTCACTCGACGAAGTATACCCTGACAATGTCACCGTTGAAGAGTTGCCCGAGTTCAACACAGTTGGAAAAGAGGTTTACAAGGCGTTGGAAAAAACAGGTGTTTATGTTTTGCGTGCACTTGCCCTCCATCTCGATCTTGCTGAAAATTATTTTGATGAATTCATTAAAGACGGAAACAGCATTTTGCGTCCTATCCACTACCCTCCTATTACTTCCGAGCCCAAAGAAGCAGTTCGTGCAGCGGCTCACGGAGACATTAATTTAATTACTCTATTGATGGGAGCTCAAGGAAAAGGCTTACAAGTTAAAAACCACAAAGGCGAATGGCTAGATGCAATTGCCGAACCCGATGAATTGGTCATCAATGTAGGTGATATGCTTTCGCGTCACACCAACAACCTGTTAAAGTCCACCATTCATCGTGTGGTCAATCCTCCCAAAGAAATGTGGGGAAGTTCGCGGTATTCCATTCCGTTTTTTATGCACCCCGTAAGTTCAATGAAACTCAATGTATTGGATAATTGTATATCTAAAAAACACCCCAAAAAGTTTGAAAACATTACCGCTGGCGAATTCTTAACGCAGCGATTGTATGAGCTGGGATTATTGAAAAAATAGATGGCAAAACTCAACAGTCTTGAAGATTTAAAAAAACTGTTCCCCGAAGCGGAGGGCACTTACGAAGCTCCCAAAGAGCAACACGTACAGCATTTGGAAGCCCATTTTAGCAACAAAGGACGAGGCGGAAAGACTGTAACGATTATCAAAGGATTTGAGGGAAGCAATGAAGAATTAAAAGCCCTCGAAAAGTACCTTAAAACCCAATGCGGTGTGGGTGGATCGGTCAAAGATTTTGAAATCATTATTCAAGGAAATATGCGTGACAAAATTATGCAATTGCTCCAAGACAAAGGACACATTGTAAAACGTGTGGGCGGATAAAACAAAACATATGGCATCTTCTGAACTTATTCTAAACCCCGACGGAAGCGTTTACCATTTAGGATTACTTCCCAACGAAATTGGACATACCATTCTCACTGTTGGAGATCCGGATCGTGTTCCAAAAATTTCAAAGCATTTCGAAACTCTCGAAGTACAAAAACACATTAGAGAGTTATGCACGCATACAGGAACCTACAAAGGACAGCGTATAACGGTCATTTCTACTGGAATGGGAACCGATAATATCGACATCGTGTTAACCGAACTCGACGCCTTGGTAAACGTGGACCTAAAAA
>Ga0181563_10001980_pt1 | contig 19908 bp, 17 predicted proteins | sample 011ome_25_FD_133759 | JGI IMG/M metagenome (GOLD analysis project Ga0181563, IMG submission 133759) | Coastal salt marsh microbial communities from the Groves Creek Marsh, Skidaway Island, Georgia - 011512CT metaG (megahit assembly) | ecosystem: Environmental > Aquatic > Marine > Intertidal...
ATCATTTCGCTAGACAGACAATCGCGTGGAGGCATTGAGTGGTCGAGCCGCTTTTTTTCAAAACCCAATACCGATACGGCAGGCTCAAACGTAAACTATAGAGAAGTCGTCCAGCGATTGATTCACCCTGTTCCTTAGATGACAACGCATGCCCCAATCACTCCAGTGTCCCCGTTGCAACGGATCTGTTCGCGTAACCGATCAAGCGGCCGGACGCAGAGTCAAATGCCCACATTGCCAGCAGACGTTTCTTGCTCCAGGAATCGATCAATCCAATCAGTCGCAGGAAGATGATTGGCTGTCGCTCGAAGACAACGCACTCTCCCCTCTTCCGCAACCCAAAACCGCAAAGACGCAGCCAACAATCCCATTACCACCCGACCTAGATCTACTTGACCACACGGATCAGGCATCCGGCGGTCAACGATCTGTACAAGAATCAAATCCACTTGAATCTAATACGGGGAAACCCGATCTACATGTCGCTCATACTCCAGATAGTTCGTGGGAGGATGATGAGGAGTTTGTTCTGAAACTTCCGCCCAATGCGACCCTGAGGACACCCGCCAAAACGGGAGATCCCAATTCTTTGGATTCAGGCTTCCTCCAGGATGAAGAAGCATTGTTGCAGCAGTTTGCGGGTGATGAATTTGATGAATTCATTTCCGACTCAGAACCAGTACCCTCTGCAACGCGTTCGAACCGAGCGAAAGGCATAAGGGGCCAACCGGGAACCACCGGATCGTCGTCTTCGGTTGGTGGCGTTCCGGAATCAACTTCGTCATCCGCCAGCAACAGGAAACAAAGCGGAACCGATCCCACGCAAGATGCTCGGCCGATTGAATATGCGACCGAGTATCGTGTTAACTGTAAAGTTTGCGGAAGCTTCATTTACGCCAAAGCGACCCAAGCAGGAAAAACGATCAAGTGCGGTGATTGTTACAGCGAAATCCTTATTCCATCTCCGCCGAGGATCAAAAAAAAGCCCACGATGGACATGAGCCAAGTGGAGACATTTCAGTTTGAATCAAACCCGAAAGCAGAACGACGCCCAGATCCTTTTCAGAAATCGGCTGATCAACTTTTAGCCGAAGCAGAACGAGCCGACCAAGAAGAACCTTCGAGACCCACGGATTTTGACACTCCTCAAATCGGTGAGTGGGTATTGAATGTACTTGCTCCGTTTCGAGACCCTACCGTTCTAATTCATCTGGCGGGTCTCTCAATCCTCGCAATCATCCCGACATTGATTGTTTTAAAACTAAATATGCCCATCCTAACTCTAGGACTATTTCCCGGAGGTTTAATTGTTGGGTTATTAACCGCCAGTTGTGGAATGGCAATCTTGCTTGCGATGGCAAACGATGAATCAAGAGTCTCGGAATGGCCGACTCTGGATCCATTTGGCTGGTTAGAACAACTTATGCTCGTGGGTGGCGCGGCAATGTTAGCAGCCGTGCCTTGCTGGGTATTGACGACATGGCTGATCGGCCCCGGGCTTCTTTCTGCTGCGCTGACCATGTTTGCGATCTATCTGATTTTTCCGTTCATCCTGCTCTCGATGCTCGATATGAACAGCGTCTTCACACCCTTTTCGAGTGAACTCGCTCGCAGTGTGACGAAGTGCGAGGAAGCATGGGGAGGCTTCTATTTTTCGTCTGCCATTCTTTTTGTCGGCACATTCCTCGCCTTTGCAGTTGGCTCCGCTTCAAGCAATGAAACATGTGCCGTGATTTCAATTATCGCCGCCGTAACCGCCACATTCCTTTACTTTGGAATGATCGGTCGACTCGCCTACGCAATCGGACAATCGATCAACGCACCTCCTCGCAAGAACGACATCGAAGAGACGCGTCGGGCAAAGGAATGACCAGCATGGGCGATCGTCGCTGACTCTAGATCCTGTCTATTCAACCGCAGCAACGCTCAGCTTCAACCCCTTGTGTTGAACCAAGCAGGGTCGTCGACTGACCAAACAGATAAACGTTTAATTTGTCCGAGCACAAAGAGAGCAATGTCGATGAATGTTGATAAGAAAGATAACGGACAGACTCTCGTGGGACTTTCGATCCTACTGTGTATTAGCACAACCCTTCTCAGCTTCCTAATCGCTCTATTGGCAGCTTTCGCGGGTGAATTCCAAGCTGCTGGAATCGGTTTATTGCCCGCAAGTATTGCTTCGGGTGTTCTTATCCGAAGCCTGACAACGAAATAGAGAGCGATGCATTCGCCCCGCTCGAACCCCTCGCTGCTTAGACGTCAATCGCTTCCGCATCTTCTGCCCGCTCCATAATAAAACGGAACCTCGCAGATGCATCTCGCCCCATCAAATCGCTAATCACGCGATCAGTCTCAAGGTGATCATCGATCTCGACCTTTAATAATCGGCGAGTCTGTGGATTGAGTGTTGTATCCCAAAGCACTTTGGGCATCATTTCGCCAAGCCCTTTGAAGCGAGTGATCTCCGGCTTTGCCCTTGAGCCACTTTTTTCAAGGATCTCAACTCTTGCATTCTCGTCGGCGGCCCAATGGGTTTCTTTACCAATATCGATTCGGTAAAGCGGTGGTACAGCAATATACAATCGTCCCGCCTGAATCAGAGCGAGCATGTGCCGATAAAAGAAGGTCAGCAATAGCGTCGTGATATGGTGGCCATCGGAATCCGCATCTGCCAGCAGGATCACTCGCTCGTATCGAAGATTTTGCAACTGGATTCCAGGCCCGATCCCGCACCCAAGTGCAGCAACCACATCCTGAATCTCTTTGTTCTCCATGATCTTCTTGAGTGTCGCGCTTTCGGTATTAAGGACCTTTCCTTTCAGAGGAAGGATGGCCTGAAAATTACGATTGCGTCCCTGTTTCGCACTTCCGCCTGCAGAGTCACCTTCGACGATAAACAGCTCAGAATCCCCTTTACCTGTTGAGACGCAATCACTGAGCTTGCCAGGCAGCATGGTACGCTTTGCGCCGCCTTTGCGAGACACGGCATCGGAAGCCGCTCGTGATGCTGCTCTCGCTCTCGCGGCAGCAATGATTCGAGCAACAATCGTGTCAGCGATGCTGCGATTATTATTCATCCATTGTTCCATCGCAGGACGAACAACGGTATCAACTGTACCCTGAATGTCAGGATTATTCAGTCGATCTTTGGTCTGACCTTGAAACTGTGGTTCTGCGACGAAGACGGACAGGATCACAACCAAACCCTCACGAATATCCTCGTGATTGATCTTTACACCGCGTGGGGTGAGTTTGTGTAAGTCAATGTAATTTCTAACTGCCTTATTCAGTCCCGAGCGAAATCCATTCTCATGCGTTCCGCCGCTACCAGTGGGAATCCCATTCACGTAGCTTCGAACGTGCTCGTCAGTAGAATCCGTCCACTGCAACGTCAGCTCCATCCTTGCTTCATCATCGCGACGCAGTGAAAAAGGAGCTTCGTGAATTGGATTTGCCTTACGCTCCTTCATCACCTTCTTGAGATAATCAACGATCCCTTCCGCGTGAAGAAACGTCTGTTTGGTTTTCGCCACTTCATCGAGGTAGGTGATTTTCAAACCGCGGTGCAAGAAACTGGCTGTTTCGAGCCTGGCGAGAATCGTTGCGCTATCGAAGTCTGTTTTTGGAAAAATCGTGGGATCAGGAGTAAAGGTAATTGTGGTTCCTGACCCTCTAACTGCACCCTTCAACTTTTGCAGCTTTGATGTCGCTTTACCCTTGGCGAAGCTAATCCGATACTGTGCGCCATCCCGTCGAACGACAGCAGTCAGTTCTTTACTGAGTGCATTGACAACCGACGCACCCACCCCGTGCAAACCACCGGCGGTTTTATAATTATTGCCGTCAAACTTACCACCGGCGTGCAAGACCGTGAGGACGGTTTCCAGTGCAGATTTCTTTGTTTTTGAGTGACGATCAACGGGGATCCCACGTCCATTGTCAGAAACCGTGACCGTGCGACCATCTTGATGTAGGGTCACCGAAATTTCACTCGCATGACCATTCATCGCCTCGTCAACCGAGTTATCAACCACCTCCCAAATCAAGTGGTGGAGCCCGGCCATGCCGACCCCACCGATATACATCCCAGGACGCTTACGGACTGGCTCGAGTCCCTCGAGCACAACAATGTCGTCGCCCTGATATTTACTTGTTGAAGTAGCCATGTTGAGATTCTGATGAAATCAAATAATGAATTGGTAACGTTTCTTGTTTCAACACGAGAATCAATCGCGTTGAAAAAGTCATTGCAATGGTGCTGAGTTGCTCAACTTGGATCATCCAATGGCGGAGGTGACTCAACCGACGGCTCAACTAATGCCTTGATTTTCCCGTTCTTTTGGATCTCCGTTCCACGACCGCCTCGGGATGTCACACGATACTTGGCTGTGGAAATATTCTTTTTCGCACCACGATTTGTCTCGACCGTCAGAAGGTCACGATCGCCCGAAGAAACCTTGAATCCAAGCAGCCTATCACCAGCGGCCAAACGAATGAGCGTCACCCCTTTGCCGGGACCTGATAGATAATTGATTTCCTCAGCCGAGCACACCATCGCGCGGCAATCCCGCGTTACCGCCAAAATCACCTCGGATCCATTCAATGGAAGTACATTGATGATCGAAGCATCTCCTTTGACTCTCGCATATCTTCGACCCGTACGCGTTGAAGGCTCGGCAAACGTACCGAGACTAAAACGTAGGGCAAACCCATCTGAGGTCGCCGCAATGCCATGCGTCTCGGGACAATAATCAGGGTGTTTTGGATCCTCGTGGATCTGACCGATGACTCTGGGATCAAAGGAAATCGCTGCGATGATTTTCTCGCCATCCTTCATCTTAAAGAGTTTTTGGACCGGTTCACCAAAACCGGTGGAAGCGGGAACATCAATCATTCGCGCGGTGTAACAAACACCCAGTGATGAGAAGAAACCAACCGTCTCACGAGTGCTACCTGCAACGCAGGCTAAGACCTCATCACCTTGTCGAACGCGACTTTTCCCGGGATCCGCAATCTGCTTTTGACGCTTCACCCAACCATCGCGGGTCACTAAGAGGTGACAATCTTCCGCAACAATAAAGTCTTCTGCCGTGTACTCCGGCTCTTCCTCGATGGTGTTAATAAGTGTCTGCCTGCCGGCGGTTTTGTCTTTTGAATATTGACCGACAAGATCTGAAATTTCGTCTCGTACAATTTTCCAGCGACCCGAAGCGTTCGTGTCCTGTGTATCCTCGGCTAATAGTCGCTTGATCTCTCTGGCACGCTTACGCTTTTCCTTCAACTCGTCCAACACCAGATTAATTTCTAGCCTTGCGAGTCGATACAGTTTCAGCTCAAGGATGGCATCCGTCTGCTCTGCGTCCAATCCATTTTGTTTTGCAGTGTCCGGAAATCGCTTCATGATTTTATCTGCGGCATCCGCCTTACCATCACTTCGGCGAATGATTCGAATGATCTCGTCCAGAGCGTCAAAGATCAGGGCAAAGCCTTCCAAAACATGAATTCGCTTTTCCAAAGCATTCAACTCATTGGTCAGCCGCTCAGTGATTACCTGCAAACGAAAGTGAAGGAAGTGCCAAAGCACTTCTTTGAGGCTGAGGCGATTGGGGGCCCCCACCTCTGGATTCTCCGTGGGAACCAAGCAGGTCAGGTTGACATTAAAGTTATTTTGAAGCTGTGTATTTTTATGAAGGTATGCGAGTACTTTGCTCTCGTCCGCTTCCTTCTTCAATAAAAGATCAACGCGAATTTCATCCGTAGACAGATCCCTGACTTCTGTCACCAAAGGTAATTTCCCACTGAAGATGATCTCGGCAATTCGCTCGACCATCGCAGCTTTATTGACGCCAAAAGGAATTGATAAAATCTGCAACACACGCTGAGAACCCTGCGTCACCAACTTGGTGGTGCCTCGCAACTTAATCGTTCCCTGCCCAGTTGCATAAATTTCTCGAAGCTCTTCTTTGGTATTGGTAATTTGTCCCGCTGTAGGAAAATCAGGACCCTGTATCGCATCATTAGCAACAAGCTGATAATCCTTAATCTCGGGATCTTTGAGCAGCTTTAAAAGAGCATTACAGATTTCTTTTAAGTTATGAGGAGGAATATTGGTCGCCATTCCAACGGCGATCCCCGTTGCTCCATTGAGCAAGAGATTGGGTACGCGACTAGGAAGCACCACAGGCTCTTCGCGACTTCCATCGTAGTTCGGCTTAAAGGCAACCGTTCTCGTGGATAGGTCGCGGAGGACCTCGCCGGCTAAGCCTGTCATTCGACATTCGGTGTAACGCATCGCGGCGGCATTATCACCGTCAACGCTACCGAAATTCCCGCTACCATCAACAAGTGTCATTCGTAGTGAAAAGGGCTGCGCCATTCGCACCAAGGCATCATAGATGGAACTGTCACCGTGCGGATGAAAGCGTCCCATCACATCTCCAACCACCTTTGCACATTTCACATGCTTGGTCGTCGAAGACAGCCCCTGTTGGTTCATGGTGTAAAGGATACGCCGCTGCACTGGCTTCAAGCCGTCGCGCACATCCGGTAACGCGCGACTGGTGATCACCGAAAGAGAGTAATTGAGATACTTCTCTTGCGCAGCTTGACGCAGGGGCAACGCACCAAAGACCTGTTCCCCGGCATCAAAAAGCGTGGAGTCTTCGCCTTTCGAACCACTTTTTCCCTTCGAACCCCGACCACTCGATTTAGAACCGCTGCCCTTGGTCGACTGACTTCGTGAACGCCTTTTTGCCACGCTGAATGATTCCTTCTGATGATTCTTGGGATTGGGATTCCCGCTTCTTGATTGGCTAACCATGCCATACTGAGAAGTTAGGCAGTTCGGGTGGATAATACCAGCCGAGTTACCTATGGCGTCTTACCAAAAAGACCTAATTTACGGGTTGATCGCAGTTGAATCCATGGACCTGATCACGTGCGTCCCGAAGATCTCATGGCCAAAATGTAGATTTATCATTGTTTTTCAGCCTCCACCGATGCCAACAAGGAGAGAGTCTGCGCCGAGATCCTTCCAATGCCCTCTTCTGCAGCCGTTTTCGATCTCCGATCACCTCCAAGGATCAATACAAATGAAAACCAATCCTCTCCGTTTGATGCACAGCGTTGGACGACACGGTGCACCATCGCAATCACCTTGACCGCCTTTTCCTCCCTCACCCCCACTGGCATCACTCGGGCCGATGAGCCCTGTCCACATTGCAATGCGGCAGAACAGATTCAGGAACCGAATCACTGTACGAACTGCTCGAAATGTCAGTCCGGGACCTGCTACAACGGTTCAAAGTGCGGCAATCAGGATGACGAAGTTCGCGGCAAAAGAATACTCCTCGGCAACCAACCGGACTTCACACAACCGAGCCCGATCTGCCCAGTGCTGGTTCCTGCCTTGGTTGGCCACACCACCATCACACACGATCCTTCCATGCCCCACCAACGACTGCGTCCGCACTTGGATATCTACCGTCACAAGAATCCAGAAGGGCAGGGGATCCATCGAACCCGCGTTTCGTATCGAATCTCGGTGGAATCAAGAATACGAAACCTTCGGTGGAATGCTCTGCGTTTCCCTCGCTAATCGAGACATCGCTGCTTTGGCATTCAACCGACTCAATCTTTTCAGACGCTTACACCCTTTTGGGACGTCAGCGTTTTTTTACTGGGGGACGCAGGCTGAATTGCGATACTGAAACAGACTTCCCCCTCTGATGGTTAGCGATGATCGCGAGATCAAGGTTCTTGCTTAATTCCCTCCAAAAGTCGTCACTTGAACCCGTCAGCACAGCGATTCGCGCCCTAGGCTTGCGATGGCCTGAAGTGCTTTCGTCACCGATGCCAAACACAAAATCGTCACAACCGGTTCAATCGCCACAACCGTTGCGACCTTTTGTACCCGTTAAGAATTCGGAAACGAGACATGATGAGAACGCAAGCGACCGCTCTTCGGAATGACCCGAATCGACACGATCTGAATCGACAGGGGCAGTTCGAAGAGATTAAACGTAGGATCCATGGAAAACTTGTCGACAAGCTTGATCTCTCAAGGGTTGGAGATCTTAAAGGAGATGTTCTCAAACGTGAAATCCGAATCGTTGTTGAACATCTATGCGATGCAGAGGAAACACTTCTCAATCGTCAAGAACGAGACCGCATTGTCGATGAAGTCATTGATGAGGTCCTTGGGCTTGGCCCACTTGAGCTGATTTTGAAGGACGAATCGATCAGTGACATTTTGATCAACGGACCCAAAAACATTTACGTTGAACGCGGCGGTCGAATGGAGAAGTCGACCGTTGAATTCCGTGATAACAAACACCTGTTGCAGATCATAGATCGCATCGTGAGCAAGGTGGGACGTCGCATTGACGAGACGTCCCCCATGGTTGACGCGAGGCTTGAAGACGGTTCTCGAGTGAACGCCATTATCCCACCTCTCGCGCTCGACGGTGCCGCGGTAAGCATTCGTCGCTTTGGAAGCAATCCCCTAAAACTGGAAGACCTCCTCAATTACAAGGCTTTCACTCCAGAGATGGTGATGCTGCTTGAAGGCTGCATCAAAGCTCGTCTGAATATCATTATTGCAGGTGGTACTGGATCGGGAAAAACCACACTGCTAAACACGTTATCTTCTTTTATTGGTCATGAAGATCGAATCGTGACCATTGAAGATGCTGCGGAACTACAACTGCAGCAAGATCACGTGGTTCGACTCGAAACACGCCCAGCAAACATCGAAGGCAACGGCGCGGTCAGCGCTACCGATCTTGTTAAGAATGCCCTAAGGATGCGTCCAGAACGGATCATCATTGGTGAATGTCGCGGAGGTGAAACGCTTGACATGCTGCAAGCGATGAACACCGGCCACGACGGTTCGATGACCACCATCCACGCAAACAGTCCACGAGATGCGATTGCACGCCTCGAAACACTCGTCATGATGTCCGGTTTTGAACTTCCGGTCAAAGCAATCAGACAGCAAATCGCAGGCGCTGTCGACATCCTCATTCAAGCCAATCGACTTCAGGGAGGGCCTCGTCGCGTTACAGCGATTACGGAAATCGTCGGCATGGAACAAGACACGATTGTCATGCAAGACATCTATAAATTTTCGCAGCGAGGAGTCGACGAGCAGGGGAAAGCATACGGGCATTTCTCCTGCACCGGTGTAAGACCTAGTTTTATGGACCGGTTGGAATCGGCAGGAATCCGCCTTCCACCCAGCGCTTTTCGTGAGCAAATCATGCTGGAAGCGTAGACCGGCAGATTGAACCCAACGACCTTTGGCGTTTTTCCCCAGCCCATTTTCACTACCACGTTCGCAATTGAGTCAACCATGAGTGGTATCGTTCTTGTCATCGCAGTTGGTGTTTCGGTTGCATCGTTCGTTGCATTTGCCATCCATGTGATGATCCCCGGAAGCGACACCACACGCTCTGAGGAAAGACTTAATCGGTTGGCAGATCGGCGACGCCATCAATATGATTCGGAGGGAAACGGCGAATCCTTTATTTCACTTCTACGGTCAGAGATCTCCGATCAATCTGGACTACTCGAAACGCTAAGCAGCAAGCTTCCCGCAATCTCTGACTACCTTGATCAAGCCGATGTGAAGCTGAGGCCGTCAAAACTTTTTTTCCTTTGTGTTACCTGCTTAGTGGCTGGTGTTTTCATCGGACTTCTCTCACCAGCACCGCTGTTCTTGACACCGATTCTCGGACTCACCTTTGCTGGGCTACCCATTGGATGGATTGCCTGGAAACGAAAAAAACGCCTCGAGCATTTCGGGAACCAATTACCCGGTGCATTGGAACTATTGAGTCGTTCTTTGCGAGCTGGGCATTCGCTCAATGCAGGATTTGGATTAATCGCCTCAGAAACCGAAGCACCACTTGCCACCGAGTTCGGACGAGCATTTGAAGAACAAAACTTTGGCATCCCGCTTGATGAAGCAATCGAAAACATGGCCAATCGCGTCCCCAATATGGATCTTAGGTTCTTTGCCACGGCAGTCATTCTGCAACGACAGACCGGAGGTGATTTGGCCGAGATCCTAGACAAGATCAGTCGGCTGATTCGTGAACGATTGCAAATCCTCGGACAAATCCAAGCACTGACCGGCGAAGGACGGATGAGTGGAGCGGTGCTACTTGCGTTACCACCCGTTCTATTTGTCGTAATGCTGAAACTGAACTACGAATATGTCATGACACTCTTTCGCGATCCACTTGGGCGTAACATGCTCATTGGCGGACTGATCACCCAATTGATCGGAGCGCTGGTGATCAAAAAAATCATCACCATCAAAGTTTAACGTGACGACGCAACCGCAGAAGTGAATGGACCATCGAGTGATCACGGACAAACAAGCTGAACGTTCCGAGGCCTCGCATCCCAAATCAAACGCATTCGTCACCATCGCCGCTATCCTCAAGGACTTTATGCAATGTGCGAGCCAATGGTAATCGCAGAGATCAGCCCGGTCTTCCTGTCATCGCTGGCCATCTTCGTCACCGTCACTTTGGTGATGTGGGTAGTTTTGGAACGAGTCAGCGGTGAGGATCGACCTCTTCCTGAAATTCGCCTCGAAAGACTGCGAAAAAAACAGCGACATCGCGACCTCGCCTTGGCCGCCGAAGACAATGCCTCTACCAAACAAACACTAACGCAGGTGCTTGAAAAAGCCACTTCGCCACTTGCGGAAACTGTCAGCGGAAACGAATCGGAAATGAGCCGACTTCGGGAAAAACTGATGAACGCTGGATTTCGTCGCGAATCAGCTCCGGTGATTTTCAAAAGCATTCAGTTTGGCGCGGTCCTGATGGGACTTTTTGTTGGCGGAGTTTTCGGAATGATCGCGGATGGGATCAGTCAAGGGTTAGCGATGAAAACCGCCATCGGAATGATCCTGGGATTCATGATTCCCAATCTAATTCTCGAACAACTGGTCAATGGTCGAAAGCAAAAGATTTTCCTCGGACTTCCCGACGCACTCGATCTGATGGTCGTTTGTGTTGAAGCGGGTCTTGGGATGGATCAAGCGTTACGAAAGGTGGCCGAGGAAATGCGAAAGAGTCACCCCAAGATTGGCGAAGAATTCAGCATTGCGAACCAACAGCTTCAATTCGCAAGGCCGCGAGCCGAAGTACTAAAAGCACTAGGAATGCGAAGCGGCGTAGAGGATCTTCGACAGCTCGCTTCGATCCTGATTCAGGCGGACAAGTTTGGATCGAGTGTGGCTGCGGCGTTGAGAGTTCAGAGTGACGCGATGCGAGTCAAACGGAGACAGATCGCTGAAGAAAAAGCGGCAAAGACGGCCGTCAAAATGATCTTCCCGCTGGTACTGTTCATCTTTCCCGGAATCTTTGTCGTACTTGTTGGCCCCGCAGCAATTACGATGTACCGAACGATGCTGCAGTAAGCGGCGAACCGTTCGGGTGAAGTTACCGATGAACCCGTGGTATCACAAATCCAGCATCCGGTAACTTTGGGATTCATTCACTAGCTGTATCGGCAAATCGCGCCTCAAGCGATCAGCGGCTTCACCACGTGACCATGAACATCCGTAAGCCGAAAATCTCTTCCTTGATAACGATAGGTAAGGCGACGATGATCGATCCCAAGCAGATGTAGGATCGTCGCATTCAAATCGTGAACGTGCATGGTCCCGGGTGTCCAAACCTCTTTGGTTGGCTGGGGAATCAAAGGTTCGCCATGTTCATCGGCAATGTTATAGCCATATGCATCGCTTTGTCCGTAAGTAATCCCAGGCTTAATACCACCTCCCGCCATCCACGTGGTAAAACATCGGGGGTGATGATCTCGGCCATAGGTTTCTCGCGTCAGCTTTCCTTGACAGTAAGCAGTCCTGCCGAACTCGCCGCCCCAAACCACCAGCGTCTCATCCAACAGGCCGCACCGCTTGAGATCCATGATTAACGCTGCAGATGCCTGATCGATATCACGACACTGTGACTCGTGCTCGGTTGGCAAACGACCATGAGCATCCCAACCTCGGTGAAAAATCTGAATATTCCTTACGCCGCGTTCCACTAGCCTGCGAGCCTGAAGACAGCACGCTGCAAAACTTCCCGGAGTTTGCACTTGATCACCATAAAGTCCAAATGTCTCTGCCGTTTCCTTTGAGAGATCCGTCAGTTCGGGAACCGATGCCTGCATCCTAAACGCCATTTCATGTTGCTTGATGCGACTCAGGATTTCGGGGTTGTTGACCTGTGTGTGTAATTCAGAATTCAAAACGGCGAGTGTATCGAGTTGCTTGCGACGATCTTCGCGACTAATCCCAGCTGGATTACTGAGGTAAAGCACAGGATCACCTTGGCTCCGCATCAAAATACCTTGATGATCCGAGGGCATGAATCCTGTGCCCCAAAGCCGGTTAAAAAGACTCTGTTCCGCAAAGTTTGTTTTGGCGTGCATGACGACGTAGTGAGGCAAATCCTCATTCATGCTGCCTAAACCATAACTCAGCCACGCCCCGAGACTTGGACGTCCGGGGATCTGGCTTCCGGTCTGAATATAAGTAATCGCCGGATCGTGATTGATTGCCTCAGTGAATGTGCTTTTCACCACACACAATTCTTTTGCAACTTTTGCAGTGTGCGGCAGTAACTCACTGACCCAAACGCCATCAGCTTGGTTGTCGTACTTGGTAAATTTATATTTACTTGGGCAGAGTGGGAAACCATCTTTCTGGTTCGCCGTCATTCCTGTAACGCGTTGTCCGTCACGAATTTGTTCCGGAAGTTGTTCACCGAACTGCTCGCTAAGACGTGGCTTGTAATCCCACAAGTCCAGATGACTCGGTCCGCCGCTCATGAACAAATAAATAACATGCTTGGCAGAAGCGGGATGGTGCAAACCGACTGACGTAGACTTGCGAGATCCAACCAAACTGCCCGAATCATCACCCCTAGCATTCTGAAATGCAGCATCTTGGTTCAGAAGACTCGCAAGCGATGCGGTGCCGAGGCCAAGCGTGTTTCGCCCCAAGAAATGGCGCCGCGTCAACGTTTCTCTTGTCTCTCTATTCAACATCTTCATCACTCGCAGAGCAGGATTCGCCGGTTATCGTTAACGGCAAAGTTATCGTTGCTTGATATTCAATCGGTGCTTGATACTCGTCAAAAACTTGCGCAGAACCTGTTGTCTTTCATCATTCTTCAACCCGCTTTTCACAACCGTTTTCATTGAGCAAGTTGCTACTTCCTCGAGGTTGATCGAGCAGAACCGTTAGCGAAACCGACTGCGATTAAGTGTAACCGATTCGAACCGAGAAAAGACGTCTTGGTGGCTAGCTGTTCGCGTCAAGCCTCACTCGCGAACCCAAGAATCAAGATCGGCTATTGGGATTGATCGGAGCAGCGATACGCAAGTCCGATAAATCATCAGGATTCGATGCCTTAAGGCGTTTCAGTTTCATTTTTGCGGTCGCCTCTCCGGGCTGCTCCACACCAGGGGGGCTACCCCAGAAAATCCTCGCGTCGTTCGGAGTCACCAACTCCAGTTGTGGAATCTCCATTTGGCGAGGATCACCATAGACACCGATGCTTCGAATGCCAATTTCATTGCGAAAAGGCGACAGGTATTCCGCTAAACTCGCGGCCGCTTCGACCCGACCGTCACCAAAGGTGGAACCAACGGGATTGGTGGTATAAACACCAGGCACTTCGATGTAAAGATACTCAAGAGTCTCTGAAGTGGTGAATTCACTTGTGGGCAATAAAATGCCATCTCCATCGACAGGAAAGAAATAACTGCGATCGTCTTCTTGATTTGGCTTGTACACATGCACCATGGCAACCGGCGTTCGGTATTGCAGCCGAACATCAATCTCACCACCAGGCAACTTCCTGACGCTAATCACCTTGCGAACCCACGGATGCATGGAAAAAGCTGACGCAATTTTGGTGGTGGCTTGACGATCAAGAAGTGAGACACCCTGCATCGCAGTATCACGATAGACAGCTTGGACAATATCACTTCGCACATAATCGGGTTGAGGCGACACTCGGATTTTTTCGGGTACCAAGCCATGATACCGGTTGGCAACGTGTTCGCTTCCCCAGTACTTCCAAGCCGACAGACCAAAGATTAGCAAGACAGCGGGCCAAAACATCACCAAAGCTAGCGGCGATTTGACGATCGTGCGAAGCATCTCCATCAGGGGATGTGGATCATTCGCTTTGGAAGATCGCATTGCCACTTCGCACTCCATGCTCGCGAAAGATCTAGGCCTGTCACACTCTTTAATCGTTCACAACCAAGTGATTGGCTGCTACGGTCGAAACCAGCAAGAATCCGCTCGCCGGTTGATTGAGATCATCATTGATCCGTCGAACACTTACCAAATCTGCAAATTTAGCTGTAGGTCAATGCCCGTCTGCAGCAAAACCTGCTCTCTTACCCGCTCGATTAACTTCAAACACTGCTCGCTTGTCGCACCCGACCTGGCAATTAAAAACTGAGGATTCTGTGTATCGAGTGACACATCTCCCTCACGCACGCCTGCCAAACCGACTTGCTGTAGTAACTTATTAACGCTCATCTCGTCTGGCTCCACAAATGGCATCGCTATTCGTGGTTCTTCATTCGGACGCGATGCGTTGCGGCCAATCCAGAGTTTTTGCATTCGTTTGGTCAATGCCGCCACATCGCGGGACTCCAGATCGAAAGTCACCGATAGAATCGCCAAGCCGACTAGCGAGGATTTACGGTGGGAAAAGCCAGCCTCCTGCTGCGTCAGCACACGCTGCTCACCCGTTTTTTCCAGTACCGTCACCGACTCAACCACGCTACCAATGTCTCGACCGTCACTTGAGGCATTCCCCATGACGGCACCACCCACCGTGCCGGGAATCCCGACAAGATGCTCAATCCCTCCCAACCCCGAACCAACCGCTTTGATCACCGCATGAGAAAGTTTTGCTCCAGCGCCAACCATCATCTTCGTGCCCTCGATTTCAATCCCGCTTGTGGCGGGTCCCGACATCGAAATCACCAGACCATCAAATCCCGATTCACGAACCAAAAGATTGCTGCCACCGCCAAGAATTCGCACAGGCAACTCGGCTGCGTTGGCCGCGTGAATTAGCTTCTGCACGTCCTCGTGTTCCACTGGCTCAGCGAAATATCGAGCGGGCCCACCGATTCCAAGCCAAACCAAAGGACCTAATGGCTCATCAGTTCGGACTAGATGTAAAAGCTCGTCCGGGAAACTCATACTTCAATTACTCTCTAGATGGAGTCGATCAATTTGTTGCAAACGTCCGTGCTGTAGACTTCCGCGAGAAACTTCCGCGAGAAACTTCCGCGAGAAACTTCCGCGGGGGTCAATCGCAGGCACCCCCGCGTCAGGATCGATCATAACGACCCAAGTCCCAAAGGAAGGATAGCGAATCCAGTGAAAAAAATCGCTAACCGCCCCCAAGAAAACTTTTTCGTGCCGAAATAAATTATTTTGCAAGCAAATCAATTGCTCACCCACGCCATGACGAGGGCAAACGCTTGTCAAGTCGCATTCGATCGGCAACGACTGCTCTTACCGAGTCAAGGGTGTTCTGACCGGTCACCGAAAAAATCGGAATCTCACTAAAAAACCAAGTCTAATCTTCCTGTGACCTTTCCAATCCCGGCGTCTGAGGTTTTTCCAGCGAGACGGAATTGCTACAAGACCACTGGCGTGTTTTCCCCTGACAGACCGGAATCAAAACAGGATGAAACTCAGGATCGGGCTAATCGGACTCGGTGACTCCTGGCAAACCAGACACCGTCCCGCCCTTCAAATACTGCATGAACGGTTCGATGTTCGAGCGGTCTACACGGCGGTTTCGAAGCTTGGTGAGACGTGTGCCAGAGAGTTCCAAGCGGACCTCATGGACGGCTATCGAGCGATGGTGCATCGCCATGACATTGACGCGGTGCTCGTCCTGCAACGTTCTTGGCATGGATGGCTTCCCATGCTCGCTGCTGCAGAGGCTGGCAAAGCGATCTACTGGGCCGGTGAAATCAATCTCGACCCGATCCATGACGAACATGTTAGGTCAACGATCGAAAAATCCGGCGTCGCTTTCATGGCAGAATTCCCCAAGCGACTCGCACCGGCGACGTTAAGACTAAGGGAGCTGATTGCCACGCAGCTTGGGCCACCAGAACTTATTTTTTGCCATCGGCGAAACCAAACCAACCACAGCCTCAAAGATTCGGTTGAATCCAATGAAATTCATCAAGACGATCGGAGTGAATTCATCGACTTGATCGACTGGTGCCGCTACGTTGTCAATCGCGAGCCAAGCTCGATTATCTCTACTTCCCGCCCCACCTCTCAAAGGACTCACTATCGCTCGATCAGCATGGAATTCCCCGCCAACTCAAAAGGACCCGCTGTCACCGCTCAAATAAGCTCGGGTGATTACATTCGATCGTCATGGCACGAAGCCATCGCGTTTCAACCTCCCTCAGCGATGCAAATCTGTTGCAAAAACGGAATCGCTTTCGTTGACTTGCCCTCAAGTCTCGTTTGGTTTGACGATGCGGGCAGACATTTGGAGTCGTTGGAGACCGAAGTACCTGTCGGTGAACAACTCCTCCGTCAGTTCCATCGAACGGTGATGAGTCTGATCCGAAACATGAGTGATCTGAATGACGTCTATCGCGCCGCAGAACTCTACGCCGCAGCGATTCAAAGCGAGAAGCAAGGACAGCGTATTTCAGTTTGATTGACCAAGACTGCTTTCTCTCATTCAAACGCTTTCTGTCACGATTGCTGCATCCAAAACTCAATGGCACTTCGATTCGACGGAAAAGCCATTTCCTGCAAACGCCGTGCGGTTGGATACAACCATTCAAAGTCATCCAACTCGGTCTGATCAAGACTCACCGCATCGTCTGACTGAACCTGACACACAAAAAAAAGATCAATGACCGGCGCTACCACGCCTTGATAGTTATAAAGGTTGGGAAAAGAAATCAAGTAACGACTCGAACCCAACTTCAGTCCCGTCTCCTCGAACACCTCTCGTTCGAGAGCCTGCTCGATGGTTTCACCACGATCGACGAACCCGCCGGGTAATCCCCATTTCCCTTTCTCTGGATTCTGAGCCCGACGAACCATTAAAAGTTCTTTGTTGGTGTTCACCACCAATCCACCCACCGCTGCAACAGGCCCAAAAAAATGGGCATAACCACAATTTGCACACCGGAACGGAACCTCACCAATTGATGACGGGGAAATTCCGCAGTCAGGGCAGTTTTGAAACGTCGTCTCTATCGGTCGAGGAATCATCTCAGCATCACTTTTGGCCACAATGTTTTGTCACCAGGTACGGACGACAACGTCATCAAATTCATTCAAATCATCAAAGGATCCAATCCCGATACGACCTCGGGAAAATCGGGTATCGACCACCTGCATATGTGGACGCTCCATCTGGTCGAAATAGACCTCAATCTTTCCAGTCTTGGCTTCTCGTACCAAACGGACGTGATGCCACTGATCATCCCAAGGGGTATTCGACTCATTCTTGGTTAAAGCTAATCGGGGTGCTTCGTTCACAATCATGATTTGGCCACTATGTGGATCAGGCTTTGCACCAAGATGAACGTAGTAGAAGTGCTGTGAGTCTTTGTACGCAAAAAAGATGCAACAGTCCCTGTGATTGCCAGTGTCTTTGGTGCTGCGAACCTTGAATTGAATCTCGACATTCTCAAGCTCTAACTCCTTCACGAGCGCAACGTGGCCCGGACTGCGGACGGGCGGTTTGTAGTCACTGGATCGATCCGTAATCTCAAAGGTCTGGTTGTTCTCTCGTTTTGTGACCCTCCAAGTGTTTGGATCTAAGATTTCCCACCGTTCAACACCGGCCTCAAAATCATCCTTAAATACCACTCGCATTTCAGGAGTTTCTGCAGAAGCGTTGAATCCCGTCAAAAGGATAACGTTCAGAATCAATAACATTGCAAATGGATCACCGTACTTCACAAGACACCCCCGACCGCTTTCCGGTTCCTGTTATGAAGAGCTAAATAAAACAATCTAACCTAGCGACTCAGACCGCAAACATAACAGATTGGCCGGGCAAACAAAAACGAACAACCATCTTGGGGACAAACGGATGGCGGGATTCAAAAGGTTGGGATGGATAAACACACGATTCACAAATTGATACTTCCTGAATCGCAAGACATCGCAGCGGTCGCTACAATGCCGAGTCACCCATCATCCCATTCCCTCAAAACCAGAAACTGGCGTGCATCATGTACCGACGAAATTTCATCAAGACCGCGGCAACCCTTGCTGCGGCTAGTCAATTCAGCCACCTATCCCTTGAAGCTCAAGCCGATTCAACCAACAACCTTCCCTTCAAGATTTCACTTGCAGAGTGGTCGCTTCACCGAACGTTGCGTGACCCATCTAAAAACCTCACCAACCTAGATTTCTCGCGCATCGCAAAACGAGAATTCGACATCGATGGCATCGAGTACGTCAATCAGTTCTTCAAAGACAAAGCAAAGGACCAAAACTACCTTCTAGAAATGAAGAAGCGTGCTGCGGATGAGGGAGTCACGAGCCTGTTGATCATGGTGGACGGCGAAGGCAGTCTGGGTGACCCGGACGAAACCAAACGCAAACAAGCAGCAGAGAATCATTTTAAATGGGTCGATGCTGCCAAGTTCCTCGGATGCCATTCGATTCGTGTCAATGCCGCAAGTCGCGGAAGCTTCCAAGAGCAACAATCCCTTGCGGCGGATGGACTTAGCAAAGTGAGTCAATACGCTGCCAAGTCAGGTCTCAATGTCATTGTTGAAAATCATGGCGGTCTTAGCAGCAATGGTGCTTGGCTAGCAGGCGTGATTCAAAAAGTTGGCATGGATAACTGTGGAACCCTTCCTGACTTTGGAAACTTCTTTATCAGTCGAGGTCCTAACCCAGAAGAGTACGATCGCTATCGCGGTGTGGACGAACTGATGCCTTTCGCCAAGGCCGTTAGCGCAAAGACCCATGATTTTGACGACGACGGAAACGAGATCCATACCGACTATGTCAAAATGATGAAACTTGTTGTCGAAAAGCATGGCTACAACGGATACGTCGGCATCGAATACGAAGGCGGCAAGATTGGCGAGATGGAAGGCATCCAAAAGAGCAAGGACCTACTTTTGAAAGTCGCCAAGCAGATGCAAACGGCCTGATCGGCCCGTCGGTATTCTTGCGATGAATCTTAGCGGCTCCAACATGCGAGCCGCACCAGCGACGGGTCAGCAGTAACGTATCGGCAGTACCATTGTTTATTTTGGTACTGCAACCCGGACGAAAATTAGCTCATGCATGAACCATCCACCTAGCTCTTCGATGCGTACATCTCTGCGTACTCAATCGCCCATGTATCGATGAGATTCTCGAACTCCACGACATCCACTTCTGAAACAGGAACGAAGAAGTTTCGATTAAACAATTCTCGATTCATCACCGTTCCTTTCCCCTTGAGGTCAAGAACATGAGAATCGGTGTGCGGGCGTATCACCATCTCAAGGCGACTGTACTGATTGGTTCGCCTTCCTTGCTCGATCCGCAAATCATCACGGTAACAAGCAGCACCCCAACCGACTTCCCCATACATCGATTCTTGACGGAACCCCGGGAAATGATCTGCGACACGCTGGATCGCCGACTCGATTCGTTCAGAGAGGGCTAACCGATGCGTGGTGTGAAGACGCCGCTTCTCTTCTTCGGTTAACTCCTGCTGGCGAGCCTGCGACGCCTTGAGTCCGGCTCGCTCACGCCCTCTCGAAATAGCCGACTCCAATCGTGATTCAAAATCATCACCCATGCTCACGACTCTTCCTTGGGGCTTCCTGCCGCATCGGAGGAAT
>Ga0181563_10001982_pt1 | contig 19894 bp, 12 predicted proteins | sample 011ome_25_FD_133759 | JGI IMG/M metagenome (GOLD analysis project Ga0181563, IMG submission 133759) | Coastal salt marsh microbial communities from the Groves Creek Marsh, Skidaway Island, Georgia - 011512CT metaG (megahit assembly) | ecosystem: Environmental > Aquatic > Marine > Intertidal...
GATACGCTGGCTGAGGTTCTCTACAAGCTAAAACGACCTGTCGAGGCGTCACAGATTGAGCGTGGCTGCTTGCTTGATGATCCTACGCAGTGGCATCTTCACCAGCAGTATGAAAAATACCGTACAGATTTTAGCGGTAAGTAACTGCGTCTAGAGGAGATTTGGGGCAAGAACGATTGGTCCTTCGAGGAGGCTCAGCGGTGCAAACTCGAGAGACTACATCTGAAAAATTACCCGTTCCCGTCGATCGAATGTTCTCTTGCCTAGGCGAATCTCATGGGAAAGGATTTTTTGCCAATTTCATTGAGGCAAGTATTCGCTCGACGTTAGAAACGCAGGTGAATGCCAAAGTTTTGGCGTGGTCGATAATGATAATGATGGGAAGGTCGGTAGTATGGCGGGCAGTAATTGTGATACAGAGAGCTTGGGTGGATCGATGGAGTCATCCAGATGGTTGTCGTTGAAGGCGTAGGCGCGTAAAAACCAGCAGAAGGAGTTGCGATCGATCGCCGTGGCTGCTGGATCGTGTTGACTTTAGCCTGCTGCAAGGCGGTTAGCACTGGTTCACTGACACCTTGCTGATGAAGACTAATAATCTCTTTGACGGTTACTGGTTGCGCAACACCACGCTGGGAAATTTGCGTGACGATGATCTGCTCACTTAGTCCTGATCGAACCATCTCAATCACATCGAAAGGGCTAACGGAGTTGTGGGGAACACTCCCGGAGGGATAAGCGGTTATCCCTTGGCGAGATGAGTTTTCCACTAATTCGCGTCGCCGTCTCACCCATTCTTCTTGATCCTTGGCTTCTCCCAACAGACCACCCGTCACTGCGCCAACGACACCACCAATGACTGCTCCCGCACCAGCATTTCCATTGTTGTCACCGATAATGCTGCCGGCAATTGCTCCGGTTAAACCGCCAACCGTCGCGCCCCTTTGCGTGTGATACTGGCCTTGGGCAGCGTTTGAGAAAACTGGAAGAAATGTGGTTAGCAGGATAGCAATGCGAATCATGAATCAAGGCTCCATTCAGAGCGGTTTGTATTATTTAGTCGCTTGTCAGTTTGTTAATTATTCATCAACAAAAATGAATTTTACGACGCTCCACCGTTCTACGCGGCGCCCGACAACACGAAACAAGATATCCATAAATGTTTCTGTCGCTTTAGATCAATAGCGGGTTCTGTGGTGGCAGGACAACTGGAGGATTGTACGAGGATATCATTTGTTCAAAGCACTTTTTGCCATCATTGCTGGGGTTTCGGGCGTTGCCCCACGATGGTTGAGATGGCTTGGATAAAATCTTGCGCGTCGTCAAATTCTCGATAGACGCTTGCAAATCGAATGTAGGCGACTTGATCAAGATCGGTTAGGTGCCTCATGACGATATCACCGACTTGAGCCGAAGTGACTTCGGATTCATAGTGGTTGTAGATGTCCGTTTCAATGTCCTGCACGACTCTCTCGATCGTCGCACTAGGGATCGGTCGTTTGGAGCAGGCTCGTTCAATACCGCGACGTATCTTCTCTCGATCCAAGGGCTCGCGGGTCTGATCGCTTTTCACGACGCGAACGCTGAGCTTTTCGATCTTTTCGATCGTCGCGAATCGTCTTTGGCAAGAACTGCAGATTCTTTTTCTGCGAACCATGTAACCGCCTTCGGCCGCCCGAGTATCGAGCACGCGATCGTTGTCTACATGGCAATAAGGGCAACGCATGGTGAATCCGCTGGTACAGATCAAAATCTTATTTTGGTATTATCCCGTTTTGGACGCGGGATGACAACCGACCGTGCGAGAAGGTGTTAGAGAGCACGAATTCGCTGAGTAAAGGCAAGCTACGCGAGGCATTTGCTTCACGGCTAATCAACCAACGCAATGAGATACCGCCGCTGTTGGTGTTGCGTCATCTCGCCAATTCATCGAATTTCCAAACAAACGCTCTGGGAAATGATAGGGGAGTGGTTCTGTTTTTTTCTTGTTTCGTTGGCCGATTTCACTTGCTGTCTGATTCAGTGCTCTTTTTTTGCATGGTACGATTATGTCTTATGGTTTTTATTTCGTTGAGCAATGTGCGTTTCGATCGATTGCCTCGAGTCCGCGTGGCGTTGTTGCGGTCTGCCGATGATGTTAACTGAGGGGATTAAATCCTCATTGATTGCCTCGGTAAATTCTGCAGCGAAAGCGTGATTGAATCGAAGATTTCATTGCGGAGCGTATTGAAGTCGATCAACTGTTGAAGTTGCCGGGTACAGGTTAGATTTTGCTAGGTGAATTGGCTCTCTGAGCACGTGATTACGTGGGGCTTGGTTGAATAGAGATTCATAGGTAGGTATTGCCCGTTGATTGACACGAGTTAGTCACATGAAATACTAATGACCGGTATGATTTCTGGCAGCCTTGAGAAATTGGTTTATCGTATTGATATCGATGTTTGAGTTGATCGGTCAGCGGAGGTAGTCGTGGCAGATTGGTTCGTTCAGTCCAACACTAACGGTGAAGAAACGGGTCCGTTTCGTCCCAGCGAATTATTGGAGCTGGTGAGAAGTGGGGAGGTTACACCGGAGTCGATGTTGAGAAAGGATAATTCCAGTTGGTTCGCAGCAGCAGATGTCGGGGGATTGTTCGAAGCTGCGATGCGGCCGACGATTCGGCACTTTTGTCCCAACTGCAAGTTCGAAATTTCCGAGCCACCGGTTAGTTGTCCCAAATGTGATACAAATGTCACTAGGGCACAGACGCAGATCACTGAGAACACGATTGCTCCTCAGAAATCGTCAGAGCATTCCGACAACACGTCGGGCTCTGTCAAGGACTGGCTTAGTCGCAAACGTCTGGGACGTCGACCGAGCGATCCCAGAAATCCTCGATAACCTCAAGATTTCGATCAAGCTGAGGTTGTGCTGACATCACGCTGCCAAGAACTACCATGGGCGATTGATTGGGAAAGTTTCAATATTCCACGCAGGGACTCCCTCAATCACAGCAATCCGTTTTCGCCAGAGTGATTTAGAAACGGATATCCGCTCCATATGTGAAGACGGCATTCACAAGGTCTTCGTACCCTTCGACGCTGTTTCGGCCCATGATGCCATTGTTCAGCTGGTCGTAGGCCGTACCGATACCACTCAGATACCACAGTTCAGTTCCGCACTTGAGCGAGAATTTCGGCGTGACTTCGTAGCGTAGACCAATGCCTAGTTCGAACTGACCAGCGGCTTCGACCGTCCGGTCGTTGATGCCTGCAGCCCATTCATTGTTGTTGATAACGGCTAAGTCCAAATCCATGAAATTCGCATAGATACCGGCTCGCCCACGGAAGTCAACGTAGGTCTTCCGAAGCAAAGGGTAGGTAAGATCCATGCCAACCTGAAGTCCGATCAGCTTGTTTTCGATATCGCTGTAGATAAAGCCAGCTTCCGTGTCGTTTTCGCTGTAGACGCTGTACTGCTCTTCGAAATCAATGTAGCGAATACCACAAAGCATTTTGGCGACTTCCCAGCCCACGTACGTTCGATTGATTTCTGCACTCCAATACCGTGCGTCATACTCAGTTGTCTGAATAAATGCATCATTGAACGCACTGATGTCTGCTGCTGAGACCGGGGCGATGGGCTCTAGATTTGATTGGATGCGGAAAATGGGGGCTTCCAAACCGCCTGCGCTGTTCCAGTTGATAATCCCGGTAAACGTTCCTTCCCATCCACGGAAGCAATTCGGAACACGACCAATGGTGACGCGTGTTCCCATCTCCATGTCGAAACCGCTTAGGCCATAGCGAGAACTGATGGTGTGGGTGTCGTCGTTATCACGATCGACATGAATAGCTTCGGCAACGCCATAGAAATAGCTGTCGCAGTGAATGCATCCGTAAGCTCCACCCGGGGTACCACACGAGCTACATGCCTGTGATAGCTTGGCCTGCATCGATGAAGAGATAACGGGTTCACATGAATTGCAACTCACTTGTGCAATTTCATCGATCGAGGAAGGTGAGCCAATCGCCAAGCTTTGCTTCACCGATGATCCAGCCCCAGATTGTGCCGCGTATGAGGCACGGTTGGCTGGGCTGGAGGAGACTTGTTTTCCTGCAGACTTTGACGATTGAGAATATTTGTCTGCTGCGACCACTCGATAGTCTTGGTCACCAACCGTTACAACCCCGGGCGATGTGACGGTGGACTGAGGATTCGCGTAAGACTGTGCGCCCACTTGTGATGACGATAGTAGTAGCGTGCCAGTTAAAGCGGTGTAAATAAGCCTTTTCATGCCATTCCTGAACATTGAGTGTTTTGAAACACGTTTGTTTCGGGGCGATTGGTTGTTCATTTGCGAATCTCGCTGGGGATGATGGCTCTGGCCTTTTAGCCGCATCAATTTTTCAATGAGTTGAGGTGAATCGAACGATGAATCTTTGAACGTTTTGAGGAACTAATCGACGGATAATCGATCATGAACCGTTACTAGGCAGGTACTGCGTACCATTCGAATAATCTTTTCCGCGGCATCGCCATTGACGCATCGTCCGCTAACGATCAGATCAGCTCCGGCGTGCGAAATGGTGACGTCGCAGTTGGGGTAAGCATTTCGGATTGCTTCGTGAAGAAGTTGAGTGGTACGTCCGCCCTCGGCTACCGATGGATCAACATTTTCGACATGGATCTTGAAAATTCGCATGCGAACCGGTTGAGTCGCGTTACCTGTATCCGCCCAAATCACCATTTCTGTCACGCCACTACCGGCTGCGATTAACTTGAGGCGATTAGGGCCGACCGCGACGGCTTGACAGACATTCGTGTCTGCAATGCGAATATCTCTCAGGTCGCCTTCGACAGTCATCGAGCGGACTTGAGCCCGTTTCATGAAAAGTGGGACTCGCTTGACATGGGGAGCGAACGGTTCAAACCGTTGCGGTTCGAATTCCAATGCCTGGCTATCCATGGATTGTTCGGTCATGTCTAGCTTTGCCGCGGGGCTCACCAAGGACTGCTGTGCGGTATGGGCTAAGGACAGAGAACCGTTGCGATGTAGCTTTGGCGGTACAGCACTGATTGCAACGGGAGCGACTCGATGCTGCGGTAATTCAGAATCACTACTTGAAGCTGTTGGTGTTTCCATTGGGTCTTCAACGACGCCACCAAGAACCGCAGCGATTTCATTGGACTGTTCTTGCAAACTGGACCGTTTTGGCCGCGTCACTCGATTTTCTGATCCTAGTGACACCGGCGTCGCATTCGAGGTTTCGTCGGAATTCGTCTGCATTGATGGATTCGCTGGGGCGATCATTGCCACAACCAACGGTCGTGATTGCGATGTTTCTTCGGAACTCACATCGGCCGGATCGTTTGTCACCGCAATCGGATTCTCGAGTCGGTTACCTTGTTCTACGGTTTGCGTTTCACTTGAGTTGACCGAAGGTTCCGCGTCCTTGCTGGTAACTTGCGTTGCTGATAGAGGCGTGTCGGTGTTCGCAAGCAACCAACTGAGAGACCAAGGTTGAGGTAGCCCAACGATGGCATCTCGAGTTTTTGAATGACGCGGTTGATTGTTCGCGATAGGGGAATCGATGGATACCGCGATTGGTTTTTTAGTCAAATCTGACGTTGATTTTTTAGTCAGCTCGGACTGTGCGAGACGCTGCTCTTGGCTGTTTGGACTTTGGAGTTCGATGTTGTTATTCGTTTTAGCCTCAATCGCTAACCCACTCGCCGCATTTTCTGGCACATGAATTTCAGTTGCCGGCATCTGAACCACCGATGTTTTTGATCCTTCGCTCAAATGCGTGCTTGAATCTTCTTGTGGCTGGGTCGGTGTGTTTACAACCAAGCTATCGTCGTTAGGTAAAGGACTGTGAAGCGAAGGGTTGTCTGATGGCAGCGCTAATTCGGCATCTCCAGAATTATCTTGATCAGCAATTGAGTTAGGTTGGACAGGTTCGGACAACAAAGGCAGTGATGAATCAACTGTAACTAAAGATTCATCCGCTTCTTGGTGCGTCTCGGGTCGATCCGGCTCCGTGTTTGGCTTCTCGATGTTCGAAGAATCTTGGGAGGTTACGGTTGAATCCAATGCGGCCGTTGCGGAATCGTCGATTTGGGGTGAGGGAACTTGAGTCAGGTTCGCCACCGGACGCCGCAGGATCACAGCGGATGATACGCCAGAGGGTAAATCCTCGCGAATGCCTGGTAGCGGATTCAGGCCCAGTTGATCGACCGCTGGATTATCAAGTCCTTTTACTTCCGGACCGAGCACTTGTAATTCTGGTCCACCCGCTACAGGCTTGGTTTGTTCAATCGTTTCAGCGAGTTCCGATGCCGAGTCCGACATTGCAATTGAATCAACTGCAAGATCTTCAGTTAAAGGCAGTTCTGCGAGTTCGACCTGCTCATCGGACGTGATTTCAGCAGCATCACTATCCAACGTGTCTTCTGCCCCAGCAACTTGCTGGCTTAATGGATTGGGGCCAGGCTCCGATCTGCTAGAAACATCGGTCGTCACCACTGACGCCGAGGTTTCGATTCGATCGTCGCTCTTTTCGCTTGCTGCAGCGGGATTCACTACAACAGCAAGCATTGGCTTTTCTTCTTCTCGGTCGCTAAGGCTGAAAGAATAACCTGAGGGTAGGTTCTTCGCTTCGCGACTTTGATCCGTGCTCGCATGTTGCGGTAATGGATTGAGCGGCTCGCTTTCTTGGGAAGCATCTTGGTGTGTCGTGTCACCAATCTTGTGCCACTCCAGTCGGTTGCTTGATTGATCGGATAGGGAGAATTGAACGGCTTCCGATTTCAACTCTTTGTCATCCCGGCTCACAGACGTTGGCAGGGGAAGAACTTTCTGAATACGTGGGTTGGAATCAATGATCACCGGGGTTGAGACGGAGTTCGATCGTGACGCTGCTAGCCTAGCCTGAAGTGGCGTTCCAGTTGCTCGTTTCGGGGCGTTGCTTGAAAGTGCCGTTGCCGTTTCATCGCTCGCCGAATTTGCAATAAGAGATTCCGTCTGCGGCGACTCGACGGGCTTGTCTTCGGTGATGCGTTTCCGAATATGATCGGCGAGAGATGTCGTCTCGGCTTCTTTCGCCGGTAACGCAGGCTCCTGCAAACGCTTGACAGGCTGCGGAGCCAAATCGAGCTTTTGTGCCTTCGAGTCTTCCGGGCTTGGTCGTTGAGCCAGTTGAGAAATGGGAGCTGCAACTCCAACGGCCGCCTTTGTCTCCTTTAAGGAACTGTGCTGCTTGGCACTTGGTAGTGACTGGGCCGCTCCGCGGATGAAATCGGCAAGTCCAGAGGTCAGTCGCACCGGAGAAGACTGCTCCTGCGACGCCGATAAAAATGGATGTGTATTTTCGCCGTGCGGGTTCACCGAGAGTAGAGGCAGCGGAGGAATCGGCAGGGAGTCCCGCTGCGACTGTGGTTTTGAGATCGGCTGGCTATCGGAACGGTTTGCGGTGTGGCTGGCGGGATGCTGGGTGCTGGCGTTTGAGGACTGATTGACGGATGCGATTGGGGTCGGATTTTCTCGTCCGCCGACGACAAGTTCAGCAGCGGTTGACGATGCGCACAGAGCCACAGCTAATAAAGCTGCTCGACGAGCATTTCGTCTAACGCGTCGTTTCACTTGTTCTCGCATGCCGCATCCTAGCGTCTGAGCGATCGTCACCCGTGCCCACCGTGGCGCACCGATGAACCGTCCGCGCAATAACGCTAAACGGTCTCTTGGTAGGGGTATCGGCTGCTGGTTGAGCCGACATTAACGATTTTGGCGATTCCAATAGCTGTGCCGTTCACACGGCCCGCTGCCAAAAGTGTTGCTAGCATCCCGGAGCCGGGGGAACAATGCAGCAGTGGAAACTTTGATTGATTCTTATGAGACGCTGCGCTGCCTTGCTGCTTCCATCGCCATGATGGCTGCGGTGACCGAGACATTGAGACTGTCTGTTTTTCCCTGCATTGGGATACGGATACCTCGGATCGGGCCGGCTTGGTATTCCTGCCAGCGTCCTCCAAGTCCATTTGCCTCATTGCCAAGAATGATCGCCGTCGGCTTAGAAAGGTCCGTCTGCCAGAGAATATCGGACGACTCGACACGCGCAGCGCGAGCAATGATCGAGTGATGATTCAGAAATGCAGCGATTTCAGATTGGGTCCCGCAGGCTGAGGGTACATGGAAAACAGCACCTTGGCTGTTGCGAATGGCATTGGGATTGAATCGATCCGTGGACTCACAAAGCAGGATTGCATCTACCCCAGCGGCATCCCCGGTTCTAAATATCGCTCCCAAATTCCCCGGCTTTTCGATTTGATCCAAAATTAAGATGAGTGGATTGGATGTGAGTCTGATTGCCGCAAGGTTAGAGGCTGGCTCCACGAATTCAGCGACAACACCGCGCGGAGACTGTCCAAATGCGATTTTGTTAGCAATCGATTCTGTGACGAACGTAAGCGAGTCGGTCTCACGTGCTTTTCGGATCATGCCGAGTTCTGTTTGATGATCTGATTGAACAAGAAGCTCATGGTGATCTACCGAGAGGTAGAGCGAGATGAGTTCCATTCCGGCTTGTAGGGCAAGGCTCGTCTCTCTCCAGCCATCGACGAGAAACCTTTGCATTTTTCTTCGCTGGCGATTGTCGCGTAACTTCATCACACGGCGAATGTTAGGATTCGCGTGACTTTTGATAGCAGGGATGGATGGATGGGTCATAAACTCAAAAAATACCTGCAGAATAAAAAACCGGCCGCAACAAGGGTAAATGTAATGACGATTGTTGAAAGGGCACGGTGGCCTTTTCTAGACCCTTTTCAACCACATTCCTGCGAATTCGCCATCGTTTCGATCCGTGAATTCATCGAGTGAGAGGATCAATGAGCGAATCAATTCAGAGTAGGGTGGTCGAAACACGCCGTGATCAAAAGGCTTTTTTACAGCTTGAGAGAGATTTGTACCGCGACGACCCTCACTGGGTACCACCGATTTGGCAGGTGCGTAAGGAGCTATGCGGATTCAAGCCTCACCCTTTCTACCAAGACGCCCAGTGCAAAGCGTTTATCGTCGAACTTGACGGTCGAGTGGTGGGTCGAGTGGTTGCGATCATTAACCATGGGCACAACCGCCTTTATAAGGAAAAACGGGGGTTTTTTGGGTTCTATGAGTGCGAGAATCATTTGAAGGCGAGTAACACTCTGCTTTCTGCAGCAGGGCAGTGGCTTGCCGCTCAGGGTATGACCGATGTGCGAGGTCCGGTCCATCCAAGCTTGAATTACGAGGCTGGGTTACTGGTCGATGGATTTGATAGCCCACCAACTTTTATGATTCCCCACAATTTGCCGTATTACGAGCAACTACTCACCAACTTTGGATTTGAAAAAACTCAGGACCTGTACAGCTACCGCGCTTCGGTTGATTTGTTGGATTCACTTGATCCCAAGTTGCAGTTTGTGATTGACGAAGCGACCAAACGGTTCGGGGTCACTTGCCGACCGATCAGCAAAGCCAACTTCAAAAAAGATGTCCGAGTCTTTTTAGAAATCTACAACCAATCACTACAGCAGACGTGGGGCTATGTTCCCATGAGCGTCGCCGAAATCGATCACCAGGCCAAAGGTTTGCAGTTTTTGATTGTTCCCAACCTGACGAGTATCGCCGAGATTGATGGACGCCCAGTGGGGGCAGGATTTGGACTTCTCGACTTCAATCCGATCATCAAAAAAATTAACGGGAGTCTTTTTCCATTTGGTTGGTTTCATCTGCTCACCGGCAAAAAGAAGCTAGATTGCGTCAGGATTATTAGCACCAATGTGCTGCCGGAGTATCAGAAATGGGGTTTAGGGCTGGTGACTCTCTCTCGCTTAACGCCCGAGGTGTTAAAGCACGGCATCAAAGTGGGTGAGTTCTCTTGGGTGTTAGAGAGTAATTCATTGTCGCGAGGAACGATTGAGCGTGGCGGAGTAGGAAGAAGCAAGGTTCATCGACTGTACGATCGAACGCTGAGTGATTTATAGAAAATCCCCCGCTCCGCGATCTGATTCTGGGACGCAAGGAGTGGTTTTCTTGAATTCACCAGTTTTTCTCGTTTTCGATAAATATTGAGAAAATTTTGACTGGGTATTCTCGGTTCACCTGTCGAAGCATAATCTGGAGCATTATTCCTATATTTTCGGGCCCATCGAGAATCCATGCCTCAAAGCAACGTTGTCATTACCGGACTGGGTGTCGTATCCGCCATCGGTATCGGATGCGATGACTTCTTTGAGTCGCTTCTGCAAAAAAAATCCGCCGTCACTTCATTGCTCAATCGGGTAGACGACCGATGTGAATTCGATGGAAAACCCGAACCTGCTGGCCTTTGGGTGGGTGCGCCGATCTTGGATTTTGACGCAAAACAGTTCGTCAAACCTCGAAAAGCAATGAAGGTCATGTGTCGCGAGATACAAACCGCCTTCGCTGCCTCGTTGATGGCGATCGAGGGTGCGGGTTTAGAGAGTCATCTTCCTGCGACCACCGAAAGTATTCTGCAACCGAGGGATTTCGGTACCGTCTTTGGGAGTGAAATTTTTTACGGCTCTCCACTCGAACTATCTGACTCCATTCGACCCTGCATTCAAGATAATGGCGAGGTGGACACGAGTCAGTTTGGCAACGCTGCAATGAAGCAGATCATGCCGCTCTGGATGTTGAAGTATTTGCCCAATATGCCTGCTTGCCATGTGGGAATTTATCTAAATTCTCATGGCCCCAATAATTCGATTGTGCTGGGTGATGTTTCCGGCCCCTCTGCTCTTATAGAGGCTGCATCCTGTGTCGAGCGAGGAATTGCCAAAGTGGTGGTCACTGGTGGAACGGGAACGCGAATCGGGACGACTCGCTTGAATTTCCGTGCTGATTATCCGATGGCTGAGTCATTCGATCCTGTGGAGGGCTCCTCTCGGCCGCATGATCCGACATCAACGGGCGTCGTCGGTGGTGAAGGTGCGGCAGCCATGATTATCGAGTCCGAGTCGTACGCTAAAGAGCGTGGTGCGAAAGCGTTGGTCAAGGTGGTCTCGTATGCGTCTCGTTTTGTTGCCGCTGCGGGAATGAAGACGCCGATGCGTTGTAAGGAGACCTCTGACACCGGAATGCGAAGCTCGTCAGTTGCGATTCAATCCGCGATCGAAACAGCGCTCCGCGATGCGGGAATCACTGCCAGTGACCTTGGTTTATTGGTTAGCCACGGAACCGGTGATCCAGTTGCAGATGCGGCGGAGCAAGCAGCAACCGAGGCGACGCTTCAAGGCGTTCCTTGTCTTTCAACGGTCGCCTGCCTCGGACATACGGGATCGGGCTGTGGATCGATTGACTTGGTGGCCGGCGCGATGTCGCTCATTCGTAACCTCATTCCTCCGACTCGCGTGGATCAGCGATTAAGGCCAAAAGCAAATTTCGTGGCTGAGCCTACTAAGTTGCAGGGCGATTACGTTCTCTGTCTCTGCCATAACACCGAGGGGAACGCAACGGCGATTGTGCTCGGCCGTGCTTGATTACCCGCGATGGCGATGAAACTGCCGCATGCGAGCCGCCAATCATCACAATAAGTTGCGGTGTGTGATTCGCCGCCACATCCGAGCAGACCATTTGGTGATTTGACAGACGTTGCCGAATGCCGCAGAACGATTCCATTCGTTCTCAATTGCTTTTAAACATCACCGAGATCAACCCCCTTGTTTGCTACCTGCTTTGTCACAAGCTTTCCAAGGGTTGTACGTCCGTGAATTCTTGGGCCTCACGGAATCTGAATCACAATTTTCCCAGCTAGTTCGGCTGAGTGATGCAGTGTGGCGTTTTCTTGAAGTTCGTGTGCAGCGGCGATTTGATCCATTGTGAAAGACGCTCCGATATTCGCCTTGAGGCGTCCGGTTTCCATCCACTGGTTCATCTGATCGGCGCATTCTCGCATTTCAGCGGGTGTCGCTTTGAACATCACAAATCCGGTAACCGTGCATTCTTTGACATAAAAAGGTCCGACGGGAAAAACCGGTCTCGCATCCCGTCCTGCCATGATGATCATTCGCCCGCGTTGGGCGAGGCACTCCACCGCGAGATCAAAATCGGGTTCACGCCGCGTTTCCCAGAACAGGTTCACGCCGCCAGGTGCTTCCTCTCGAAGTCTTTCTGCGATCGATTCCCGCTGGTAATTGATCACCGCCTCTGCTCCGAGAGCCAGAACCTGATCGCATTTTTCCGGTGAGCCCGCAGTACTGATGACTCTGGCGCCGGCCGCAACAGCCATTTGAACCACCATCGATCCGACCCCACCGCTTCCTCCTATAACGAAAACGGTTTCACCTGCTTGCAGTCTTCCTTCGCGGAAAAGCCCCAGGTGAGCTGTCACGCCAACAAGAGCATTGGCGGCGGCCTCTTCGAACGAACAGTTACTTGGGATTGGATAACACCAGTGCGCGTCGACAGTGATTTTTTCTGCTGTTGTTCCTTGAACTCCTAGCAGGCCTTGGTTGGTGCACCAAACGCGATCTCCAATTTCGAATCCTGTGACCTCTGAGCCCACCTGCTCAACGACTCCCGCCGCGTCGCAGCCCAAGATGTAGGGAGCAGGAAGTTGAAAGGCAACAGCGCCACTGCGAACATAAGTATCGATGGGATTCACGCTAGTGGCGTGGACACGAATTAATAATTCGGCGGGTCCGCAAGTCGGCTCTGAAAGTTGGCCAACTTGAATCACGCTTGGTGTTCCGGTTTGCTGAATGAATGCAGCCTTCATGGCAGATCACGGGAATGGAGTTTCGCGGGAAAGTTCACCCAGTATCTCTTTGGGCGGCAACAGATCAAGTGCATCGCGATCTCTAGAAGGTGTCGCGATGTACCGTTCAAGGTAGGTGGATTCTTCGGGACGCTTCATTGGAAAATGTCGGCGAGTGGCTTCTTCGCTCCAAGCTCGAAGCGTGATGGTTTCTAGCAAAGGATCCCCATGAGCAATGAGGTCAAGAATTTCGAGAGTCGAATCAGGGATGACAAGTCGCAGGGCGGCTAGCTCGCTGTTGGTGATCGGACTGGGGCGTTCACCGCTTCCGAACCAGCTAGATCGCCGGCGACTGGAGTTGTTGTTGCTATTTCCGGTTCGAGATGAACCACTGAATACCATCGCCGCGATGGTGCCGAAATAGTGATCTTCAACATCGGGAAATCGTTCTTTCATCCGTTCCAAGTGATTCTTAGTGGTGTCCTGTCCATTGACCACTCGATTTCTAACAATTTGCTGCAGCGCAAAGTAAATGAGTTCGGTTGCCTGTTCGTCAAGTTTTAGTGTCGAACGCTGGGAGATCGCGATTTGTGTCTGCTCAATCGCCTCATCAATCGCTGCTCGCCGGGCCAATGTATCCGATGATTCAATCGTGTCACGCTGTTCTGCGGTCAAGCTTTGAGACCAGATTGCGTAGCTCTGCATGGTGTTAAGGAGCATTTCGGAGTCAGGCTGTGACTTAACTGCGGAAGCCGTTCGTCTTACCGCCGCTTGGTCTTCCTCGCTTAACGCGTTAAAACGATCCCATCGCAAATTAAGTTGCCGAAGTTTTTCCATCGGCAATTGTTGAACCACCTCCTCTCGTTCAGAGAGAGTCGTTTCATTGACCGCGTTGGCATTTTCAGCCACAAATTCATCAATCTCTCTGCCGGCTGAGATCATTGAGGTCCAATTTGGTGAAGCTGCCAACAAACGCATCAGCTCGATGTCTCGTCCTCGTAGATAGGCATCAAGGTTTTCGGCAATCGCAAGGTCGTCGAGTTCTCGCTGGTATTGGTAATCCTTTAGGGATCCAGAAAAAATGTAGGCCCCACCGATTCCAATCAGCGACGCTATTAACATCATCGCTGGCCATCGAATACTGCGGAGAGTCCACGTTTTCGAGTTGTTTGATTTTTCTAAATCCGCGACCACTAGCTCGAGTGTGGACTCAACTAATTTCAGGCTCGGGGCGGAGTCGGGAAGGTCATCGAGCAGATCCCAGCCCGACTGCAAGGTTTGGAGTCGATCACGTAATGTTTCGTTCTCGACCAATCGATTTTCAAGTGCCGATTCCTCCTCACGCGAAAGTTCCCCATCGAGGTAGGAAACCAACAGTTCGTCGTCTGGGTCGATCGGTGATTCATCGTGTAAGGTGGAGATGCTCATCATTCGTCATCATCCATGTTCGAATTTGCTGCTTCCGAAAAATCAACTTCGCTCGGAATCACACCGGACTCAATGTACGATTCTAAAAGTTCACGAAGATTCACTCTTGCCCGGCTGAGCAGTGACTTGACTGCCTTGGTCGTCAATCCCATCGTCTCCGCAATCTCGGCGTAACTCATGTTTTCAAATCTCGAGAGCATGAGTGCCATGCGTTGACGTTCACTTAAAGCTTCCACTGCTGCCCTCACGACCTCGGCTCTTTCCGCAAGTTCTACGATTCTGGTTGGGATCATGCCGCTGGCATCTAGGGCGGTTGCTGCGAGAAGTTGTGGGCCACTAGGTGCATCATTCAATCGTGGCGCGTCCACTTCACTCACTTCATGCCGACGTCCGAGTGAGCGAGCCGCATTTCGAGCAACATTACCCGCAATGGTGAAAAGCCACGTCGAGAATTTTGCACCCGCTTCATAAGTTTTTCTCGCACGAAAAACTCTCATAAACGTTTCTTGAGCAAGGTCTTCCGCCATGTCGCGTCGAGGCCCAATTGTGTGCATCAAACGCACCAGCCTTGCTTCATAACGCTTCATCAGTTCTGCAAATGCCCCGGCATCGTCATCCCGTACGCGCAGCATCAACCTCACATCCGGATCGGATTGCTGGTAACGCAGAGCGGTGGATTCACTGACTGCCAAAAGAGCGATCACCAAGATTGAGTGCGGTAAGCCAATACAACTCCGGCTAGTGTACCTGTTTCAAACCACAGCGAGGAGATGAAGTTTCGCAAGTTCACGAGGCCAAAAAGATTTCTAAGCCACTGCTTGGGGTAAGATTTCAAAAAGCAATTAATCTGATGGTTTTAAGTAGATGCTTTCCTTGGAAAGCTTGTTTTAAGAAAGAATTTCGTGAATCACATTTCCGTAGTCTTGTTCGAGTCGTTGATGCCCTGCAACATGCAATCGTTGCGGTTGTAGTCCCAGTTGATGCATGATTGTCGCATGCACATCCGTTACGTAATGGGGGTTTTCTGCAGCGTGGAAACCAATCTCATCGGTCGATCCATGCACCACACCTCCTCGTATACCCCCACCCGCCATCCAGACACTGAATCCGTACGGGTGATGATCACGCCCATCAGAACCTTGAGATCCCGGTGTTCGACCAAACTCGGTGGCAAAAACAACAATCGTTTCATCCAGCATTCCACGTTGCTTCAAGTCACAGAGCAGTCCTGCGATCGGGCGATCGACCTGCATCGCAAGTTCAGCATGCCTTTTCTTCAAGCCTGAATGCTGGTCCCACGCTCCGGCTGCGCCATCCCCATGCATGATCTGAATGAATCGGACGCCCTGTTCAATGAACCTTCTTGCCGACAAGAGCTGTTCGCCGAACGGTCGGGTCTCCGGTTGATCGAGACCGTAAAGTTTGTGAGTGGCTTCACTCTCGGTGTCAAACCGTATGATTTCTGGAACCGCTGTCTGCATTCGATAAGCCAGTTCGTAGGACTTGATTCTCGCTGCGAGGGTTTTGTCGTCGGGATATCGATGACCACTGATGCGATTGAGTTTAGAGATCAGGTCAAACTCTGCTTTCTGAATCGTGGGATCAAGCTCACCTTGGGGTTTTGCGTAGCTCAATGGTTCCTTGGGATCCACTTTCAGTTGAACCGAGTCGTAAGCGGGTCCGAGGTAATGGCCGTCACGTTTGTCAAAGAATCGAGGCCCCATGCAAATGAACTGCGGTAGGTTCTCGTTTAAGGTGCCCAATCCATAGTTGATCCACGCACCGATTGTAGGAACACGTGGGTCGAGCATGTGCCGGCCTGAATGAAACTGCACCTGCGCGCCGTGGTTGTCGTCGGTCGTCCACATCGACCGAATGATCGATAGATCATCAACCTTGGATCCGATGTGGGGAAACCAATCGCTAACCTCGGTCCCACTTTGGCCATAAGGCTTGAAGCCAATCTGTAGTGGGTAGAGTTTGTTTCGTTGCTGGCCATTTGCGTCGTTCACCACAACGACGCGAACACGTTTGAGCTTGTCAGACGTTTGCACTTCCGCAAAAGGAGTTTCCGAGATCGTTTGCCCAGCGTACTGATCGAGTGCAGGTTTTGGATCAAAGCTCTCCATATGGCTGACGCCGCCTCGCATAAAAAGCCAGATCACGCTCTTAGCTTTCGGAGGAAAATGCGGTTTGCCACTTGGGAAGTGATTCGATTCCGCACTGCTTGTTTCCGCCGAGAGAAGTGATGCAAGTGCTGCGCCTGCAATGCCCGATGTGTTACCAAGAAACAGACGGCGGTTGGAGGTGAGCTCTAACATTTCGGTAGGCGGGTATGGGTATCGTTTAATGGTTGCTCAGTAGCGGCAGGGTTGCGATGGCTAGCAGTGTTCAGTTGTTTCTCGATGAAGGCGATTTGCCCAATGGTGGCTATCGAATGGTGATGAATTCGTGGTGGTTAAGCAGGCTGTGGATAAGATGCTCTCTTGCTTTCAGCAACGGCACGGCATTGGTTTCAGATGCTTTTACGGATTGTCCAGTGAGTTGGTCTAGAAAGCTGATGCACGCTTTGAATTCTTCTTGCCCAGCGGTCTTGGCTAACAGCAGTTGAAATATGGTTTCCACAAATTCTTTGTTGTTTAAGTCAGGATGATCGACATGGACCTTTTGATTGAGTTGATTTGCCGAAGACAAGGATAGTTGGCTGTTGACCATGGCAAGCGCTTGTTGCGGAACAATGCTTTCGCTGCGGCGATAGCAGTCTAAAACATTGGCGTTGTCAAACGTTTCTAAGAATGAATCTTTGACATCGGGAGAGTGTCGAAGGTACAGCCCTCGTCGCGGCGGCTGATGGTTATGTGCAAGGCTTGGTCCTCCAATCGTCAAGTCAAGTTGGTCAGATAGGAACAGTAAGCTGTCGCGTAGTAGTTGCGATTCCATTCGCTTGGCATTCATTTTCCAGTAGTACTGGTTCTCGGGGTCACGGCCGAGCGAATGCGGGTTTGCATCTTGCGTTGACGTCGATCGCAGGTATGCGTCAGAGGTCACGATGATTCGATGAATATGTTTAAGGCTCCAATCAGAGCGAATCAGTTCAATCGCTAGTGCATCGAGGATGTCTTGGTGTACGGGCGGTTTGGCTCGTAGTCCAAAGTCAAAAACCGATTCCACTAAGGGTTCTCCAAAGTGGCGCATCCAGACGTGATTCACGGCAACACGAGCGGTGAGCGGGTTTTTTTCAGAGGTGATCCACTGTGCGAGCGATTTGCGACGACCAGTGCTAGAGGACACATAGGTTGCCGGGTAATCGGCCTCTTTGTCCGCTGGGGATTCCAATGCTTTCCGAGTCGCCTTGAACGATGCGTATTCAATTTGCTCGGGCGGCGATTGTGTGAGTTGTTCAAGCTTCTCTTTGGCTTGCTTGATCTTGTCGCTGAGGTCCTTGTCCGATTGAAGGTTTTCAAGCGTGGCTTCTGCGATTCGAAGTCGTTGCTGCGCCTTGGCTGCCTCAAGCCTAAGGGGCTGCGTTAGAGTCGGGTTGTCGCTTGTCTCGTTATTCGCAGACGAGTAAACCGCCTTGTCTGCTCGGATCGCGGTCGAGATTGATTCTTTCTCTGCGCGAAGTTTTTGTACTTTTGCCTCAGCGATATTGACCAGTTTTTCGACGTCTTGCTCTTCGCTTTTGAAATCTTTAGGTGTTGTCCACTCAATCTCCTCTGATAAAGACTGAATGGTTAGTTCATCAAAAGAGACAGTGGAATCAAAGCCCGATAGTGAAAAATTTCCGTTGAGTCGGTCTGGGAACTGATAGGCAATGACCAGCACGCCGTCCAGCCAAACGTTAATCAGCTTTTCCTTTAACGCAAAGCGTAGGTGATAACGCTTTCCCTCTTGGATCGACTGTGCCTTTCGACCCTCGGTGGGATAGGTTGACTGGCCATTGCGAGTAAACGCGACTTGAACCTTAGGGCCAGGGGCATGTGCGCTGGAGTAAACATAGTTACTGTTCTGTTGGTCTGGGGATTCGTCAAAACGAAATGTGACCGAACGATACGTCGTCCCACCTTGATGCGTGTAGAAACAGTTTGCCTCAAAGTTTTTTGGGATTTGAGTTTTTAGTTTAGCGAAGTGAGATTCGCGAGTCGGTGACGTCTGATGCAGCATCCCATCACGCACCTCCCAATTATCACCGACCAATTCCCAGCGATCAGGATCAAGCTTGTCAAACCGTTCAACAAGCATGAAATTTTCCTGCTCGGCAATTCGACTGTTTTCTTCATCCGTTGTGGAACCTTTTGCTTGAAAATGTTGGTGAGATTTAAGTTTCTCTTTCGCCTTGATCAATTCTTGCTCAGCACTCGCGATCTCGCTATCGAGTCTTTTAGTCTGATCCAGGATGATGTGTGATCGTGTCGCCGGAGCGAATGCGTAGGATGGCAATGAGATTTGAGAAATGGTCGGTTGTTGATCCAAAAAAATGCTCGGAATCCCCGGCTCAATTGCTATTCCCGTATCAGGGTTTTTGGGGTCTCCACGCAGGTGTAGATAAGTGGATGCGTCCAAATGATCGTCAAAGACTCGAGGTAATCCGTCTTGTTCGAAATCGGTCACACCAGGAACTGGATCGAGTCGTACTTGGTGGGGTTCAAAAATCGCACGCATGCGGTAGTAATCAACATGGCTAATCGGGTCGTATTTGTGATCGTGGCATTTCGCACAATTGATCGTGAGGCCAAGAAACGCCTTGCTGGTGTGTTCGATGGTCGAGTCTAGCCAGGTGGTGCGATTGAAAAGGTAATAGTTTCTTGCCAAGAAGCCCGTTGCAGCGAGTGTGTTAGGGTCGTCGGGCGATAATTCGTCACCAGCCAGCATCTCTTGAATCATCTGATCATAGCCCTTGTCCTCATTTAGCGACTGGATGATCCAGTCACGCCAGTGCCAAAGATGCTTTTGGCTGTTTCGTAATTGCTCACCGAGGCCATACCAGTCAGAGTACCTCCAGACATCCATCCAGTGTCTTGCCCATCGTTCGCCATGATGTGGATTGTCAAGCAGCTCATTGGCAATCTCGCCGATCGTTCGTTGATCTGATAATTGCTCGGCCGTGGGCGGCAGTCCGATAAGATCTAAATAGAGTCTTCGGATTTGCAACGGCTTAGAAGCTTGCCCAAGAGGCGTGATTCCGCGAGTTATATGCTTGGCGGTCAGCAGTGTATCGATCAGATTCTTGTCGGGCTGTTCACTCGTAACCGCTTCTAGATTGAGTGACTGAAACGCCCAGTGTTCGGCGGGGGCGACTGGGGTTCGTTCATCCGGGGTGACCGCACCCTGACGAATCCATGTCAAAAGCATTTTGATTTGATCACCGGATAGTGGTGATCCTTCGCCCTCTGGCGGCATCCTTTCTCCGTCTCTTGTCGTGACTCGATGAACGATCAAGCTGTTTTCTGGATTGGTAAGATCGAGAACGGATCCACCGTCACCACCATGCAGCATGAGATCGCGAGTTTCTAACCGCAATTCGGATTCCTGTTTCAGTGCTCCATGACATGGGTAGCACTTCTCCGCAAGAATCGGCTTGATCTCGGAAAGATAATCAACGCCATGCGTTGGGGGCGTGTGGAAGATTACCGCGACTAGCAAGCACAGATGAACGATTCGTGACAAGTTAATTGATTCCACGTTGCTGCGTTTGAGTTGCTGAGTGCGGGTTATTGGGTCCGGTGATC
>Ga0181563_10001984_pt1 | contig 19889 bp, 15 predicted proteins | sample 011ome_25_FD_133759 | JGI IMG/M metagenome (GOLD analysis project Ga0181563, IMG submission 133759) | Coastal salt marsh microbial communities from the Groves Creek Marsh, Skidaway Island, Georgia - 011512CT metaG (megahit assembly) | ecosystem: Environmental > Aquatic > Marine > Intertidal...
TATGGACGCAACTCGTCCCATAATGGAGACACTTTCACAGGCATCAGATCGCGTTCGCAATGATGCTCAGTATCCTTGGAGGAAAAGAGATCGTGGGGCCACAGTGGACTGCGCCGAAGCTTGAACTACGGTTATGAAGTAAGGTTTGATTTAATAAACCACGTTCAATATTCCGCTTTAACGTAGTGAGCGAATCGACCGGAGTTCGATGAGATATCTTCCCAAGAACAAATCCAGTGAGATACATCGCATCTTCAGCATCCATAATTAATGGACTCCCAGTTTCACACTCTGACCTTTCACTCTCATATGTTGATATCGTGTAAACCTTCACATGGGCATACAAAAATGCACTAGACTAACCTCTTAGTAAATCAAACGCAGGCTACTAGCCACGTCCAACACTAACTTCCGAAGGCAGATACAGCCTCTATCGGACAGCGAACAAAACAAGGACAGTGATCACTCCTTAATTCACTGCCGGCTATTCAAAGAAGCTGAAGAAGAGACGGCTCGTTGCGAAGAGATTTAACGTAATTTCAATGAAGCGTTCTGTTTTTCGCTTCTAGCTAGAATCCTACTTCGATAAATAACTTGAAAGACTTAGTGACACGATAGCGGGAACAAGGGATCTCGCCATCCAATTCCAACAGCTACCTTCGTAAGCTTGTGGTTTTTGGATGAGTGACACACGAGCGACTGAGTAGTTCAAGGATACGATCAATTGGGCAGATAAGTGATGCTTGTTAACATCCTGAACGATTCACGCGAGGTGGTTGATATTTTCAAAATTTCTTTCTTCGACGAGATCACGTTTGAAGCGAAAAAACGTATTGAATCAGGATCAATAAGAGCAGGTTACTTTCTTCGTGCTGGAGACACTTGCTGGCGAGTCGTAGAAGCAGATGGAACACTTGCCATTGAAATAGACAAAGAATCAACTGAAGAAGCCAAGCGATTGACTAGGGACAGGGCACGCGAGAGCGAACAAGACATTGATGACAAGGTGTCAAACGGCAGCGGACTCTTACGATTGAAAGTATCCATTGTCGCCGCGGCGTGGATGATCTTCTGGTGTTACATCGGTATGGAACTTGAGTTTAAATATCGATCGGAGGCTGCCCTTGAAACTTGTGTATTCATTGGGATCCTTGGTTTGTACCCAATATTTTTTTCATTAGTGATCCTACTGAATCCCGATGAAGCCATCACCTATCATGGTCGCAACGGGTTGATACGCGGAATGGTTTTCCTCGCCAACCGCTTCGTGACCAAACCGAAGCGTCCTGCATCCACCACGGATGACCATGATTTATCGATGGACTTCGATGAATACCAATCGCTCGACACCGTCACCGACCCTGATTTACTGGGTGGAGATCAAGTGGATGGCAAAGCGATCGACCAAAATTGCGTGGACCCACCGAAAAAGAATATTTTCGCGTTGATTCCTCGCCGCACCAAATGGCTACTTGGAACTCTGGTCCTTGCATTATTGGCCTGTGGTTTTCTAGCCATATCTAACTCCTTTTTGCCTCAAAATGAATTCAAGCCCTCCTCACTGGCTAACCTGCAAAAATTTCAAAACAACAAGCCTTCTGAAACGATGGTAATTCTCAACCACCTCTCTGATGGCTACCTAACCCCCCTCACGTTCTTGATAGTCGGCCTCCCTCTCTACTTGCTGATTTCAGGCAAGCTGAAGTACTAATACTCCGAGGCTGTTATCATTTTGCGTTTCGATCATGTTACGAAGTAATCCGCAGGTTGCTTGCCAAGTGTTGCGGAGTGTTCCATCGAATCCTCCGGCACACACAGAAACAAGAAGGGGCATAGAAAAAGAAAAAAAGTTGCAACGACGACTTTGACAGCGATAAAAAACAGGGTTGTCGAAGTCAAACGAATCATCGCTAAGGTTGGTCTCATCTCCGCTGATTCGATACAGTGATCGAGCAACATTGAATCGCGTTCTCCTAGTGGGTGATTCCACGAATGCCGAATCACGCCCCGGCGAAGCGGATTAAATGTTCGCTCTGTGAGCATGAGAGTTCTGCGAGCGAGGAAGATTGCCTTCACTGCGTTCAAGCAGCCAAGGACGGCGCGGATTACACCCCGTTAGCATCCGTAATTTCTGCGGCAGCTAAACTCAGTCCGCAGTGGAAATGAAACGCATCGAACGATTAAGATCAACGCTTCCCTAAATCAACACGCAACAAAGAAAGGTCAAGAATTGACGAGTTCTTCAAATTCAAAAGATGAAACTCAGAACAAGACCCGTCGAGGTTTTTTGCAACATACCGTCCTTGGTAGTGCCTTCGCAGGCATGACGATTGCATCGACCTCGCATGTCACGGCACAAACGCTCGCTGACGCCGAAGAACCCGAAATCACGCAAGGCGTGGATGTGTTGGTTGTGGGCGGAGGCACAGCGGGCCACGTTGCGGCAATTCAAGCCGGACGCCTGGGTGCTAAAACCCTGATTGTTGAACGCAATAGCCAACTCGGTGGCACCACCACAACGGCTGGCGTCGCATTTCCGGGGCTGTTTGATGCTTGGGGCAAGCAGGTGATCGCTGGGATTGGATGGGAACTGGTCACCGAAAGTGTGGATCTAGACGGAGGCACACTACCCAACTTTGCGAAGGTGCCGCAAAAGCATTGGCAGAATCAGGTCTACACCAACCAGTTTCTTTACGCGATCCTCGCCGAACAAAAATGCGCCGAGGCGGGAGTGGAAATCGCATACTACGAGTTCCCACAGGGCGTTACTAAAACGGATACCGGCTGGCAGGTCGATTGTGTTGGGTTTGGAACCAAACGACGTATCCAATGCAAACAGATCATTGATTGTACCGGTGGTGCCGAAGTGGTCGGCATGTTGGGGTTTCCAAGATTTCGCGAAGAGGAACGGCAACCTGGATCGTATCTGTTCATGCTCGGAGAAAAACACGAACCGGGACGCAATCAAATCCAAAGGCTATACGTTCACGGAGCCGACTCAACCAACTCGCGAACGGCCACCGAGGCAAATCTGACTGGCCGCAAAGCGATACTTGATCGAGTTCGCCAAAGCAAGCAGAGGTTGATGCACATGCAACCCGAAACCGGCTTTCGTGAGACGTACCGTATCCAAGGGGAGACAGTGATCACGGTCAACGATTACACCTCGGGTCGCGTGTTTGATGATGCGATTAGCTACGCATTTTATCCCGTTGATCTCCACACAAAATCAGGAGTCCGCCCCAAACCGCTTAGGCCCGGAACCGTACCTACGATCTCACTTGGCGCGTTGATCCCAAAAGGAAGCCGCAATCTCATCGTGGCAGGACGATCGGTTAGCAGTGATCGTTTGGCAAACTCTGGGTTGCGAGTCCAAGCTTCATGCATGGGGATGGGACAGGCAGCTGGAGTCGCAGCAAGCTTAGCTGCTAGATCGGGATCCACTCCTTTGGAAATCCCGCTGAAAGAAATTCACTCGGTGCTCCGTGAACACGGGCAGATCGTGCCTCAAAAAGCCTAGCTCGCGTCACTCTAACTCATGTGCACATGAAAAAATATCGCCGCAGCTTTGTATCACTTCTGACAGCATCAAGCTTTGTGGTGCTGGCAGTAACGGGAATCTTAGCCTTTGTGCAACCTTTCTCGATCGCCATCGTCGGACTGCATGCTCTGCTGGGTTTTGTGTTCGTCGGAATCATCGCGTTACACGTCGCCAACAACCTAAGCCTGCTATCTCGTTATGGCCGCACCAAACTCCTTTGGCTCTCGCTTGCAATCACCGCAAGTATCACCGGCTTGTTTCTCTGGCAACCACGCCCCATTCGATCGGTTCTTTCTCTGAGCCAAAACTTCGGACCTGCGGTTGAACAGTTTGCGATGGATGAAACGGGGCTTCTCTACCACTACAATCCAGCCGCGAACTACCAAATGCGTTTATCGATCAGAACGGGTGAAAACTTTGATTTAAAAAAGCCACCCAATGTTGCGATCTGGCTCGAGAACGCATCCTCGTACCACATCAAAACCCTACACGGCCCCGAAGACATCCAAGCCCGTGCCTCCCTACCGTATTGGGATTTCAAAGTTCGCGGCTGGGAAGACGCGAAGCGGCAGGCCGCTGAATCTGGCCAAGACCTCAATCAGCAACTCATGCTCGATGGTGTTACCAGCGCAACGCAGAATAGTTCGTTCGATCCAGCCGATTACATTTTGCCTGCGAATCAAGAGAATCCGCTGCCCTACCGGCTACTTCTTGAGATTGATCAACAGGAGGATGACGAATCCTCCTTGGTCTATGCGGTTGACATCGACAACAACGATCCGCGTGCATTCCAACTACTGGATTTAGTTGGCTATCCCAAACGAGAAGAAGATGACGAGGGTAAAGAAGTTTGGGATCTCTATTTTGTCGATGGTGGTTTCGAATCGACGTTAACACTTATCGATAGCGTCCTTCTCACAATCGAACGCTAGGACAACTCACGAATCGTATTACTTTTCATCATTCACGCGATTTGTTAGATCAAACGAAGTCACTAGTCCGTCGGGATCGTAACGGAATCTTGCCACCAAGTGATTCGATTTAAGTTGTGCAATTCGTGATTTAGCATTCCGTTGAAATTCGACCGATTCGACAGACAGTTTTCCACCGGGTTTTAACTGAAAAAATTCACCCTTACCTTTACCTTCGCTTAGGTATTCCGCAATCAACAAAAACTGGTTGATATTCGTACGGTTACCTTCGTCCCAGCGTTTCTTGCAGAACTCAAGCATCAAACCGCTGTCAGCGTAGTATTGGTTGGCAAGGGTAGCAAAAGCCTCTTGGGGTGAATCCAAAAAGAACTGAATGTTTCCTCTCGAGTAAGCTCGATCAAATTCCGGCTTGCCTTGAAAGTAATCAAGCCAAGCCTCACGCCACCTATTCTTTTCACCGTTCCATGCACCAATGCGAAGAAAGTTCGCCTGCGTGGACTCCAAATCAATCCCTTTTGACGGAGGTGACTGAAAAACCACATGAGGCCCAGCGGCCTGTGCCAACCCAAGAAACTTTAACTCATATAAATCAGGTCGATTTTTTTTGCCTACGGTATCGAGCATGTTGTGCGCAATCTCATGGGCAAGGCAAATGAGATAAACATCAGTGACTCCCGGCCGAGGTGAATCGCTGGCAAAACTGTTTTCAGGGCGACCAAGTGGTAAATCGAAAATATTGATTCCAGATCGAGATCGCAGAGGATGAGTTTGCAGGGCGGGTCCGAGCCATCCGGCAACGGTGATCGTTTCAACATCCCAAGTCGAGGCGGGTATATGCCGCAACAGTCGGATCATAGCGTCGAGATGCTCCGCGGTTGCGGTTTGATTATCAACAAAGATCACACCAAAATCCACGAGTAAAGTACGATAGCCGCCTTCGAATCCGAGAGCATTAGCGACTCGCTCCCGGTTCGCTTTCGTATTAGGGAGACTCTCTAGCAGGACAACCCAGTACTGGGCTGCAAGTAAAGGAAGATGCGGTTCCCTGTTAAGATCAAAGTGTTGACGTGAAAAAGACTCCGCATAGATCTTCGCCAGCGGCGCGAGAGAGGCGAATAGCTCTTCACGTGCAGCAGAACCAATGAGATTGGTTCCAAGGTCGGCTTGAATCGCTTGAAAGCATCCAAAAACATCACCTCGCAAAAAATCATTTGCTCGAAGCTGCTCCCCCAGATCTGCACCGTACTGTTTAAGCAGTTCTTTTATCCTTGCGACTCGTGAAGGAAAACCAATTCCCTTCATCCAGAACAATTGACCGTTGTTTCCACCACTCAACAAATCAAGGACGCCATCACCATCCCAGTCCACCAGTTCAGGCGTGGTATCATCGCCATTGAGTGATCGTATATTCAGATTCTTCCCGTCAGTCCACTTGAGTTGTTGTCCTGAATCGAGACTAGCACCGGATACTTCAGTCACTTGACGATACAGCGTCACACTACCCCAATTAAGACCAAGCAATAGATCGACTTGTTGGTTGCCGTCAAAGTCAATAAGCCTTGGGTGAGCGTTGTAAGCGATTCGGATATCACAGAAGGGTTCACCCGCGGTAAACGTTACTTCGTGTTTCGAGCTCGTATTGCGATGCCACTGCACCGTTCCATCAAACGATCCGGTGACGAGATCCAAACTGCCATCACTATCCCAATCAACGACATCAAATCGCCCGTCACACCCATCTTGCACCTCAATGGTTGTTCCTGATTCCTCAAACACCGGACTTTGGGCGGAACCTATATTTTCGTGGATCGAGATAAGTCTTTTGGAATGACCAATAATAAGATCAGGAAGATCCGATCCCAAAATTTGAGCAAAAGCAACCCCCGTATGACGCTGCCCCCACTGAGATTTCTCACCAGCGGCTACCACCTGTTTTTCGGCCAGCCTTGGCTGGTTTTCTGTGCCACGATTCTCAAACCACCAAATCCTACCTGCCCCATCACCGGCAAGCACGTCAAGGTCACCGTCCCCATCCCAATCATAGCAGCGTACCGCGGCATGACCGTCGAGCTGGATCGATTGACCATTGCACAGGATCGGTTGAGGCTCGGCATAAGTCATCGTTGCCGTTGCGAGATGATCCTCCGCTATGGCGAAACCTGCGTCGATTGGCACACAAAGCATTGCAAGTGAAATCAGAGAGCAATGATTAAGATTCGAATATTTAAAAAACTGCATCATTCTGCAAAATCGAATGTTCAAACGAATAACAGCGTTATTAGGCGTCTATCCTCAGGAATGGGGAAGACAAATCTCAAGATATAAAACAGTTGCCGGCGTTTCAGGAGCCCTCCGACATGACTTTCAAAAAAGACAAATGTTACGACCCGACGATAGGTTGGTAGGACAAGATTACTGTTCCCAGTATGTTTCCTTTACACGCCTCACGGAGAGCCGAGAAAATGATAAAGCAATTATTTACAGCAGCCATTTTAGCATGCATCAGTTTGACTCCAGCTTATTCAGTCAAAGCATCCAATGATGCAATCGCTGGAATCAATGCAATGATACCGAGCCAGCGAACGGTCGCAATTTCTAAAATTAGTGCGAAATCGGCATCTCAAGCGATCCTACTTGCCGAGAGAAAAAACCCAGGATGGAAAGTGGTCAACGTCAAGGAACACTCGCAACATTGGGGCATCACAATGAAGCAAAAGTAACGCTACGTCGCGGGTGGAATCACTCCATCAAATCTCGATTTCGTATCCCTTTCGGAAATCGCGTTTCATCATCGAACTTGCGATTGCGTCGTTTTCGATTCTCTGATTCTTAGCATTCCATTGAATCTGACGGTTCAGGCGTATCGCAATATTGCTGAGGTGACAGGTATTGATCGAGGCGACGTGCGTCCAAACGTCGGACGCAGGCTTTTTGCGACTTGCAATGCAATCGAAAAAGTTATTCACATGCTCCACCACTGGGCCGCCATAGATGCCTTCTAGCCAATCACCAGGAAGAGGGTTGGTGCCCAAATCTTCGATCGGCTTTCCCTCGATGGTGCCACGATTGACAAAGATCCGACCTCGAGTGCCTTCGATCAGGATTCCGTTTCGACCCTCACTGGTGATCTCCATTAAGACATCGTCAGGAAATCGGACGTGAACCGTAAATCGATGCGGTGCATTATACTGATCATCAAGCGTCGGATTACCACGCTCATCAAACGGAACCATTGCCTGAACCATCACTGGCTCGACAGAGACAGGTCCCTGCCCCGGTCCACATTGGTTGATAATCCACTGAGCAATATCAACATGGTGGGCTCCCCAATCGGTCATCTTGCCACCACTGTACTGCAACCACCATCGAAACTCTTTGTGACAATTGGACGCATCGATCGATCCGTCGCCCAACGTTACCACAAGCTTCTGACCGTCTTTTCCGTTTTTCAGAAAACGATACGGCACATCCTCCGTCGGTCCTTTCCATCGGTCCCAATTCAATGTCTTTGGAGGTGCAACAACCGGCAGTGGTTTACTGAACGGATTATGATTCAATCCGACGGTTAACTTTTTGAGTTTTCCAAGTCGGCCAGAATGAGCAATCGCGACCGCTTGCAGGAAACGCTCATCGGAACGCTGCTGCGTTCCCACCTGAAGGATACGACCGGTCTCCTCGGCTACCTTTGTGATGATTTTCCCTTCATCGATCGTCAGTGTTAGCGGTTTTTCACAATAAACGTCTTTGCCTGACTTCAATGCTTCGGCTGATATTTTGACATGCCAGTGATCAACGGTCCCACAAATAACGGCATCAATATCCTTACGGTCGATGACTGCTCGATAGTCGTCATAGACATCAATCTTGACCCCTCGCCCGCTGGCCGACATTCGCCGATTATACGCCGCCTTTGCGTAGGCAGAGTGCGACGTGTCGACGTCACACACCGCAACAATATCTCCATAATTGGTTGCACGACGACCGTCCCCGGTTCCCTGTCCGCCGCAGCCAATCACCGCAACACTCGGTCGCTCATTGGGTGATTTTGATCGGGCAACCGAGCGACTCGTTAAAAAACCCATTGAAGACGCAGAAGCTAAGGTGGATGCGGTATTCAAAAACCGACGTCGACTGACTTGGGTCATCATATTTTTCCAATGGGCATGATTTCGTGCGCCAGAGAATCCTTTTGATGGATTCAGAATATCGATTGCAAAAATGCATTAAAAGGCTGACCTTACCACAGCCATCCTTACTCAGCTGCCTTTTTATTTGCCAATGCTCCAACAAACTCAGTCGCCGGCCAACCAGAATCGCTGGCGTGAGCCGAATGATTCGTTATTCAAAACTTGCGTATTGTGGCAAGTGATCACTTAAAGCAAACGATTCGCTGTCGTTAATGTTAAGACGAAATGCACCTTCAAACAGGGGTCTCGACTCCGTGACTCGATCCGAGATTGGCCCCGCAGCCATCACGTAGTCAATTCTCCATTTCGGCAGATCTGATTTGATGGTCGCACCGCTGCCTTTACCGACCTTTGCAAAGGTATCAACCCACCCAGCATCCATCCATAACTTGTATTCATCAGTGTCCGGCCCATGGTTGAGATCTCCCATCAATAGCATCGACCTTCCCGATTCCATATCCATGCGCATCGAGTCGATCATCGCTCGTATCTCTCTTAGCCGAATCGCTGGATCGGCGGTTGGATACAAATGCGCCGAGTGAATCACCAACGAATCGCCACTGGCTAATTCAACCACCGCTCGGCCCCAGTGTCGCGTGAACAATTCAGCAGGTCGCTCTGTCAGCATCGGTGCATTGTGAGATTCGACGATTTTAAATCGACTCAACAAAGTACCGGGCCAACTACCGCCGCTAGGAAATCGCACATGATACATTCCTAGTTCCTGAGCAATTTCCAATGTGAGCTGTTCACTCGGTGATTCTGAAAAGTTGATAATATCGGGTGAATACAATGCCAACTCCATTGCCAAACGCTTCGCCATCTGACCTTGGGCAACCGCCTGCTTAGCTAATCTACGCTGGTGGGGCCAACCGGTACATTTGAAAATGTTATACGCAATCACTCGAAGCGGCATCGCATTAAAATCTGCGGCGGAAACCGGAGGGGCCGCTATCGATGTGGCAATACCGAGTACACTCGCCGCCGAAGCGTTGAATTGTCGGCGCGTTAGCTTCATCATTAAATCCTCGTCACAAGCAATCTGCTTTTTTAGCAGGGTTTAGAAATCAAGCTGCTTGGTTTCCGAAAACGATGACAGATGCCCATCGCGTTCGGTCAATGCTTGAATCAACGACTTATTTAACAGGTACAGCGAGCCTCCTCGCGGCAAGATCCATTGGATGCTCAGGTACCGCAGCATGGGGAAGAGTTGTCAGAATCACACAAACCGTTTCGGTCGCGGGATCAGCCCAGCATATGGTTCCCGTTGAACCTGTGTGACCAAAACTTTTCGCACTTAAACCATTTGTGTTTCCTATTGAACCAAGATCAAATCCAAGTCCACGAGGGTGAAGTCCGGGCGGATTATGATTTTGAGTCATCAAGCGAATCGTTTCGGTTCTCAAAAGCCTACCAAACGGATGCAAAAACTCATTTAAAAACATGGCAACATCATGCGCGGATCCGTGAGCGCCGCCCCACGGGGCGCCAAGGCGTCTCCAATACAGACTATTCCAATCCCAATTTTTACTCGCTGGATCGCCAGCGCCAGCTTCAATCGCTGCGAGGTCCACTTGATTCATCACGACATCGTCTAGGGAAAAAGCTCCAAGACCCATCGCGGAATGCTTCATTCCAATTGCATCGTACACACGCTCCTGCACAAGTTTGGCAAACGGATAGCCACTAACGCGTTGTGCGATCTCGGCGGCAAGCAAAATTGCCATGCTCGAATAGCCATATCGTGTCCCGGGCTTAAACCTCAACGGAGTTACCATGGCAGCAGCAACAAACTCTGAAAGCGGCGCATGGGAAGTACGCAATTGCCTATTTTCAGGCAACTGATCTGGTAGCCCGGAAACATGAGTCATCAGCTGACCAACGGTGATGTTTTCTCGATCCTGTCCACGGAATTCGGGAAGGTACCTTGTTACAGGATCGTCCAACTGAAAACAGCCCTCATCATAGAGTGACATAACGGCCGCGATGGAGATCGTCTTGGAGATCGAAGCCAACAAGAACATGGAGTCGTTTTCGGTGACCGATCCATACACTCTGGAAAAGACATTGGATCCCTGCTGAAAGTAGATAGAGCTTGCTTGAATCTCACCACGATCGGCGGCGTCAGCGAGAATTTTCGCCGCGGCATCCAATGGTGACGGATCCGATGCATGCCCTTTCTTTGGGTAAAAAACGCTCATCGCAACCAAACTTTGCAGAAGGTGTCGCCGGTTCATTTTCTTACAATCGCAGCACTGATTAAAATTTACCCTATCCATGCCTGCTTGCTCACCTAAACCGAAGCAGGCTTTGACAGCCATCACACTAAAGTCTTGACGAGACGTTGACCTAATGGCGTTGGATTTAGCCCAACACAACGGATCAGAACTCGCCAAGAGATCCTGATTACAGATCATTTTCCTCGCGGTTGCGCATATGATCGGCGGTTCGAAAGAAATTCTCTTTAAGCTTGGATCCTAGTTCAGCATCGGCAACCAATTCATCAATCGCACGATTCATGCACAATAACCATTGATCGCGTTCGCTCACACCAATGGGAAAAGGCAGATGCCGAGCTCGCAACATCGGATGCCCATATTCTTGAATGTAAAGCGATGGACCGCCAAAAAGGCCTGACAAAAATTTGAATAGCTTAGTCCTGGAATCGGTTAGATCTCTGGGGTGCAGGCTAAGAATCCCACGTGCCTCTGGCAACTCAGCCATCAAATCATAAAATCGATCAACAAGACGACGCAAACCTTCTTCGCCACCCAGCCGCTCGTAGGTTGTACTAGGAGTCATACGCCGATCGTACTCGTGATGAACGCGGGAATGAAATCGAAATTAAACAGTTGTTCAAAACAAAAAGCCGAAGCTAAAAACTTCGGCTTATCCATGAGAGGTAACTTTCCCAGCATACTCGAGCGACTATCTTTTCAACAATCGAATCGCTACGGTCACATTACCATCACACCGCGTCCCTTCTGGTCACACCTTAGCACTCATTTCTAACAATGAGTGCTAAGCAATTCAGAGATCGTTATTAGCGACTAGACTTTTAGAATGTCATAGCCTTCACGACGTTCTCTTGCTTGCATCGAAGCGGCCTGATCATCCCCTGTGATCATTTCTGTTTCAGGGTTCCAATTCAGTTTTCGGCCGAGCCTGGCTGCAATCGCACTGAGATGACAGACGGCCATCGCTTGGACATGACTGAAAGGATCCGATACCGTCAGCCCACCCTCTCGGATACAGCGGTAGAAATTATTCTTGTGTCCTTCGTGAGGCTTACCTTTGTAGAGGTTCGCGGCATCTTCGTCGGTGTACAAATCTTTATCCCAATTTTCCTCGATCGGAGCGCCGGTGATCTTACCGCGGTTTACAAAGATACGTCCCTTCGTTCCCTCGAACATGATTCCGTTGTCGCCTTCGCTGGTGACATTCATCGTGATGCCATCATCGAACGTGTGAATCACCGAGAATTTATGCGAAGTGTTATAGCAATCATCTACAACTGGATTGCCGTCCTTGTATTCAACCGGATGTTCGCAGTTAGTACCATCAACGCTAACCGGCCCCTGTTTTGCGCTATTCTTGTTCAGAGCCCACATGGCAATATCGACGTGGTGTGCACCCCAATCGGTGAACTTACCTCCGGAGTATTCGTACCACCAACGAAACTCATAGTGACAGCGTCTTTCTCGGTAATCCTTGGCTGGTGCCTGCCCCTGCCACATCTCCCAATCCAATTCCTTGGGTACTTCGGCCACGGGGAAAGGACCTCCGGTCGGTGACCCATTGATTCCAACCGTTACGTGTTTGATATCACCGAGCAACCCCTTTTGAACCATATTGACCGCCCTCATGAACTTTCCGCGGTCGCTACGTTGCTGGGTCCCAACGAGAAAAGCAAGTTCAGGGTGTTTTTCGCAAGCTCGTCGAATGAGTTGATTTTCTTCCAACGTCAAAGTCAGCGGCTTTTGCACAAAGACATGCTTACCAGCCTCGAGTGCCTCCACTGCGATTTTGATATGCCAATGATCTGGCGTTACAATACTGACGGCATCAATATCGTTTCGCTCCAACACTTTTCGGTAATCGCCGTAGGCATCCGCGGTGCCTTTCCCGATCTTGTCATCGTTCTTCGCGCGAAGCGCGTGCCGCTGATCCACATCGCAGACAGCCACAATGTTTCCGAAGTTTGCATGACCACGAGCGTCGCCTGTCCCCATGCTACCGACACCAATACAACCGATGTTTGGTCGATCATTCTTATCTTGATTAGCAAATGCCTTGGCTGACCAATTGAAGTAGGGAGTTGTCGCGATTGCGCCTGTGGCAATTGCTGCTGACTTGATCGCTTGTCGACGTGAAGGCCGCGGTATCTGATTGCTCATGTATGAAATCCTGTTGATGCACTTGGTAAACGAATGTTCCGCTGGGAGGTCGGTAATATAGCGAGTTTCAACTAGCTTTGCTGTTTTGACACTTTTTTTATCATCATGATTTAACAAAGCCTGCGAGCAAGCCGGTCACTAAAATCAATCAAAAAAAGTGCGAATCAACCCCGACGACGTAGTAGTGTAGATAAAGCAACTTCGCGAATAATCGATCGAACCCCGTATCCCTCGGATTGGACGTTTTCCAAAATGCGATCCACTTCATTTGCGTCGGAAAACTCAATCGTTCGCCCTAACGCGTAGGTCAAAATAGATACCACAAGCTCTCTTGCCACTTGTTCTTGCTGCGTCAACAGAACCGCTTTCAGATCCTGCACCGTTTGAAAACCCATACCATTTGACAGCCTACCCTCGGGCGAAATCGAAACCCTGCGTTTTCCAACCAACTCGCTATCCCGCCATCGTCCCACGGAATCAAAGTTCTCTAGCCCAAAACCGATAACATCCATCTTTCCGTGACATGATCGACAAACCACCTGAGCTTGATGCAGTTCAACCATTTCACGATTGGTTAGCGGCTGGTTGGTCGCGACACCAAGTTCAGGAACATTGGGCGGCGGGGGTGCTGGCTTGTCATGTAGTAGTTTCTCCATCACCAAAGCACCTCGTATGACGGGCGACGAGCGTTCCCCATTGGAACCCATGGTTAAGAAGGCTGCTTGAGTCATCAAGCCGCCACGCGGTGAATCAGGAGGAAGAGAAACTTTTTGAAATTCATCGGTCATTGGATTGTTGACATGGATTCCATAGTGTTTCGCCATTGCAGGATTCAGCATCAAAAAATCCGAATCAATCAAAAAACTTGCGGAAAGGTTTTCTTTCATCAGTTGCCCAAAGAATTCAATCACCTCTTTTTTCGCATCCTGCATCACCCCTTCGTTAAATGTGAAGTGCTTGCGATTATCAACCGAGATCGCGTCGTAGCGATCAAACTCGGCCCATTGACTGACAAAACCATCCCTGAATCGTTTCAATTTTGGGTCATCCAACATTCGATCAACGTGTGTAGCAAGTTCCACAGGATCAGCAAGATCGGCTTCATACAACTGCTCGTCTGGCGGACTGCTCCAAAGAAAGTAGGACAACCGGTTGGCAAATTCCCGATTCTTGAGCAACGAACCATCAATTTCCGTATCTAGTGGTTCATGTAAAAAAAGGAAGCCGGGTGAAGCAAGAACCAATCCCATCACTTCAACCAAAGCGTCTCGCTGGCTCAAACCATCTTGCAGATGATCAAGATACATTTGATGCAAAGAGCCAATGAAAGACACCGAAGGCCTGTTTCGACGAAACGCTTCATAGACAAATTTCTCAAGCAGTTCACGGACCTTACGTTCATCCTCGAGGTAAGGACTCGACCTCGAGGTTTCGGAGTTTGGAAATAGAATTGTCTCCCACACCGATCGTTGCTCCGGATAGTAAGGACCATCGATCTCAATCCAATCGATCCAGACCGCAGCGCGAGGATCCACGCGATCAGCAGACCCCTCAAGTTGATTCAGGTATCCGTGCATATTATTGATGGTGTGATCGGGCATATTTTCGCGAATCCGAACGCTAAGATGTTTTTGCCCCAGCGGACTTTGCACACGCATTTCAACCACCTCAGGTTTTTCAGGCGTCCCCGCAAGCTCCATCGTTCCCAGAATACTCTCTGGCCCCGTGACACGAATGATACGTCGAAGCGGATTCGGCTGTCCCTGAATACCGCCACGCACTCGAATGACGTACTCACCACGAAGATCAACGTGCCGCGCAGTAGAGACCCATTTTGCAACATCACAAATGTAGACACCGGTATCCGTGTGAGGGTACTGGAGATAGAGTCTGGGTTTCTCTGCTCTCGCGTCCCACTGTCTAAAGATGATCTGCATCTCCCCTTCATCTTTGAAACCCATCTCTTGCCAGGTGGCACCCTGTTGACGGAGGACCATTTTGCGATCTAAGTCCGCAAGCTTTTCCCTCATTTTCGCGGTGACTCGTTCTTCGGGCTGATATCTTTCCGCTTTGGGTCTTTGAGGCGGAGAAAGACTGTGCTGAAAAGATTCTGACGCGATCTGCTTGCCCAGCTCAAGGTATCTTTCAAAATGAGCAGAGGTGTAAAGCTGCTCCGCCCCCACGGTATCAAAGGTATTAATTTCCCCATCCTCGGGAATGTTACCGAGTGGAACGTCGAAACCGAAAAGGTGTCGAATTGTGTTTGAGTACTCGCGTTGATTCAAACGACGAAGTGTAATCTCGCCACCACGATCAGTGAGCCGACGTCGCGCGTCAATCATCACTTTGGTTAACGAATCCAAGACGATCGCCAGTTCCTGATCCGCGGGTTTGACTTCCCCAGGTGGAGGCATATCACCGGAGGTAAGTTGATCCAAAACATCCTGCCAACGCTGCGCAGCGTCATTTGTTTCGATCTGCCAATCCAATTGATCGAATCGTCGCTGCCCTGATTGCTCTTGGGCATTGTGACAGCCAACGCAATATTGATTCAGGAACGGCTCCACCGCACCTTTGACTTGCGAAATTGTCGTCTCCGCCACCGCAAATCGGATACCCAGGCTCATCACCATCACGGCAACAACAAAAAGAAAAACTAGCCGATTCTTCATGCAACCCTCTTAAGCCTGTAGCAGTTCAGGGATGATCCCTGTGCTGTGACTGAACGAATCAATTTCCAATCCAGCCTGTTGCATCAGCGTTAACCAATAATTTGCAAGCGGTGTATCCGCATTTGGAAGCTCGATATGCCTTCCGTGCCTAATCGAAGACACTCCCCCGCCAGAAAGCAAAGCGGGGAGATTTTTCAGCTCATGTCCAGATCGCAAATTCGTGCCGTAACTAACAATACAGTGATCATACAGACGACTGCCATCGGAATCCTGAGCCTGCTTTAGTCGATCAAGAAAATGCGAAAACAACTCCATGCACTTCTTGTCTCTCTCACGAGAAGCTGTGATCCTAGGTTCAGAGAAGCCATAGTGACTCAACGAATGTGCTTTTAGCTTGATGCCCATTCCATCTAAAAGCGAACACACTGGCTGCCGATAGGTGATCACTCTCGTTGCATCCGTCTGCAATGCAATAATCATCATATCGTACATCAATCGAATCGCCTCCTCGCCCGTAAGTCCCTCGTCGGGCGCATCAAATGGAGCATTAGGCTTTGGGATGTCGGCCCATAAGGCTTGACGCTCTAAACCCATTTCGATCTGACGAACTCCGGTAAAGTATTCGTCGAGCTTATCGCGATCAATCTGACTCATTGAACGTTGCATCTGAGTCCCATTCATTCGAACAAGATCGAGAACGCTTTGCTTCTTCTTCAGACGCCAATTCAACGCTTCGCGAGAGTCATTTGGGTTAGCGAAAAGCTGGTGGTACAAATCAATCGGTCGATTGATACCGGGAATTGGATTCCCCGAATGATCCCAAGCAAGTGATAAACCTCCGCCGTGACCAGAATTCTGCCCACCATCTGGCTCATTTGCCGATAGCGTCAAAGATGCAAAACGAGTCGAATGACCCAGACGACTCGCCAAGATTTGATCACAAGAAATTGAGTTGTGAAATCGTTTGCCTGGAGTCCCCGAGACGTTTGCTCCTGTCAAATAGGAGAGACTACCGCCGTGTGGATTGGTCGCACCCAAGTTGGTGAGATTAGATACCATCGTGATATCATCTTGGTGCCGCTCAAGCGGTGCGAGTCCTTTGGTTAGTCCGATCTCTCGAAAGTCTCCCGACTTTTCCGGGTAGAAAGAATCTTTGGTAAAGCCGAACCCACCACCAAGAAAGATGATTCGCTTTGGCGGTTTCTTCAACTCATCACGTCCACTCACAATCGATTGCAAGAACGGAATGGCGAGCAGTGCATGACCTATCCGAAGGACGGAACGCCGTGTGACAGAATTTTGTTTGATGCAAGATTGGTTCATAGCGAAAGACTACCTACCCCACGACTCGGAGTAAAAGGCAAACGCAAAAAATACCCGAACATCAGCCTTTTAGGCTCTCCCTGACCGCTCTCTTTAGGCAATCACAAACTCATGACCCTTCAATCGTGAGTGATTAAAAGGCTGTGAACTTCCGCTGGACTACCGGCCTTTTGTAACCGCTAGATCAAGGGAATCACGATCACTGCCCGCATTCCGAGTAAGTTCAAGCCACAAAGCAAATCCGACTTAACGTCGCTTGTAGTTTTTGCTCCAGAAGATGTAACCCACCGCGGACCAAAAAACCAGCATGACGAGCAGCGTCCCGACAATCCATGGAAAGAACATTCTAGAAAGATCCACAACATCAGACCAAAGGATCTTTCCATCAGCAAATCCATGAATCAGCACCAGATCTTCTCCAAATTGGATGATTGCCGCCGACGCTTTACCAAGGATCAACACCGAACAACCAACTACATACATTCAAAAGACAAGCCGCACTACGAATCAGCGACCGTTGCGATTGGGCAAACGCAATCACCTCTCAGCATCAACCACGAGAATGATACGGGATCGCTCTAAAAAGACGAGTAACGGTCGAATCGTCAACCAACGATCACCCGTTGCTACGTTCTCGTCACCATCCAGACATCAGACAGCATCCGCTTCCACCGAATCAAATTTTTCGATTCTCCGTCACCATCGCGGTATCAATACACTTCATTCGCACTCACTAGGGCTTCAAGTACCTACTTGCCGCTTTGTATGCTTGATGCCCAGTTGAATCACCGGGTAGCACCGGCATCTCTGCTTTGGGCAAATGTTGACGGTGCGTTGCAATCACAGTTTCCAGCTCTTTGCGGTTGGCGAGATTAGTCCATTCGTGTGGGTCACTTCGATGATCGTACAATTCCTCCGACTGATCCAAGTAGCGAATGTACCGATAGTGCTCTGAGCGCACCGCATAATTACCTCGACCAAACGAAGAAATCGCTACATGATCCCAATCTCGAATCGGATCTTTTAACAGTGGCACCAGCGAATGCCCTTCTTGGCTGGCGTCCTCAGGTAGTCCGGCAAGTTCAAGAAGTGTTGGAAAAACATCAAGTAACTGCGTTGGCTTGAGGGTGCGTTGACGCTGCTTAAAGCCAGGGGCAACAATCACAAGCGGTACTCTCGTTCCATCCTCCCAGATCGATCGCTTGGCCCAACGCTCTTTCTCACCCAAGTGAAAACCATGGTCGGAGAAAAGAACAATGATCGTATTGTCCCGATGCGGTGATCGATCCACTGCGTCGAGCACTCGCCCAACGCAATGATCAGCGAATGCAATCGACGCGAGGTATGACTGAACTGCGTGTTCCCACTGTCCGGCAGAGACTACCCATGAATGCAATGGAGAGACGTGTTCTTCGTTAGTTAAAGCGATCGCGTAGTCACTCAGATCATCGCGATCGCCCCGATTCACCAACGGAAGCTTAATCTGATCCCGAGGAAAAAGGTCGAACCACTTTTGGGGCGCATACATGGGTACGTGCGGTCGATAAAAACCCACCCCCATGAAAAACGGTTGATCGACTTGCTGTGGCAACGATTCAATTTTCTCAACCGCCCACCCTGCAATTTTCGCATCGGGCATTTGTCCATCTTGCGCGGGATAAGCTCCCCAATCCCAAAGTGGATGACCGTGGGGCTGAGAAATCTTTTGTTCCGGGCGTGGGCCAAAACCACCAAAATTACCACCGTACTCTTGGAAAAACCGGCGATCACCCGTGTGAAAAATCTTACCGGCAGCCATCGTTCGATAACCGTGCTTGGCAAAACGTTCAGGCAGCGTCTCTAGATCCTGAAGCGCGGGTGCTTGCTTGAGATCAGGTGCGAGGAAATAGACCCCTGACGAGTGAGGGTGTCGTCCGGTGAGAAGACTCGCGCGTGATGGATTACAGACCGGTGATTGACAATGCGTGTTTGCAAACAAGGTGCCTCGCTCTGCAAGACGATCGATATTAGGTGTCAGTGCCTGAGGATGTCCCCCCAAACACCCAGTCCAATCATTCAAATCATCAACGGACAAGAGAATGATATTGGGCCGCTGCGCTGAAATCGCATTCGAAGCAAAACAGAACAGCGATAGAAAAATCAAATAACGCAGCATCAGCAATCTTTCCGCTAAAAGTTGTATTGCGAGAATGAAGGAAAGTATCAGGTAAAAATACAGCATCGATCTCTGCTGATTTTTCTTAAGTTATTCAAATCAAAGAATCGAAAGCATCTTGCGGCCGACGATGGTTTAGATGGGTTAATGATGAGCTGACAACACAGACAAAACGGTACCAAACGGTCATCGCGGCCCCTCAGCCTCGCCCCCAATTTATGTAAACGCTGTCAAAGGCGAATGCGTTCAATGTGAACACCATTCAACATTAGGCGAGAATGGGATGAACCACTTCACCATGAACATCAGTCAGACGGTATCGTCGTCCTTGGTGTCGGTAGGTCAATCTTTCATGATCGATTCCCATCAGGTGCAAAATCGTTGCCTGCAGGTCATGAACGTGCACACCGTCTTGGATCACATTGTACCCGAACTCGTCGGTCATTCCGTGAGAGATACCGCCTTTGATACCGCCGCCCGCCATCCACATTGAATAACAACGCGCATGATGATCTCGGCCAAAATTGGTGCCGTTGAGTTTTCCCTGACAGTAGTTCGTCCGACCAAACTCGCCAGCCCAAACCACTAAGGTGTCTTCGAGCATACCGCGCTGTGCAAGATCTTTGACTAAGGCGGCCGATGGCTGATCCGTTTCCGAACACTGCCCGCGAATCCCACCTAA
>Ga0181563_10001986_pt1 | contig 19884 bp, 13 predicted proteins | sample 011ome_25_FD_133759 | JGI IMG/M metagenome (GOLD analysis project Ga0181563, IMG submission 133759) | Coastal salt marsh microbial communities from the Groves Creek Marsh, Skidaway Island, Georgia - 011512CT metaG (megahit assembly) | ecosystem: Environmental > Aquatic > Marine > Intertidal...
ACATTGAAAAGGATTTTAAAGAAATGGAGGCCTGTTTTGATTTGGCCTCAAAAAATTGATTTTGCATTCAAATTAATGACTTTGCCTTTACGGAAAGCATGGACGACTCCTGCTGTCTTGAAATGTTTTTGTCTCACTGAATTGATTGTATAAAAAAGCAATTTGGAATGAGAAAAAACGGTTGGCAGGACAAAAGCTGTTTTTATGGGTCAATAATTTGGGACGTCTTTTAAAGAGAAGCGTCAATCTCTTGTCTTTTTTAATTCCCAATGAAAGCGAACACCACCAAAACAAGTTTTATGGACAGGGAGCAATGCCCCATTTCGAGATCTGCTCATTGGAACGCCGACACTGCCAATTGGATCGTATCGATATCACCTCCCAGCATAAATATCCGTTTGATTTTAATTCCATCATCACTTGATGGGCTTTTAGGGCATCATCAGGAATATTATGATGTGAATAGAAGATCCCAATGTTTCCATTCTCTATTATTTTCTGACGAATTTCGATCTGTTCCTTGCCTTCCCAACCGATTTCTAATGGAAAATAGAGATAAGATTTCCATCAGTTTCAAGCTGTCCCTCTCTTTGATTTGCTCGTTGAGGGCTATTCTGTCTATGGAATGGACTTTAAAGGGGTATTTGCCAAAAAACAGCTGTGCTTCTTTAAGAACTTCATTGGGCTGGGAAAAAATGGATACAGACCAAAGCATCAAAGATGTTAATAGGTTTAAATGAGGTCTCATGGGGTAAGGGGCTTTAAGGGGCTTATTAACTATATTTATTAATGTTTATAGAGCCATTTATTCTTGTATATCCATGGCGTGATAGACGTTTTGAACATCGTCGTCTTCTTCTATTTTTTCAATCAATTTCAGTACTTCTTCCTGCTGTTCCTCCGTTAGTTTTTTGGTGAGCTGTGGGATGCGTTCAAAACCGGAGGACAAGATTTCGATGGACCGATTTTCCAATTCTTTTTGTATGGCGCCAAAATGCTCAAATGGAGCATAGAGAAGGATGCCGTCTTCATCCTCAAAAACTTCCTCTACACCGTGGTCAATGAATTCCAGTTCTATTTCTTCTAAATCAATACCTTCCGAGGGAATTCTAAAGTTGCAGGTATGATCAAACATAAATTCAACAGAGCCTGAGGTGCCGAGGTTGCCGTTTCCTTTGTTGAAATAACTTCTTACATTGGCCACGGTGCGGTTGTTATTGTCGGTGGCGGTTTCTACCAAAATTGCAATTCCATGGGGGGCATAGCCTTCAAATAAAACTTCTTTGTAGTTTTGGGTTGATTTGTCAGAGGCTTTTTTTATAGCCCGTTCTACATTTTCTTTGGGCATATTGGCAGCCTTGGCATTTTGAATCACTGCCCTCAGTCTTGAGTTATTGTCGGGATCGGGGCCCCCTTCCTTTACGGCCATGACAATATCTTTTCCAATGCGTGTGAAGGTTTTGGCCATGGCAGACCAACGTTTCATTTTTCGGGCTTTTCTGAATTCAAAGGCTCTTCCCATTTTTTGACTACTTATATCTACAAATATAAAAACTATTGAAAATCCTTTCTCACCAAAGACAGATCGTCTAAGATTTCTGTATAGGAAAAAAGGAGATTGTTGGGAAGTTTGTTTCTTTTGGCCAATACAGCTAAATAGCGCATTTGGTTGGTGGTATAGACTTGCTTATAGACAGCAGGCCTCTGATATCGCTTTTGAACCAACAATTTGATAAAATCAAAATGATGGATTAAATCCGTACTGCCCAGATGGAAAATTCCCGTGAGTTGTTGATTGATGATATAGTGGATCTGTTGGCTCAACTTGACGTCATTGTTGACGTTGATGATGGTGTTGGGAAATACCTCAATGGCTTCATTATTTTGTATGGCTTCATCCAAGGCTTGAATTCTCGGAGAGTGATTCCCAAAAACCATCGGTAAACGCGCCAGCACAAACTTGGCTGAAGGCAATCGCAAGAGATCATTTTCGATTTTAATCTTGTAACGGCCATAAATACTTTCGGATAGGGTTTTATCATACTCATAGGAGGGAAAATGTTCGAAGGTGTCGAAAACATTGGCAGAGGAAAGAAACATCAATCTGCAGTCGGACCGATCGATCAAATCAATCAAAAATTCGTGGGTTTCAATCGATGCCTCAAAAGACCCCCTTAGGGCAGAGATGATCAATTTGGGTTTGACCTCCTTTATAATGGTTTCAAGCCCCCCTTCTTCCATATTGAAATGGAAAAAATGGTGGTTGTTTCCATAGCCTTTTTTGGTAAAATAAGTTCCAAAGGTGTCGTAATAAGAGTTCAATTCCTTGTATAGGGCATTGCCTATAAATCCACTGGCGCCAAGAATTAAAATTCTTTTCACGGGCGAATTATTTAATAAAAGGAGGTTTTATGACCGTTGCGGGAACAAACTTTTCTCTAATTTCTACCAATAAGGTATGGCCAGGTTGGGCATGGGCGTTTTTGACATAACCCATCCCAATTCCTTTTTGAAGGGAGGGGGACTGGGTGCCGGAGGTTACTTTGCCTATTGGATTTTGATCGACGTCAAAAAGGCCATAGCCCGATCGGGCTATACCCCGCTCCTCGATGATAAAACCGATGAGCTTTTCTTCGGTGCCTCCCGCAATGGTTTTTTGATGAGTTTCTGCATTCAAAAATCCGGTTTGGGGTCGGGTTACCCAACCCAGACCAGCACTGATAGGAGAGGTGTTGTCGTCAATTTCATTTCCATACAAGCAATAGCCCATTTCCAGTCGTAAGGTATCTCGGGCAGCGAGGCCAACGGGGATTATTCCGTAATCCTGACCAGCTTCCATGATGGCCCTCCAAAGATGCCTTGCATTTGAAGGATCAAAATAAATTTCAACTCCGCCAGCGCCAGTATAACCAGTAGTTGCGATCAAAACATCATCAATCCCCGCCAGGGTGGTGGTTAAATGGCTGTAATGCTTCATTGTGGTGAGATTTGCCTCACAAAGGGATTGTACAGTCGCTATGGCATGCGGGCCTTGAATGGCCAACAAGGCTATTTTTTCAGAGATATCCTTAAGTTCGGCTTTAAATTTTTGATTGAATTTTTGAATGTGTTTCCAATCTTTTTCAATATTGGCCGCATTCACCACCAAAAGGTATTTTTGAACATCCACTTGATAAACAATCAGGTCATCTACGATCCCTCCCTGTTCGTTGGGGAAATAATTGTACTGTGCCTTACCGGGCTGGAGCTTGGAGATGTCATTACTGCAAATGAATTGTAATAAATCGAATGCTTGAGCCCCCTCCACAGTGAATTCACCCATATGTGAAACATCGAAAACGCCTACGCCTGATCGAACGGCCAAATGCTCTTGTTTGATCCCAGAATATTGGATGGGCATTTGATAACCACCAAAGGGGGCCATTTTAGCACCCAATTCTAAATGAAAATCGTTAAATGGGGTTATCTTCATCAGTTATTTTTTACAAAAATATTACTTTTAGGCCACAAGATTGTTGAAACACTCACCTAAAAACTTATACCATGAGTCCGTTGATTAATTTTTACTTTCTCGCTTTGTTATCTATTTTTCCTTTTGGGCTTTCCGCTCAAAAATCAAAATTATCCCCGGCGCACTACCAAGAAAAGCGAGCGGACTTTCGGGAGAAATTGCCCGAAAATAGTGTGGCGGTTCTTTTCAGTGCCCCTATCCGTAACCGAGCCAACGATGTGGACTACATTTACCATCAAGATCCTAATTTTTTCTATTTGACGGGTTGGCATCAGCCCCATTCGGTTTTGATCATATATAAAAACCCACAACGGGACGAAGAAGGTATTTATCATGAAAAAATTTACGTTCCCGAGCGTGACGATTATATGGAAATGTGGAACGGAAGGCGTTTCGACCTGTCCAAAGTTAAGCAACTTGGATTTGATCGTGTTGCCGAACGATCTGTATTCAAGGAGGATGCTCAAAATTTTGAACGTTTTGAGAAAGTGTTGCATTTTGAATTTAATAACGACATTCGAAATCAAAAGATGTATGTTTTGAGAAATGGTAGAAGATCAAAAGTGGATGACCCCAACGATCTGTTTGATTTAAAGGCCAACTTTAGAGCAGCCATCAACTTCCCCAATGATTTCAATCCCAATCGTCATGCAGCTTATCAAGTAATCATGGAAGCTGAGGATGACAATCTGGAGGAGGTCACTGCTGCAATCCAAAGCATCATCGCTCGAGACAGTCTTTTAATTGAAGATCCGATCATCAAAGATTTTCTCGATCAACCCGTTCAAACGCATTACAAAGAAGCCAAGAGAAAAACCGCCTTTGCTTTGAGAAAATACAATTTTGATATTGAACTATTACCAGCCATTATGGCCGATATGAGAGAAATTAAAAGTAAAAATGAAATTGACCTGCTTAAAAAAGCGGTCGCCATTTCTGTGGTTGGGCAAATTGAGGTAATGAAAGCCATGCACCCTGGTATGAGTGAGAGAGAAATTCAAGGCATTCATGAATTTGTCTATCGAAAATATGGTGCTGCAGATGAAGGTTATCCCTCCATTGTCGGGGCAGGGGAGAATGGCTGTGTTTTGCATTATATTGAAAACGACAAAGAAGAATTGAATAACCAATTGGTATTGATGGACTTAGGTGCTGAGTTTTATGGTTATACAGCCGATGTAACCCGAACCATTCCCGCCAATGGTATTTTCAGTCCTGAGCAGAAAGCATTGTACCAAATTGTATATGATGCCCAAGAGGCCGCTATCATAGCGGCTCAAATAGGGACTAATTTTAGTGAGCTTTACCAATTGTCCTATGAGATCGTCGCCAACGGATTGTTACAGTTGGGAATCATTAGTGAAGCGGCTGAGGCGAGAAAATATTATCCCCATGGCCTTTCTCATCATATTGGATTGGACGTTCACGATCCAGGCAATTATGGCGTATTGCAGCAGGATATGGTCATCACCATCGAACCGGGAATCTATATACCAGAAAACAGTCCCTGTGATCCCAAGTGGTGGAACATCGGTATCCGTATTGAAGATGATGTTTGGATCACTTCACAAGGCCCGGTCAATTTATCAGTGGCTGCTCCCAGAGATTGGAAGGGTATAGAGGCATTGATGGCTCAGGAAAGCCCGCTCACCAATTTTAAGTTGCCAGACATGGACACCTTAGTTGAGTAAATACGCCTTCAACTCGCTGTAATCCTTGATGGGAATACTTTCTTTTTCTTTAGAAAGAGTGCTATTAAGACGTTCTGGTACCTCAACCTCTATTTTAAGTGTTTTTTTGACCACGTCAATAAATTTGACGGGATGGGCTGTTTCCAAAAACACACCGTAATGATCTTCACCATGTTGAGATAAATATTCCTTGAGTCCCAAATAGCCCACGGCCCCATGAGGATCTGCTACATATCCTTTCAGATCGTAGATCTCTTTGAGTGCTTCTTTTGTTTCCTGATCGGTGTATCGGAAGGCAGAAAGTATTTTCTTCATTTTCACCACGTCGTTATTGAATATCTTCTGGATTCGGATGAAATTGCTAGGATTACCTACGTCCATGGCGTTGGAAATGGTTTGAATGGTGGGTTGTGGGTCATAGATTCCTGTCTCCATATATCTTGGAACGGAGTCGTTTGCATTGGTACTGGCAATAAAATGGTCAATAGGCAATCCCATTTTTTGTCCCATAATACCGGCACAAATGTTTCCAAAATTTCCACTTGGGACAGAAAAAACCAGTTTTTTGTTCAGATGTTTTAGACTCCTGTAGGCGATGAAGTAATAAAACATTTGAGGCAACCACCGGGCGATGTTGATCGAGTTGGCAGAGGTCAACCCGATACTGGACAATTCGGCATCCAAAAAGGCTGACTTCACCATTTCCTGACAATCGTCAAAAACCCCGCCAACCTCCAAAGCGGTGATGTTTTGTCCAAGTGTAGTGAGTTGTTTTTCTTGAATTTCACTCACTTTACCTTTGGGGTACAGAATTACCACATCAACCCCTTCAACCCCCAAAAAACCATTGGCTACGGCCCCGCCGGTATCTCCGGAAGTTGCAACCAATACGGTTACTTTTTCTTTGCTTTTTTCATTAAAGTGGCCTAATGATCGGGCCATAAATCTTGCCCCTACGTCTTTGAAGGCCAAGGTGGGGCCTTGAAACAATTCCATTGCGGCAATTTGATCTGTGATTTCTATAATTGGAAATTCAAAATCTAGGGTTTCTGTAACAATTTCCATTAGCTTTTCCTTCAATATCTGATTCCCTACATAGGGTTTGATGACTTTATAAGCCATTTCAGGGATACTCATTTTTTCAATTTCATCGAAAAAACTATGAGGCAGCTGTGGGATGGATTCAGGAAAATAGAGGCCACGGTCGGGTGCCAAACCTTTCTTTACGGCCTCGTGGAATTGTGTAGATTTAGAGTTGTAATTTAGACTGTAATATTTCATTGATTTGAAAGTACTTTTATCCCTTGATGGTTAATTGGGGAGCGGTGAATGTCGTAATTGAGTCCAGAGGGTGATATCGTCTTTTTCAAAGCATTTGCAACACTTTTTGCAATTTGATCCCCTTTTGTTAAAGCAAAAACAGAGGGACCAGAACCAGAAATTCCAAAACCGAGGGCACCAGCCTCTATGGCACTCTTTTTTAAGGAATCAAACTCTGGAATCAACAATGATCTCATGGGTTCTACTATAACGTCATTTAAACTTCTTGACATGAGTTCAAAGTCCTCTGTATAAAGAGCAGCAATAAAAGCGCCTAAGTTTCCCCATTGTTGAATGGCTTTTTCCATGCTGACCTCTTTCTTGAGAATTTCTCTGGCGTGTATTGTTTTTAGTTCAATTTTTGGATGAAGAATCACCGCGTTCAATTCACTTGGACTTGAAAGTTGGATTACTTCTAAGGGATGAATGCTTCTGACCAAGGTAATGCCTCCCAAAAGCACAGGAGCAACGTTATCTGCATGGGGTGATCCACTGGCAGCGCTTTCTCCTTCCATAGCAAATGCGATCAACTCGTGGGGTGTATAAGGTTGACCTAACAACGCATTGATTCCAAAAACGGCACCTGCAGCACTTGCAGCACTGCTTCCAATGCCGCTGCCCGCTTTGATTTTTTTGTAGATTTCGATTTCAAAACCATGGTCGCAAGGATGGGCATTGAGGAGAGCCAGTGCGGCGACACCTGCCACGTTTTTATTGACATCATAGGGAAGATCTTGCCCTTCGATTTTGGAAATTTTAACCCCTTTAGATGCTGTTTTTCGGATGATCATCTCATCCCCTACAGGATCAAGGCAGAATCCCAAAACGTCGAATCCACAGGAAACATTTGCCACACTGGCAGGAGCAAAAATTTTAATTTCCTCCATCTTATTGTTTTCCTATTCTAATTATATCAGCAAAAATACCCGATGCCGTTACATCTGCTCCAGCTCCAGCTCCCTTAACAATTAAGGGTTGTTCCTTGTATCGATTGGTGTAGAAAAGTATGATATTATCACTTCCTTCCAAATTGTAAAAATCGTGTCCTTCTTTGATCAATTGGATGCCTACTTTTGCTTTTCCGTTCTCGAGCTGAGCAACATATTTCATTTTAGCTTTTTCTCGATCTGCTTGCTCCAACATTTTCTCAAAGTGTTGGCTGTGTTTTAATAGTGACTCAAAGAATGATTTGTTGTCTTTTGTGTCCAGACACTCTTGAGGTAAAAAAGATTCATTTTCAATTTCACTCAGTTCAATATTCATCCCACTTTCTCGAGCTAAGATCAAAATCTTTCGCGCTACATCAATTCCACTGAGATCGATTTTTGGATCGGGTTCTGTAAAGCCTTTTTGCTGTGCCGCTAAAACTACGTCGTGGAATGAGCTGTCTTTTTTAAAGTGGTTGAATACAAAATTCAAACTGCCCGATAATACGGCTTGTATTTTAATGATTTGATCTCCGGAGGCGATTAAATTGTTTAAAGTATCGATGATGGGTAATCCTGCCCCTACGTTGGTCTCAAAAAGATAAGGACTGCCAAATTTCCTCGATATTTTCTTTAGGTTGAGATAATTGTTTAGTTCATCTGCCGCTGCAATTTTATTACAGGTCACCACTCCTATATTGTTGTTGAGGTACCTTGCATATTCATAGGCAATGATTTCACTGGCGGTATTGTCAACAAAAATACTGTTCCTAAGATTGAGTTTTTTGGCATGTTCAAAAAACAAGTCCATATCGGCTGGGGTTTTGCTCTCCTCAAGCATTGATTTCCATTGAGACAAATCGATGGCATCGTCGCCCAAAATCATTTTTCGGGAATTGGAAATACCAATGACCCGAATTTTTAACCTCAGATTTTCAATTAAATACTCCGTTTGTTTTTCAATTTGTTCCAAAAGTTTACTTCCCACATTTCCCACACCGGTCACAAAGAGATTCAACTCTTTAATTTGCGCTTCAAAGAAACTTTCATGAAGGGTGTTGATAGCTTTTATAACATTTTTTTTGTCGATGATAATGGAAATATTTCTTTCAGAGGCCCCTTGAGCAATTGCTCTGATATTAATGTTATTGGCTCCCAAGCTGCTAAAAAGTCGGCCACTGATGCCTTGATGATCTTTCATTTTTTCCCCAACTACGGCGACATTGACCATATCCTTTTCGATCTGTGCTGGATTTACTTTGTTGGCTGTGATTTCAAAGCTGAATTTTTGATCAATTACTTTTTTGGCTTTCGTAGCTTCTTCCTCTTTTACAGCAATACAGATTGAGTACTCTGAGGAGGCTTGGGTGATCATGATTACATTGATATTTTCTTCAGATAAGGCCTCAAAGAACCTTTTTGAAAAACCCGTGATACCAATCATTCCGCTGCCTTCCAAATTGATCAATGCGACCTTGTCAATGTGGCTGATTCCCTTGACAATTTCACCATTCTCAATCATTGGACTATTATCAACTATTGTTCCTTTTTCATCACGGGCAAAAGTGTTTTTAATGGTGATGGGAATGTTCTTTTCAATCAGGGGTTGAAGGGTAGGGGGATAGATTACTTTGGCACCAAAGTGGGACAATTCCATGGCCTCGTAATAACTTAATTTATCAATCGGTTTGGCCTGAGCTACAATTTTGGGATCTGCCGTATACATTCCGCTAACATCGGTCCATATTTCCAAAACATCAGCTCCTAGGGCACTGGCAATGATCGCAGCCGAATAGTCAGAGCCACCCCTTCCCAATATCGTGGTTTCTCCCTTATTGTTGCTTGCAATAAATCCTGGAAGCAGGACAACATCAGCTGTATTGTTTTGGAAATGGTTTCTTATGGCTTTATCAGAAAACTCGTGATCTACGATTACTTTTCCCTGGTGCGTCTCAGTTTTGATTAGCTCCCTGCTGTCTTTGAGTGTAGCGTTTATTTCATTGTATTTGAGGGCTTCATAAATAATATTGCTTGAAAGTATTTCACCATAGGATAAAATGGTGGCATTATTTTTTGGAGTGGCCTCATTCAGCAGTTGGATGGCATCCAAACGAGACTCTAACTCATTGATGTTTTTTTTGAGAAAGCTTATGATTGCACTTTGAAATTCAATGGGAACAAATTTTTTAATGATTTCAAGATGGCGACTTTCAATTTCCAAAAGTAGTTTTTTATAGGAGGTATCCCCATATTGAGCAAATGAAAGCATATCAGTAAGCAAATCTGTAATCCCTCCCAATGCGGAAACGACAACTGCTACTGGTCCTTCTTGTTGTTTAATAATATCGAGAACATTTGTTAGACTATCAGAATTCGCTACGGATGTTCCACCAAATTTTAAAACTTTCATTTTATTTTTTCTTTATGTCCAATCCAATGAATGGGTAACGGAAATTGGATGTGAGTGGGTTGAAATTTTGAATTTTGTTTCAAAGATTTGAAGACAGGCTGTCATAATATTATATGTGATGATCTCCCCCCAAAGGGGTGGTCATGGTCAAAGTAGTAAGGGAATTGGAACTGATCTTTGACCCAGCGTTGTAGAAAAGGGAGTTGTTTGTTTTCTTAATCTTCATCATTACTGCAAAAATATCACAAAACAATCAGCTTTAAAATTTTTTGGGATAAATTTTAAAGGGGACAAAACACAAAAAAACCATCTTAAATCGATGGTTTTTCCCATTTTAGTGGAACGTTTTATTTTTCTTCCGAATGTTGAATTTGAAGTTTTTCTTTACCCTTGCTATGGTCAATGATGATTTCGTCATCATCTTCAATTTTGTTGTTGACCACACTTTCTGCCAATAAATCCTCAATGTATTTTTGGATGGCCCTGTTGAGTGGTCTAGCACCATATTTTTTATCATAGCCTTTATCACCGATAAAAACCTTGGCCGCCTTAGTAAGCGTTATTTTGAAACCAAGTTTTTCAACCCTTTTTGTTAGTTTAGCCAACTCAATTTCAACAATTTTATCAATATCTTCTTTTTCAAGGGTATTGAATATTACGATATCGTCTACACGATTTAGAAACTCAGGAGCGAAAGTTTTTTTCAATGCACTCTCAATTACTCCTCTTTCAATATCAGAAGCCTGAGACTTCATATTGGATGTTTCAAAACCAACCCCAGTGCCAAAATCTTTTACTTGTCTCGCACCAATATTTGAGGTCATGATGATGATGGTGTTTTGGAAGTTGATCTTACGACCGAGACTGTCCGTCAAAAAGCCATCGTCCAAAACTTGCAGTAACATGTTGAAGACATCGGGGTGTGCTTTTTCGATTTCATCGAGTAAAATTACGGAGTAGGGTCGACGTCTTACCTTTTCACTGAGTTGTCCCCCTTCCTCATATCCGACATATCCAGGGGGGGCTCCAATAAGACGTGAAATGGCAAATTTTTCCATATACTCACTCATGTCCACGCGGATGAGATTTTCTTCAGAATCGAAAATTTCCTTGGCTAGAATTTTAGCAAGTTGTGTTTTTCCTACCCCAGTTTGACCGAGGAAAATAAAAGAACCTATGGGACGATCAGGGTCTTTAAGTCCTGCCCGGTTTCTTTGAATGGCCCTGACGACCCTTTCAACGGCTTCTTTTTGGCCAATGATTTTTTCTCCAATGCTGTCAGTTAGGTGTGCAAGCTTGTTTTTCTCGCTTTTGACAATTTTATTGACTGGGATATTGGTCATCATGGACACAACATCGGCAATGTGGGTTTCATTCACTGTAACTCGGTTGAGTTTGGAGTCCTCTTGCCATCTTTCTTGAGCTTCGATTAGGGTTTTTTCTACACGTTTCTCGTCGTCTCTGAGCTTGGCAGCCTCTTCATATTTCTGTTTTTTAACGACTGAATTTTTATGTTCTTTGACTTTTTCAAGTTCTTCTTCCAGTTTGATGATCTCATCAGGTACATTCATATTGTTGATGTGAACGCGAGATCCGGCCTCATCCAGTGCATCAATGGCTTTGTCTGGGAGATAACGATCAGTCATGTAGCGAGCAGTGAGTTCAGCACAGGCTTTTAGCGCATCATCGGTATAGGAAACGTTGTGATGATTTTCGTACTTATCCTTGATGTTTCTTAAAATCTCGAGTGTTTCCTCCACAGTTGTCTCTTCAACCAAAACTTTTTGAAATCTCCTTTCCAGCGCACCATCTTTTTCGATATTTTGACGATATTCGTCAAGGGTGGTTGCACCAATACATTGGATTTCGCCTCTGGCAAGGGCAGGTTTAAACATGTTGGAGGCATCCAAACTTCCTGTCGCCCCACCCGCTCCAACGATGGTATGGATCTCATCTATAAAAAGGATGATGTTGTCATTTTTTTCCAATTCATTCATCACCGCTTTCATTCGTTCCTCGAACTGACCTCGGTACTTGGTTCCAGCCACTAGACTGGCCAAGTCAAGAGAGACCACTCTCTTTCCATAGAGTACCCTTGAAACTTTTTTGTGGATGATGCGAAGCGCTAAACCTTCTGCAATGGCTGATTTACCCACACCAGGTTCGCCAATGAGTAGCGGATTGTTCTTTTTCCTTCTGCTCAAAATTTGAGATACTCTCTCTATTTCTTTTTCCCTGCCGATGACTGGGTCCAACTTGTTTTTTTCGGCAAGCGAAGTGATGTCTCGTCCAAAGTTATCCAGAACAGGAGTTTTGGATTTGACATTTACTCTGGACTCTGTAGTGGGAATGAAAGGGTTTTCTTTTCCAGATTCTCCCTCCTCGTCTTTTTCTTCGGGGAATGAAGAGGCAGAGGGGATGTCCATATAATTTTGATCATCACTGGCGATCATTAATTTAAATTGTTCCTTGACGAGGTCGTAGTCAATATTGAGTTTCAGTAGTAGTTTTGTTGTAGGGTCATTTTCATTCCTGAGAATGCAAAGGAGCAAATGTGCCGTGTTGATGATATCACTCTGGAAGAGCTTAGCCTCGAGGAATGTTGTTTTTAATGCGCGCTCTGCTTGGCGGGTGAGGTGCAAATTTTTCTTGTTGTTAATGGTTTGTGAATTTTCGATCACGGCAGGGTTGAGTATCTCTACCTTACGCCTCAATTCTTCCAAATCAATTTCAATTGATTTTAAAATCGAAACAGCTTTTCCTCCTCCATCACGTAAAATCCCCAGCATGAGATGTTCAGTTCCTATAGAATTATGGCCCAATCTGAGTGCCTCTTCTTTGCTGTAGGAAATCACATCTTTAACCCTTGGTGAAAAGTTGTCATCCATGTTGATAATTATTTACCTGAATACATTTATCAAAAAATATACCAAAACTTACAGCTAATAGACAAAAAAAATATCATTTGACAAAATGCCAATTACAAAATTTAAACAGTAAATATCAATATTACCATGTTGATAAATTTGGTAAAATTTATTGCATAAATCTCAATATAGATGGCGTGTTAGCGTATTTTAGCCAATACGTAAATATTTAAAAATGGTTGACGGAGAAAAATTAATTCCTATCAATATTGAGGATGAGATGAAGTCGGCATACATTGATTATTCAATGTCTGTCATTGTGTCACGTGCACTACCTGATGTCCGTGATGGATTAAAACCAGTTCACCGTAGGGTTCTTTTTGGAATGCATGAATTAGGAATACGAGCCAATTCAGCTCATAAAAAATCCGCAAGAATCGTGGGTGAGGTACTGGGAAAATATCATCCTCATGGGGATAGCTCAGTTTACGATACTATGGTCAGAATGGCTCAGGAGTGGAGCTTGCGTTATCTGCTGGTCGATGGTCAAGGAAATTTTGGCTCTATTGATGGCGATAGCCCGGCTGCCATGCGGTACACAGAGGCCAGGATGAAGAAAATTTCTGAAGATCTATTGGCAGACATCGATAAGGATACGGTTGACCTTCAGCTTAATTTTGACGATACTTTAGAAGAACCCACCGTTCTTCCTACTCGAGTGCCCAACTTACTGATCAATGGAGCATCAGGAATAGCCGTTGGAATGGCAACGAACATGCCCCCACACAATTTGTCAGAAGTTGTAGATGGCACCATTCAGTACATTGATGATAATGATATTTCGATTGAGACTTTGATCGAAACCATTAAAGCGCCCGATTTTCCTACAGGGGGGATCATCTATGGCTACGAAGGTGTTAAAGAAGCGTTTTTGACTGGAAGGGGAAAAGTGGTCATGCGTGGCAATGCCAATATTGAAATGGTCAAAGACCGAGAGTGTATTATTGTGACAGAAATCCCTTACCAAGTCAACAAAGCGGAAATGATTCGGAAGACCGCTGAATTGGTAAACGATAAAAAAATTGAGGGCATCAGTAACATACGCGACGAGTCCGATAGGAATGGGATGCGAATAGTGTATGTTCTCAAGCGGGATGCCATCCCAAATATCGTTCTTAATAAATTGTATAAATTCACAGCGCTACAATCTTCTTTTAGCGTCAACAACATTGCTTTGGTTCAGGGCAGACCTCAATTGTTGAATCTAAAGGAACTGATTCATTATTTTGTTGAACACCGTCATGATGTAGTTGTTCGAAGAACAAAATTTGAACTCCGAAAAGCTGAGGAGCGAGCTCACATTCTAAAGGGTTTGATCATCGCTTCTGATAATATAGATGAAGTGATTGCCATCATCAGAGGATCTTCCAATGCTGATGAAGCAAGAGCTAACTTGATTGCGAAGTTTGAACTCTCCGAAATTCAAGCCAAGGCCATTGTGGAAATGCGATTGAGACAATTAACCGGTCTGGAACAAGATAAGCTTCGTACTGAGTACGATGATTTGTTGGTTACCATTTCCGATTTAAAAGACATCCTCGATAAAAAGGATCGGAGGATGGATATCATTAAAGAAGAGTTGCTTCAGATCAAGGAGAAATATGGGGATGAAAGGCGATCTATAATCGAATATGCTGGAGGAAATTTCAGTATAGAGGATATGATCCCTGATGATAAGATGGTGATAACCATTTCCCATGCAGGCTATATTAAAAGAACCCCCCTAACTGATTATAAAACTCAAAACAGGGGAGGGGTTGGACAAAAAGCGTCCACTACAAGAAATGAAGACTTTCTTGAAAACCTCTTTATAGGCACAAATCACCAATACATGTTGTTTTTTACTCAAAAAGGAAAATGTTTTTGGATGCGTGTTTATGAAATCCCAGAGGGCTCCAGAATTTCAAAAGGTCGTGCGATCCAAAACTTGATCAATATTGAACAAGACGACAGAGTAAAAGCATTTATTTGTACCCAAGACCTTAGAGATGAGGAGTACATCAACAATCATTATGTGATCATGGCCACTAAAAAGGGACAGGTTAAGAAAACAAGTTTAGAACAATATTCCCGTCCCAGAGCCAATGGAATCAATGCCATTACCGTCAAGGATGAGGATGAATTGTTAGAGGCTAAATTGACCAACGGAAATAGCCAGATTCTTTTGGCAGTTAGGTCTGGCAAAGCCATTCGATTTGAAGAAAGTAAAACCCGTCCTATGGGGCGTGGAGCTTCTGGCGTTAGGGGAATCACTCTTGCCGATGCAAATGACGAAGTTGTTGGAATGGTTTCTGTCAATGATATGGACACCAACATTTTAGTGGTTTCAGAAAATGGTTACGGAAAACGGTCCGACCTCGATGACTACAGAATTACCAACAGAGGAGGAAAAGGAGTCAAAACCATCTCTATTACCAATAAAACAGGTTCATTGGTTACTATTAAAAATGTAACCGATCAAGATGATTTAATGATTATCAACAAATCGGGGATTGCCATCCGGATGGGAGTTTCCGACCTCAGGGTAATGGGCCGTGCTACGCAAGGAGTTAAATTGATCAACCTAAGAGAAGATGACTCCATTGCTGCCGTTGCCAAAGTAATGAAAGACGATGAGGACGTAGAGGATATTTCAGATATTGATGTTCAGGGCGATACCATTGTTGAATAATTCATAACAAATCTTATTTTTGCCCCATATGTAATATTAAAAATAAACTAACTGAATTAAAACTGATGAAAAAAATCGCTTTATTGGCTTTTATGTTGCTCATTAACTTTGGTTTTTCCCAAAAAAAAGAGCTCCGAAAAGCAGAGAAATTATTCGACGAGGGAGATATTGCTGGAGCTTCACAGATTCTTACGGAATCTGAATCTATCATGGCAAATGCTGACCCGAAGATCAAACCAAGATATGAGTTTTTAAAGGGTAAAATTGCGCAAAACAACAAAGAATTTGAAGTAGCACTCGCTCTTTATAATGGGCTCAATGAAGTAGCAGACATCCAAGCTGATGTAAAGCAGCAATTGACCTTATTGTCCGCAGATATTGTCAACAGTGCGATTGATGACAATAACAATGGTGATTTTAAATCTTCAACCCATAAATTGTACCTGTCCTACACCATTGATCCAGAGGTCAACAAGGATTATCTTTACTATGCCGCATCCAGTGCTGTCAACGCCGAAATTTTCGAAGTGGCTTTGGATTACTACAATCAATTGAAAGATATGAATTACACAGGGATTGAAAAAAAATTCTTTGTAACTGAAAAATCGTCTGGGAATGAAATTGAGGTTACGGAGTCTGAATATAATCTTTATAAAAAATCAAAAGAATATGAAGGCCATAGAGAGGAGGAAACAGAATCTAAATTTCCTGAAATCGTTAAAAACATTGCTTTAATATACGCCCAATTAGGGGACAACGAGAAGGCAATGGATGCAGTAAAAGAGGCCCGACTTTCAGATCCTAATGATCTGAATTTAATTTTGACAGAGGCCAATATCTACATTCAATTGGATGAAAAAGCAAAATTCCAAGAATTGATGAGCGAGGCCATTGCTCAGGATCCCAACAATGCCAATTTGTATTATAATCTCGCTGTTGTAACCTCGGATTTGGGAGAAAAAGAGGCTGCAAGAAAATATTATGAGAAGGCCATAGAAATTGATGCAAACTTTGAAAACGCGTATTTGAACTTGGTGGCACTCATTCTTGAGGGGGAGCAAAAAATCGTTGAAGAAATGAATAGCTTGGGAACGTCTGCTGCAGATAATGCCAAGTATGACAAGCTAAAAACTCAACGTGAGGATCTCTACAAAGAGTGTGTTCCTATTTTAAACTTATTGATTAAAATTAGCAACAACGTTGACGCCATCAAAACATTGATGAATATCTATGGAACCTTGGGGGATACAGAGGGTTTCAAAGAGATGAAAGCACTTCTTAATTAAATTAGAATTCTACAATATAAAAAGCCTCCTTCGGGAGGTTTTTTTATATCATTTTTTTGATAAAGCGTAGTTTGTGGGTGTGGCTTTGTGTCTCACTGTTGAAAATACCGGATTGATCGATTCTATCAATTCTTACACATCCAGAGGCATGAATGATATGGTGATCTTCCAATAGTAAACCTACATGGGTGATGTTACCTTCCGTGTCGTCGAAAAAAGCCAAATCACCGGCTTCACTTTCTTCAATAAAACTTAGGGTTTGTCCCTGAAGCGCTTGTTGGCTAGCATCTCTATCCAAGGGGATACCGTTGATCTTATAAACGATTTGTGTAAATCCTGAGCAATCAATCCCCAACAAATTCCTCCCCCCCCATAGATAGGGTGCATTGAGAAATAAATAAGCTGTTTTTGCCAACAATTTTTTTATTTTTTTTGGTTTTATAGATTCCCCTTCAAATTGATGATTTAAAACTTTTAGCCCCCGAAGATCACTGCCGATTAGCACAGGAAATAACATTTGATCTTGATTGGTAATGTAATTGACCAAATCAGTGGATACTTTTAGTGCTGATTCGGTTATATTTTGGTATTGTTCCTGAGCCAACTCGAAAATCTGGTTTTGGTCGATCCATCCTTCATAGCCATCCCATTCCAACCTGACTTTTTTCCACCCTTTTCGCTTTTCAATGATTTTGTAACACTCCCCGTAAAGGATTTGAGATACCATTTCACTCTTGTGGCTGTTTTCTTTTCGTAAGGGAATCATTCCCAAATGGCAGATACCGTATTCCAAATCGGTTAATTTACAAAAGGGTTAGTATTCCCATTAAAAGCTAATTTATACCGTCAAAAATAATCAAATTGATTGCATATTTTTCTAAATACATGTTTTAAATTCAGAGGTGAAGCGTCTTATTTCCTTAAATTTGATTTCGTAATGTTATAAATCTTGAAAAACTTTTGGCGCTTTTTACTGACCAATCAAAATCTGATTTACAAAGGCATCTTATTGGCCACCTGTAGTTTTTTGATTGTTTATCTTTTTCCCAAAGGGGCCACTTTCAAATATGAATTTCAAAAAGGAAAACCTTGGCAGTATACTTCTTTGTATGCACCATTTGATTTTTCTGTTTTGAAGTCAAATGTTGAATTGGAGGAAGAAAGGCAAGCCATCATTAACTCCAATTCTCCCTATTACAGAGCAAATGCTGACATCATTGAGCAAGTCAGTCGCTCCTATACCACCCAATACTCCAACTTCTTTAACCGCCCTGTTTCAAGTGAATCCTACAGTAGATTATATGATTTTGGAAACCGCATTCTTAAGGAAATCTATGCCTATGGTGTTTTGCCATTGGGATTTGAGCACCAAGGGGGAAAAAGTGTTTTTTTGATTCAAGGAAATAACGAATCCACTGTTGATAGGAACGAATTTGTTAAAATTGAGGAACTTCGACAAAAATTAGAAATACTTATTCAAGACACTGAATTTCAAGACTATCTAGATCAATTTTACAAATTATTCTTTGAAGTAGTTCAGCCCAATATTTCTCTAGATGAAAAATTCACCAATAATGCCTTAAATGAATCTCTTGATGATATTTCGATTTATAGAGATTTTGTTCAAAAAGGTTCAATCATTATAGACCAAGGTGAGGTGGTTGAGGGAGAAAAGTTACAGATGCTATTCTCTCTCAAAGAAGAATATGCCTCACAATTATGGAATGAATACAATTACTATTGGATCCTGTTTGGCTATACCATTTTAGTGGTGTTGACTTTTATGTCATTGGTTTTGTTTATCAGCAACTACAGACCTTCTATTTATGAGGATAACAAAGAGATTTCTTTCATTTTCCTGAATATGGTTGGAATGATTGGACTAACCACTTTGGTGATAAATTTTGATGTTCAGTTTTTATATGCCGTTCCTATTTGTATCCTTCCCTTAATCTTAAAAACATTTTTTGACCCCAGACTAGCTCTGTTTACCCATATGATCACCATTTTGAACTTGGGATTTATCGTTCCCAATAGCTTTGAATTTTTGTTCTTACAACTGTTGGTTGGTATTGTAACCATTTTGTCGATTACACAATTGCAAAATCGAGCCAATTTATTTATCACTGTTGGAAGAATCGTTTTGGTTTATTTGGTAGGGTATATTGCCTTTACAATTATTCACGAGGGTAATATTTCTACACTCGATTTTAAGGTCATTGGATTATTTCTTCTCAATAGCTTGTTGACTTTGTTTGCCCAACCGCTGATTTATTTATTCGAACGCTTGTTTAAATTGGTTTCAGACGTTTCGCTGCTTGAACTATCTGATACCAATTCAAAGTTGCTGAAAGAAATTTCTGATCGTGCACCAGGAACTTTTCACCATTCACTTCAGGTAGCCAATTTGGCTGAGACTGCGGCCAATGAGATTGGTGCCAACGCCTTGTTGGTAAGGGTTGGGGCTTTGTATCACGACATTGGAAAAATGAGTGCTCCCACCTATTTTTCGGAAAATCAAACAGGAAGTGTTTCTCCCCATGAAGAAATGGTACCGGATCAAAGCGCCAAAATCATCATTGACCATGTCGCTGAGGGGATTAAAATGGCCAAAAAGGCAAAACTTCCAGATCGAATCATTGATTTTATAAGAACCCACCATGGCGATTCGTGGGTTTATTATTTCTATAAAAAAGCACAGGAGAGTGGGGAGGAGGTCGACGAAAAAGATTTTCGTTACCCAGGCCCAAGGCCTTTTTCTAAAGAAACTGCCATTTTGATGATGGCCGACTCTGTAGAAGCCGCCTCAAAGAGCCTTCGGGAACCTACCGTTGATAAAATTCAACAGTTCGTAGATACGATCATAAACAAGCAAATTGATGAAAAACAATTCAATGATTGCAACATAACCCTATCAGAGATTGAAACGATTAAAAAGGTACTCTCTAAGAAGTTGATAAATGTTTATCACCTGAGGGTTGAGTACCCAGAATAGCTTCTTTCAAAAAAACTATTGTTTTGTTTGGACTTAAGAATTACATTTGCATTTCGCAATTGGAGAGGTGCCAGAGTGGTAATGGAGCAGATTGCTAATCTGTCAACGGGTAACCGTTGCCAGGGTTCGAATCCCTGTCTCTCCGCA
>Ga0181563_10001988_pt1 | contig 19880 bp, 22 predicted proteins | sample 011ome_25_FD_133759 | JGI IMG/M metagenome (GOLD analysis project Ga0181563, IMG submission 133759) | Coastal salt marsh microbial communities from the Groves Creek Marsh, Skidaway Island, Georgia - 011512CT metaG (megahit assembly) | ecosystem: Environmental > Aquatic > Marine > Intertidal...
CCATCAAAAAGATAAGAGAGCAAAAAAGAAAAACATTCTTTCCCAAAAGGCATGAATCGACGTTAGCCTACTAAATTTAAACACACAAAAAAGAAGACGGTTCTAGCTAGGAATCATACCAGAGCCATTCGTTTCAGCGATTCTGAGCCATCTGAGAGCCTCTTTTTTTCAGTGACTTCATGATTTTGGTACGTTTATCGTCAGATAGGCGTGACCAGACAGAAATTTCACTTAATGTTCTAAGACAGCCGATACAAACACTATTTTCTATTTTGCACACGTTTCGGCACGGGCTTACAATACGCTGTGATCTTCCTGTTCTTGTCATCTGGGTATGGAATCTCTGGTTGTTCGTTTAGTCTTCTTGCAAAATACAAGCAGTCATTTACATTTTCAAATGTTTGACTCTGATTAACAACAACTGTGCCTATCATGTAAACTAAAGCAAATTCTATCATTCATCTTTGGTTTTCCAAAAGTATTCATCTGTATCGCCAAGTCTGAACTTTTGTCCGTTTTCAACCTGGTACTCCATTGTACTCACTTTGAAGTCTGGTTGCAATGGCTTGTCTGGAGTTAATGAGTTATCATAAACCCTCATTCTGTTGTTTGGATATAAACAAAACTGTCCGTTGCTTAGTTCTATTATATTATGCGATTTATGTTCTGCTGGTTTCTCACTGGTTGAATAATCAATATGGTCTGGATCAACATTGTAATTATCTAGCGTTGCGACATACTTACCCGTCAGTGTTCCGTGGTCTCTGGTAAATACTTCAAAGTCCATTGTTCCTATAAATTGTTTAGAAATAGCGACCACGCCATAATCCATACAATTCCAAAACTGAAGGTTGTAAAGATCCATGTCTGGAGTCGGTGTAACTGGGTCAGAAACGAATGCAGAAATAGGTAGCTTGTCATACAAAGCACCATAATCAGGAAGGTAAGTTTCAAAGTAAAAAGCTCTACCCGGAATAGATTTAGCAGTGACCCAAATGCCTTTGACAAATTCTCCATGACCATCCTCATGATCTCGCAAATATTCTTTTCTAACCCATACATCTATGGAGGGCAAGTTTACGATTGATGTGGGCATTAATGCATTGTCTCATTGGTCAAGTCACTAATATCTAATAGACGTTCTGACATGTAACTATCATGATAATCCCCATAGAAGCTATGGTTTCTCATGTGAGTTTCTTTTACAATTTCTCCATCCTTTATTTTAAGGACAATGAATTGTTGCATAATTACTTTGTCTTTATCTTCTTTTTCTATTGCATCTTTAAATGGGCCGTCTTTCATTATACAATCCCCTTTGTATATCCATTTGCTTTTGTATATGTTAAAACGTCTTTTCTATTTGCTGTATCATTCACATATGATACATGCACCCAACCAGAATTAGGTTGAATACCGTCCCAACATTCTAGTATCAGTTGATCAAAGTTTAAGTTATTCTCTATATATTTTGCGAGATCATAATTGCTAACACCATATATTTCAATATCAGCCGCTTCTCCATCACAATGTTGTGAGGTGGGTTTTGATCCAATGGCTTCACATAGTTCTGGACTGCGATAGCCAGAGTTAATCATAACTGGTTTACCAAAAGCTGATCTAACTCTTTCCAATATATTATGACACAACGCTTCCATAGCAAAAATTTGTAATTGATTTGGATTATTTGCTATACCTTTTCTTTCTGCTGTTTGTGATTTTGTAAACTCTACTAAATTAAAATTGTTTGATAGTTTCATGCTGTTCTCCTAGCTATATCCATATTCTTCGCTATGTCAGCTGGGTTACTACCTAAAAAGCTTGCCACATTTCTTGTGCCAACAGACGGAAATATAACTTGATCTAACGAAGCAATATCTAACGGTTCTGGTTTGGCAATCACATTAACATCATTAGTGGGTTCTTGTATACTTAAATTTGATAGGTCTAAAGGATCTTTCTTTTCTTTAACAACTGGTTCGACATCCTCTTGTGGAGTTATCGGCATAAAATCTCTTAAGTCTATCAACTCTTGAATTTCTGTAAAAGGATAATCAAGACCTTTTCTGACTGCTTGTTTTCTTTTCTCATCTGAAGGTCTAAAAGATCTGTAAACATCATTTAAAACAGAGTTTACCTCTTCTTTACCTACACCTTTATCCTTCATTATCCTTCGTATTTCGTAGTCTTCTAGTCCTAGTTTCTGTAAATCATCTACAACAAGTTTGAGTTTTCTAAAAGCTTTCAACCTAGCATTATCTGCTCTAACATAACCTTCTATGAAAGTATCTTTTGAAGGTTCTTCTAAAAACAAAACATCATTAAAAAGAGTTGAAGCACCAGATCTTTCTGACTTAAATTCTTGTGCTTTAAATCCCATTACTTTTTCTCGATCTATTATTTGAGTATTTAAACCAGTAAAAGCTCTGAAAATTTCACCACCTGCTGTGTATGATCTACCTGTTGTTGGTTCAACAGATTCAGGTTCCATAAAAGTACCTCTGATAAAACGGCTAACTTCTGGACTTTTAACTGGTGTAAAACTAAAATCTGAAATACCAAGATCGGATCCTACAGGAACTCTTAAAGGTATCATATTTGGTTTAAGTGTATCTAAAATATGTATTATTGATTTTTCAAGTTGTTTACCTGCTGTGTCTACTTCTTTGTAGATTTTAGCACCTGATACGGTTTGACCACCTCTACCTATACCACTACCTTTAGGTAAAACATCTACGAATGATTCATAAATCATAGACACACCAAAGAAAGGCTCAAAGAATTCTTTCAAAGTCTCAAACATAGCAGTTCTGGTGTTTTCTATTCCATCTTTATCTAAACGACTTCCCTCTCTTAAACTTCTAAGCATCGTATGTAATGGTTTTGTTAGCATGTCGTAGGGATTAGTATGACTAAAATCCAAAACTTCTGGATTGCCTTTTTCGTCTTTACCTACTGGTATAAACTGTGCGTTTCTTTGATAAGGTGCGGCTAATCTATTTATGGCATCTATGTCTTCTGAGCTTGTACCAGTCATCATTTTACCAAATTCTTGTAGACCATTACCTACTAACCCAAAAGCAGTTATGGCTCCCATTAATCTCCTAGCACCTAATTCTCTTATGGCTGCATCATTACTGGCTAGTTCTTTCATAGAAACATCCATGATATTGAAACCAGTTCTTAGTATCTCTGCGGGAAAAGCGATAAAGTTACCGAAAGGTAAACCTCTTAAACCAGTTATTGCTTCTGGAACTAGTTCATAGTTTGGAACAAGATTACGAACATTGTCTGCTGCAAACTGCTTAAGTCTTTCTTCCAACATTTTTGGTTCAATGACTTCTCCAGGGGCTATATGATTAGCAAATTTTTGATCTGCTCTTCTTGTAGCATCACCAACCAATTTTAATTGTAGCTCATTGTTACCTTCTGCTGCTTTATAGGCACTACTTTGTTTTATTTTTTTTATTTCTGCATTCTGCATTTTTCTTCTAGCATTACGAAACTTATTCATTTCAAAAGTATAATTGTATATCTTCCAAATATCGTCACCACCCTTGTATAAGTCTTCAGCTTTTTGAAAAGGTGTTCTAAAGAATTGTCCTAATTTACTTCTTTGTGTTGCTTTAAAATCTGGATTCTGCCTTGTTGCTGTGACTTCATCACCACCTTGTGCAACTCTAACGGCATATTCAGCTTTGTCTTGTCTGTCGTAGCCCATTCCTTTTCTTAAATTATCTTGTATCTCTCGAAGCTGAGCCGAACTACCAATAACACCTCTTTCTTGTAACTCTGTTAAGAAATCTAAAACTTCGTTATTCATCTTCATACTATCAAAAGTTTTACCTCCTAACTGAAGTTCTTTATCAATTATGTCTCTTAAAACAACATTGACTGATGTACCTAGACTTGCACCTTTACCAAAGTTACCATTAGCTAAAGCAAACATAGCGGCAGATGTTACGTTTCTAACTTGAGTAATAGGAGATAAAATTGTTTTAGCGTATTGAGAATATCCTTTTAACTTCATCATAGGTTGATACAAATAACGGAGCATCATAGGAAAAGCATCTCCGTCTGCCCACACTTTAGATGACATATTATTATACATCGCTCTCGGAATAGCATATCCAAACATAGTTCCAAAAACACTTTGTGTTGGATTAGCCAGTGGATCAGAAGCTCTTCTACCTGCTGTCTCTAATGTTCTACCGAGTATCTCGTAACCCGGGTTTCTTCCTTGCCAAATTTCTACTGCTTCAGAAATAACACCAGAGTCTAATTGACTTACATTTTTCAAGTCATCTGCATTATCCAAACCTGCTCTAGCTAAAGAATCTCTTAAAGTTTCTGGGTTCTCTTTTACTATCTTTAAGATCTCATCATCCATCTTAAAAAATAATTGTCCTTCTTGAACAATCTCTCCGTCTGCTCCTCGAACATTATTAGTAACATTCTCTGCATTTCTAGCAAGAGTAGATGCAATACTCGCATCGACACTTTGTTTGAAAGTATTTAACATTTTGTCTGAAGCCACAAAATTAGCTAGTTCAGACACAGTAGCAACATATGCTTCTCTAGGATCTCTTATTTCTCCAAGTATTAGTCTTTGTACTTCGTCATCTACTTTTCTCTTAGCTAAGAGACTAGTGTCTAGTCGAACATTAAATATTCTACTGATCGCTCCAGAGGTTGCTTTAGCTCCTCTTTCTTTATTTATTCTAAGATATCTATCAACATATGCTTTAGCTTGTCTTTCAGTTAGTTTTGCAGTTCCACTCATTAATTGAGCCATCTGTGCATCATCAATTGCAAAAGGTGTATCAGAAAGAATACCTTTCACATGACCGTAACTAATTCCTTCTCCAGATAAAATTTTATCTAATATTATTTGTTTGTCTTCTGGTTTGAGAACATAATCTTTATCGTTAAATACTCTATATAGTCTTCTTAAATAGCCACCTCTGTTTATATTTTCTAAAAGTTGTTTTTTAAATTTAGCTTGAGTCATTTCTCTAGTGTTTGCACTTACTTCAGGCAAAGCTTTAAATGCCGCTGAATCTAATATTTTCTTAGAAAGATTGTCTATGTTTTCTTTAGCTTCTACATATAATTTTTTTAAACTTTCTGGTATTTCCCTCAACGAGTTTGGATCAGTACCCTCTAAGATATCCATAAAATTATCTACTAATTTTTTCTTTTCAGTGTCTGGTAAGTTTCTATAGGGTTGAGTTTTTAAAAGTCTTTTTATTTCTTTATCTATTTGTTTAATTCTATTAGTAGCTTGCTTGGTAGCTCCTTCTATTTCTGGATTAACCAAAGACTTTGCTCTTGCAACAATTGGATCTAAAAAACCACCATAGGTAAGCATAGAGGCACCATAACCAACTACTTTATCTAATGTGGTTAAATCGTCTGGTTGTTTTAATATTTTTTCTTTGGCTCCAGTTATCTTTTTACCAGCAACTTCAAAACCCTTCCGTGCTGCGGGAACCGTGAACCCACTTGCAACATCAAGTACAGTTGCATTTGAACCCAATGATTCGAAGGGCCGTATAGCTGCAACCTTAGATACTGTTTTTAGACTAGCACCTACGACTGGAGGTATAATAGCTGTGGCTACTCCACCTTCAACACCAACTTTTACTTTGTTTAATATTTTTTGAAAAGCTTTATCTCTTCCCTCTAAACCTACGGCATCAACAGTTTCCGTAGGACCTTGTTCAAAGAAATCACCTATTGTCTGTGTACCATCAGTGGATACTATTGCATCAGCTAAACCTGCAGCCGTGATCTGTTGAGCTACAATACCTGCTCTTTGTGATTTTGTTAAAGCAGATTTTCTACCTTTAACAACAGTTCCATATTTTTGACCTAGTTCTCTAGCACCTTTAGAGCCAACACTTTTTACACCTATTTTTGATTTACCAGAAGCAATCCTAGCAAGACGGCCTGCTTTACCTGCAGCAGAAGCAGCACCTATACCCGGGATACCAAACTGTACAAGAGCTTCAGTAACTTTACCTGCGGCACCCTCTGGATCAATGCCTAAAACTTCTTTGGTTTCTTCGAAGAAGTTTTCAACTGCTTCAGTTGAGTTTGTGCCTGCAATAAGATCAGTAGCAAGAGTAGGTAATGTGATTACCCCTTCAACAATATTCAATAAACCAGAAGCAACACCTTCGCCAGCTTCAGTGAAGAATCCTTCGTATGTATTTGATTCTTCATTGTTTGCTGTCTGCTCTTTTAGTATTATTTCTTCGGCTTTTTCTTGACCTATGTCTTCTTGAAAGAAGTAAGATTTGCCATTTATAATATAGTTTGGCATGTTAGACCTAATTTATGTTAATGAATACGTCTATATTCTTTTCTAATAAACTTCTGGTTCCGTCTTTTCCAGGAGCAGTAAATATTTTTTTCATACGGTCTGTCTGTCTTGAAAAATCTATTTTACCACCATAATTTTTAGCAAATTGTATATCTTGATCTGCAATAAGTTGACTTTCTGCACCTAGTGATTTTATTTGATCAGCTCGTCTTTTATTATATTCTTTTATTACAGTTCCTATTTCTTTTTTATTATAGTTTTCTGATTCTTTATCGAATACAATACCCGAATCTGTTTTTCCTAATCCACCTGCGGTATCTATCGCAACTTGTGTATCTGTTATTTTACCAGATAGATTCTTAGTTAATAAGTTTTCGATATTTTTTACACCTTCTGGAGTTGCTTGTATGTTATCAGGTGTAAGAGGTTTAGTTGGGTCAATAACTTTTATTTGACCTGCCGCTTGTAATATCTTTAAATCATCGGGCATCATTTTAGCATAAGCCATTGTCATTGATTTATTAAAATCATCACGACTTACGTTAAATTTTTTCGCCTCAAAATTCATATCTGCAAAAGTTTTATAGAGACTGATAGTTAACTTTCTGTTTGCGACTTCGTTTTCAACTTCTTTTATAAGTCTTGCTTGTTCGTCTCCAACTTCTGTTTTCAATAGATTTGTTATAGCAGCAGACTTCTGAAGATCTAAGGCTCTTTTTGCAAGAGCTTCTGATTTACCATCTTTCAATAAACCGTATATTGTTTTAGATGCTTCTTTCTTATCTTGTCTTAATTCTTTTCTTAATTCACTTATGTCTTTTCCATAACCTTCCAAACCAACTGTAAAACCTTTTGCAAAATTTGTTAAGGTGTTAGAGCTACCACCTGCAGCCATAGCCGCTCCAGCTTTCATCATGTTCAACCAAAAAGAAGCTTCTCTGTCTTCTCCATATTTTTTATCCATTTCTTCTGGATCAGCAAAACCCATTTTTTTAGCTACTTCTTTGGCATCTGCTATTGTGAATTCTTTACCTTCACCCTTTAGTAGTTCTATTTGTTTTGCTGCTTCTTTGTTGTATGTGGTACCTAAGAACTCCATGTCTTTCAGATCAGCAGTGTTTTTCTGCAACTTATCATAAGCGACACTAATCATTTCAGCTTCGTCTTTTATTTTCTCTGAAACACCACCATATAAATCATCAGCAGACGGGGTTGCTTTGTTTGTAAAAGATGAACCTACTTTTTTAGTATCAGTTGTTGTAGGTTCTTCTTTCTTTGTTTCTGTTTTTTCATCAATAATTTTTTTGTTTGTTGCATTTATGATATTAGGTTTTGTCTCTAAAGAAGTATCTATCTTTTTGGCTTCTTCTTCTTGTTTCTTTTTTAAGAGTGCCAAAGGTGTTTCATTGGTTAAGTCTGGATCTTCTAGAACACTAGACCCTGGTCTAGTAGTTGGTTTGATAGCACCAGTTAAACTGTATCTTTGTGTGCCATAGGCAGGTATTTGCAATGAAGCTGTTTTTATGTCTCGCACCATTGGAGGCGGCGGGTCCTGATTAAGTAAATTAATACCACCACCATTGTACCCTTTAACTGCATTCATCAATTGTGGCGATGAAGCAAGAATACCCATAGGTTGCTTAGACATACCCGCTTGACGAAACATTTTTCTTCTTAAAGGATCATTCATTTTATCCTCCACTCGGTGTACCAAACATATTTTGAAAACCACCCGCTTGTCCTACTGCACCTAACCCTGCAATACCAAGACCTAATAATTGTGATGTTCTGCTTGGACCAGGGCTCGTGGTTGTTGAATAAGTTTGCTGTAATGCTGGGACACCTCTAAAGATATCAGACATAAATCCAACTTGTTGATAAGGTAAAGCTTGTCTAGCAAGTTCATTAGCTCTTGCTATATCAAGTCCTTTTTGTGTTTGACCTTGTTGTAGACCACCAATACCTAATAATGTGTTAATATCTTGAACACCCATCTGTTGTCCTAGTTGACCAAGACCCGCTGTAGCAGTTCCTAAAGCACCCATTGTTTGACCTAATTGTCCAGTTAACTGAGCTTGTCTTAATTGTTGTTGTGCTGCTTGTTGAGCCGCTGACTGAGCTTGTTGAAAACCTTGCGATCTTAATTGTGCTCCAGTTCTGGCTTGTTGATCCATAACATCACCAGCTATTTGTCCTTGTAGAACGGCTTGTCTAGACCCACCAAAAGCACCAGCCCCTACTGCACTGGCTTGTGCTTGATTCTGTTGTTGCATACCTTTTTCTGCAATGTCTTGTTGTGTTCTTGCAATAACGTCTTCTGTATAAGGATCCATAAATTGTTGATAAGATGTTGGATCGTACACTGCACCTGCGGCACCTTCTTGAGCAGTTCCTAATGTGCCTATGCCTTGACCCATGGCTTCTGCACCTTTTTGCAGATAAGGTTGAAAACCTCCTATGCCACTCATTGCAGATGCTATTGCTTGCTGTTGTGCTGGAGATAAATCAGCTAATTGCTGTTCAGCAAAAGGCATTTGTGTGCCGTCACCCGTTAAGCCTTTAACTGTTGCAAATATATCCGCTAAAAATTCTTCTTGGAAAGGTGCTAACCTTACAGTTTGTTCTTGTTTGACCTCTTCTGCCATTATGCAATCCTCTCTAATTGTGACATCATATCATACATTCTTGCGGCACCCAAGTCCCTATCGCCACCACCTGCACCACGGACAGCCTTTGCTGTTACTACAAATTCTCCATCTGATAATCTTGCAGGAACTGAATCACTTGTCCCTGTTCCAGGGCCTGTTACTTCACCACCATTATTCATAAATAAACTTCCTATTGCTCCAATCCCACCTAATCTTGCTGCTCCCGCACCAAATGGTCCACTGCCACCTGAAACACCTTGATTAAAAGCATCAGATAAAAGACCAAGATTGTCTGTGGTTGTTGAAGTATTACTATTTATTGGGGAACCCCCGAATCCCATTAAAGGAGCTTCTCTAATAACGTCTCCCATAGGGCGGAATTCTTGGTTTTGAATCGTATTGTCTTGTCCAGTTCTGTTTTTCATTTGCTCAAATATATTAGCAATATTTGTGTTAAATGAAGGTAAAGTACCACCAATTTGATTCAACCCACCACCAGTTTGATTAGTGTCACCCAACTCTACTCCGAATCTTTCTTCTGCCATGGACTCAACTTCATCTAAAAAAGCGGGTATTTCTCGTAGTCTTTCTTGAACAGGGTCTTGTATATTTTTTCCAATTTGTTGACCAAATTGTTGTAAACCATTCTGTTGTTGCATTCCAGGACTTGGGAAGTAACCACCTCGATAAGCACGAACTGGATCTATACTTACCTCATCTTCGTCTTTATCGTCTTTATCCTTAAATCCTTGTTTCTCTCTTACTCTTCTAAAGTATTCTGCTCTTTCTTCGTCATCATTTAAATTAAAAGAAATACCATCAACCATTCCCATACCTGCTCTCATTTGACCTTCTGAAAAAGGTGTTTTTTGAAAACCCTTTATTTGTTCTTCTTCACCGAGACCACCAGCTAACGCACCTATACCACCAGCTAATGCTACTTTACCCATTGTGCTTTCTGGAATTAACTTACTTAAAAAGCTTTCACCCCCTGCTTTTTTTATGCCTTCAGAAGAAACTGATGTATCTGCACCTTGGAACATGGTTCGTAGAGGAGAGCCAGATGTATCAAAATTCTTCATACCTGCCCCTGGGGTTCCAGGGCCTGTTGCCAAATATGCAGTACCACCAGCCAATGCAGCATTTCTTAATGCTTCTTCTGCACTTCTACCACCAGCCAATGATCCAATACCAGAACCTATTGACGCACCCAATGGCCCACCAAAATACATACCTATAGCACTACCAATTAAAGGTGCAGCTTTTTTCAATGATTTGGTGATGTTTTTAAATATACCCATAGCTTATAATACCAATTAATTGTTGATTCTTCAATCCTATATCTGTGTTATCGCACTTGTTGTAATTCTTGTTTTAATAAACTCTTGTATACTAGCTACAACATGAATTCTATTAGCCGTTCCTGCTTGTAAATAAATTGATTCTCCAGCTTGAAGTACTAAATCTCTTGTCAATAGTTCTTCTGTTCCATGACCAGCAACAGTTTTATCAAACATTTCAAAGTCATTATTATCTATATCTCTTAAAAACATTCTTACAGTATCGCTATTATTACTATGCTCGTGAACTATAATTGAGCTTATAATAGAAGAATTTGATTCTGCTCCACTAGGTGCAGTATAAAATAATGTCTCACTTGTTGTCGTTAGGATAAGTTTTGCATTTGTTAAACCTTGAATATATTGAGGAATACTAGTAATTAACATTATCGTCTTCCATCCTCTCTTATACTTGCTCTTGGCGTACCAAGTTTATATTTTGTACCCAATGATGTTGAATCAATTCGTAAAGCAAAAGATCTACCTCGTAAACGATAGTTTAACTTTTCTGTGTAGCGTTCTACAGGGCTAGTTGCTGTTCTTTGTGTGTTACCTGTTTGTGTTTGTAAGAAAGCACCACCAGATTCATTCTTCGCTTTGACAGTAAAATCTACATCAGGACTTGCACTTGTTGAACCAGTAAATGTTATGTCTGGTATTATTTGATTTAAAAATACGAACTTGTCGCCTTCACCAATATCTATAGGTGCAGATTCAATGAAAGATGTCATAGCAGATCCATCATCATCGTATCCCACTTCATGATTGTACAAGTATTGACCACCTGTTGCTATAGGTAATGTTCTAATACCTCTATCAATCCATGCTTGACGAACCATTGTACCATAATACCAAATCTTTTCAGAGTAATTATAAGTAACGTATCTGTCTATTTCAGTGCTACTGCTAGATGGATAAAACCATATTAATTCACTAAACTCTGAATTTACACCTACATGAACCTTGTTTCGTTCTTCAAAGTTGAAGTCTAAAAACACTTTATCTTTTACAGTGCAAGGTAACTGAACTGTTTGTCCACCTAAATAGCCATAAAAAGTATCCACGCCCATCCAAAACACAACATCCTCAACAGCTATAGCTGAATAAGGACTCATGATTGTTATATTCTTAGATAATTCTTGTAAACCAAAAGTAAACGGAGGACCTATAAACTTCATGGCATGAAGAGTCTTATCTGTAAAAACAAGTATTTGTTGTTTAGCTTCAACAGCTTGAACAAATGTTGAACCACCTCCGAGTCTTAAATCACCTGCTGTATTGTGGCTGTTGGAAACCATTCTAATGGATTTTCTTGTGATGAGAACCTAACCAGAAGTGGGTCTTGTACCCCATCACCTGTGCTCGAAGATGGATCACTCGTATTCAATGCATCACAACCAAAAGCTATAACGTGTCTGTCTTGATCAGAAACAAGTACTTGTTTTACTTTTGTTGGAATGCTTGTTTTTGTACCAGCAAGTGTGCTTAGTTCTACTGCTCTTGTAGATAAACCACCAGAAGCTGATTTATCCCAATAGTAAAGAGCACCATCTCTTGGGTTAATTATTAAATCTTCTCCAAAGTTATCATGAGACCATAGTCTAATTTGTGCTCCTGGAGTTGTAACATTAGCTGCATTACCCCATCCAATAAAGTCATTGTCAGAATCTTCATTACCTACTGCCAATCTTACAAGGCTTCCATCTGCATGAGCCGTGGCTTCTGTACCACTTGATCCTCTTGTCACAGTTAAATCATTAGAAGAAACATTTGTAACTGTTAATAGCTCGTCATCTATTAATATTAAATCAGTGGCAACAATACCAGTGGCATCTGCAACAGTGAGTGTTGTATCAGAATCAGAAAACTCGGCACCTTCGTCTATTGTTGTAGCCAACGCTCCAGATGTTGTTCCACTCCATTGACCAGCACCCCAACCAGTTCCACCAACAGTTACATCAAGACCTGTGTTTATTTGATATGTTCCAACAACACTTGTACCACCATCATTTGTGTCCAATGAATTAGCTGCTACACTTGATGTGATTGTGTATGAATTAGAACTTACAATACTTGTTATTTGATATTCTTGATTCAAAACATCTGCTGTTATAGCTCCACCTAAACTAACAGCCCCAGAAAAAGTAACAAAATCATTTTCATTCGCACCGTGGGCCGAGTCTGTCACCGTTATGATTGTCGAACCATCTGTTGCACTAAATCTAACATCTCCAGCAGAAGTTGCAGATCTCGTAGGAGTGATATCATAAAAAATCTCACCTTCTTCTATATAATATTTTAAATGTGTGCCGATACCCATATAATCAGAACCATCTAACGCTACCCAATTATGTAATCTTCTAGCTGATCCTTGAAAAGTATTGTCAGTATATTTAGACCAGCCACCCATTTTTTCTGGAAAACCAAATCTAAATCTTACTTTATCACCATCAACATAACCACCTTCATTACTTTCAGAAGTAATATCGGAAATAATCCCAGGCTTGAATTTTAACTTAGTCGTAGCCATTAAGCTATTCTCCCTGCCACTGTACCATTGTTCGTTAATGTTACATTACTTTGACCTAAAATATAATAGCCTGCTAGACCACCAGCAGAACCAGTAGCTCCACTTGTTGGAGCAGAGGCAGGATAAGTAATTGAAGTCCCTGTTCCAGTAGCACCAGTGCCGCCAGTAGCACCTGCTTCACCTAGTCCTCCTCCAGTGCCACCAGTGCCACCAGTACCTGCATTACTTCCACCACCAGCACCTGATGAACCGCCTGCGGCGGCTTGTTCAAAACCCGCTCCAACGCCACCAGATCCTCCAGTACCACCAGTAGTTGCTTCATCAACTGTAAGACTAAGAGCAAAGGATGCATTATTATAATAAAAATCGTTGCCCGCACCACTGCCTGTCATGTACTGAGTCAAGTAATATTTTGTATCCGCTGCTAATTCAGCTGTGGCATTCCAGTTGTTACTACCTGATCCATATAAAGCACCACCTTGTCCTTGACTAGCAGTGGTTGCACTTGTACTTATGTCTACTGTTGGATTACCAAAAGTACCACCAAAAGGAATAGAAATACTACCACTAAGACTATAAGTGGCGGCTTTGTCTAATTTGAAAGAACACCACATTGGGCCTTTGTTTGCACAAACACCTCTAAGCTGAGTAGAGCTAGTGAAAAGTCCCCAAGTTGTGTTTACTGCTCCTGGTTGTGGATTAGACCCATTTATACCACCCCACATTCTATCTCCCCAGTTCAATGAATTAGGATACCCCCCCGATGGACTATATGTAACAAATGGTGGCTTATCATTTGCGGGAAGATTATTTCCACCATAAGGTGAACCTGCTTCATCTACCAATTCAGACAATGTGGCGTTCACAGAAGCAACACCTTTTCCACCAGTTCCACCAGTTCCACCTCCACCTCCACCACCTTTGATATTAGCTCCACTATTATTAATAACAGTTGTTGTCACATCAACTTTTAAGGCAGTTCCACCGTCTGATGATGCGGCACCTCCTTGACCATATATGTTACCAGAGTTGGTTACTGTAATAGAGCCTGCGGCACCCGTTGCTAAATCCAAGGCAGGAGTGCTTGATGAAGTACTGAATACAGTTGTGTCTGCATCTATATCTATAAACTTAGGATAATCTACAGAATAATCATCACCAAAAATTTCTGCACCCGTTTGATTTGATGCGTTAGAACTGTATGTTTTTTTAAAACCTCTTTCTGCTCCTAAAAAATCTTCTATGGATATTGGACTGTTATTTGCACTTGTTGGAACAGAAGCGGATAAATTTGTTGATGTGTTATTTTCTGCATTAGCTCTAACAAATGACCCTCCTCTATAGTAGTCATTAAAGACAATAGGGTCAGTAGAGCCGTTATTATATTCGTCTCTTATTTGAGATAAAGATATTGCTCCACTTGACGGTAGTGCCATTATAAACTTGTTCCAAAAGCTGTTATATTATCCGCTGAAGTTACTGCACCACTTGATGCTAATTTAAAGACTGTTGTTCCATTATACTTAAAAAGTAAATCATCATCACCTGTGTCTAGTTCTATAGACCATTTACTGGATCCAAATAAAATAGCATTACCATTTGTGTCAAGATCTGCACCAAGTTGAGGAGAAGCATCATTTACAAGGTCTGTTGGAACTAAAACTACATTTGCATCGCCACCAGTACCATCAGCATAAACAATGTTTGATGCACCAGCAGGAACAGCAACCGTGGTTCCTGAACCGCCGCCTTGTTTAATAGTGGCTATTTGAGCAGTACCATTTTTAAAAATATACCATTTTGCTTGATCATTTGGATCTATAAGCACATCAAAACCACTAGCTGGAGAACCACTTAATACAACAATTTTATGGTGACCCTGGGACAGTGTACCGTCACTCGTTGATAATGTTGCGTTGCCTGAAATACTTAAAGTCAGTATTCCGTTAACTGTTCTGTCAATAATATCTAAATTAGTATTTGTGGTTGTTCCCCATCTTCCAGCTTGTTCCCCAGATCCAATTTTTTCTAAACCACTACTACTTGTATATGTGCTTGCCATTATTGCCTCATATGTCTGTTTCTGTTTCTGTCCATGTTTCCGATCCAGTCGGTGTTATTTCTGTCCATGTGTCTGTGCCACTAGGTGTAATGGCGATAAATGTTTCAGGTGTTGCACCTGCGTTTATTTCTTCAAACAATAACTGACCAATAGATTCTTGTGTAAAGCTAAAATCTTTAGAGGCAACGCCTGATCCTATCATAATACCATTTGATGTTTTTGTAAATGCAGACTGCATGTCTGATGAATCGTTCTGGATTCTTGTTCCAACTGATGTTTCTGTGAAATTAAAGTCAAGGTCAGCATTAGCTCCAGCACTTATGTAAATAGCATTTGATGTTTGAGTAAAGTTGCCATCTAAACTTGCAACACCAGACATTATTCCTACGCCTACACTAGCTGTTGATGCAATACCACTCATTTCGGATACACCTGCTAATAGAATGGCTTGATCAGAAAAAGCCCTTTCAGCAAATGTAGATGCACCTAACATTAATCAGCATCCTCTATTGTATTGCCTTCAGCTACCCATTCAAGGATTGCTTGGTAGTGTCTGTTAGCAGGGTCTAGTGGTACAAACATTTCTGTACCATCTATTGTTGCAAGTATACCAGTATTTACACTTGTTAAAGTATCGTGTACATATTGTGCATTTATAATATTCATTTATAACTCCGATTCTGCTGTAATGTTTGTTCCTGCTGGGTCATTTATTGCATAAGAAAGTGCTCCTGCACTTACATTGCTCATACCCCAACGAAAACCATGTACAGTTGAAGTGTAAATTTCAGGTTGAACACCATTTCCACCAACATCCCACGTTCCATTTTTAGTTACAGTAGGAGAAGCTCTTTTTTCTGTTTTAAAATTAGAGTTTACATAAATAGTTTGTTGTGAAGTAGTGTAGTCTCCTACAAGAACATCGCCACCTCCTGCTTTACCAATTAATTCATAATACCTCTGACACAAAGCTAGTTCTTCCCCAAATGACCTATGCTCAAATGGTGTGGCTTGTTCGCCTACTTCCATTTGTATGCCTGTGATATATAACTCATTATCTGTACTAGAGAAAAAACTACTACCTCCCACTGCTCTGTTTGCAGCAGTTTGTGCAGTCCAAGTAGTAGACAAAGTACCACTATTGAAGTTTGAGCCTGAATGAATCCATATTAGAATATAAAGACTAAGAGCATTATCATCATCAAATGCACCAGTTGTATCACCATCATATGTTAAAACAACTCTGTTCCAACTTGATGTAACTGCAAAAGTTTTAGATATTTGCCTTGCGTTGTCTGCATCATATAGTTCACAGATATAAGTAGCATTACCATTGCCTTTTACATAAAATGATACAGTCATTTTTTCAGCATCAGATGTGCCTTTTTTAAATTGTTGCAAGTCTTGACCCTCAATGCGATATTGTATAAATCCAGTTTCTGCTGCTGCTATTGAAGTATCTGCTGTAGTGCAATCAAGTTTTAAAGAGTTTGCAAATCCATTTGGTGCATCCGTGCTTTGTGACATTGTAAGCCTTCCTGCTGTACCTGAAAAATCTAACATCATTCTATCAATTGTAAAATAGCCACCACTTGCACCTATGTCAGTAGAACTAGTACCCCTCTGTGCCACTTGCATTGCACCATTGATAATAATATTCCTTCGCCCACCAAGCTGACTATTGGTTAGGACTTCACCCATCTTTGCTAATTCTGCTGCTTTGGTCATGCCGGGTCTCCATTACAATTTAAAGATGCTGCGGCACAATCTTGAGCAGAGTTACTTACATTTCTGCCATATATTTCCTGAGAAGATGTTGTGCTTCCTGCATCCATTAAAAATCTTAGTCCTGATGAGGCAGTACCTTCTCCGTCTCCAAAAGTAGAACTGTAATCAGCATTGTTAAAATTAGAAGTAAAGTTAATGCCATAATCTCCTGTACCATCATCATCACTAGAGCTTACATTAAAACTATCTCCAATAGTTGCATCTGCTGCTGTGCCATCAAATGATACCCAAGTTCTTGTTATACCATTATGCAATACACTCGTAGCAATACTATTACCACTACTTGCATCTGTTAATGTGTTTACTCTTAATATACTAGCCATTATGCGAGGTCTCCAAAAACTTGTGCAAATGAGTAAGTCACATCTCGGTTGGTGTCATCATTTGCTTCTCTAGTAATAGTTCTAAACAAAGTTGATGTAGGTGGTTCAGTTTCGGTTGATAAACCAAATCTAACATTATCACTATTAGCAATAAAAGTACCAGATGCACCACCTACTGAATATTCAGCACTACCCATATTATTAGCTATTGTGACAGTTGTAAGACCTGTACCTTGGTCAGTAATACCTGTTATGTTGAAGCTATCACGAACAGCTATTGTTCCTGTTCCATTCATACTAAGCCAAGCCTTACTTAACCCTTGTTGCAGATTAGTTGTTGTACTATTGCCTTCACCTGTAACATCAATAGAACCTGCTGTGGTTACACCTGTAAATTTATCTACTTTAAGTTCACTTGCCATTATGCTAGGTCTCCTATAACTTGTCCTGCATGATAAGGTGAATCTTGAGCAGAAAAACTAGCATTACCAAGATGAAACTGATAAGTTGATGTTGACATCTCACCATCTTGTACCCAACTAGCATATCCTGCTGAACTGTCTCCACCACAGTCAGATAAACTAAATAAAGATGTACTCATTGGATTTGTCATAGTAAATTTAGTGGTTCCAGTTGTTACATCATTTAAAGAAGAGTGATTAAAACTTTCAGACCCAATTATCGCAGTAGTAGTGGTTGTTCCATAACAAACATAAGCTTTAACCACACCACTAACTAAATTTTGTGTAGTTGTGCCATCTACATAAGTAGAATTAGAGCCTTTAATCTTAACATTCGTGCCACCTGAACCTGCTTTATCTACAATGGTGTCTACATTTAATTGACTTGTCATACGATACTCCAATATCCATTAACAGTAACTGTTGCATTGTCCTGTGTTATAGGACCTGCACTAACGCCATTCTCATCACTGTCTATTGTAATGTCTGCACTTATTGTCTGTCCATTTAATCTGATTATTGAGTCGTTGCCTTTGAATGGATATCTGTTATCTGATTCAGTCTTAGTGTAAGTCTCATTAACTGAGAACACATCATACACAACCATCTCAATGATGTCATTTAAACTAGCAGCTTGTACGAGTACGACAGTTGTACCTGTAGTTGCAGTGTAGTCATCTCCCGGAACAAGCAAGATACCATTCTGATACACATCCATGTACAAGCTATCTGTGTAAGTAAGTGTCAGTGCGTTTGCATCAGAGCCACTAAAGCTAGTCTGACCTGCACTTGCTTGGTATTGGAATCTGTTTCTTACTCCGTTCTGTGGAGATTTACCTATGTATGCCATTAGTTATTCTCCCACTGTAAATTTTCTTCATTCCAAGTATGTAATCCACCCACAGGTTCAGCTACAGGAGCTTCCCATTTACAAGTACTTTCATTAAGTGTCCAAGAATTAAAAGGTTTAGGTTCTATAAATGCATTTCTAGTTGTATCATATGTGCATCCAATAGTAGCTTTATTTTTTCTCTGTCCTAATTCATCTATTACGTTAATCCATTCGCCCGGAGAATCATCAATAAAGGTATCAAAAAATTCTTGTTCAGCAACAATTATTTGTGTTACTATTCCATCTTTTATTTTTGCAAATTTAGCCATGCTTATTATCCTTGAAATTGATAACGTATAATTACAACACCATCAGCACCATCTGAACCTGCTGAACTATAACCTAAACCATCAAATCCTGCTCCACCACCACCTGAACCTGTATTTGCATTAGGAGCAGTAGCATTATTAGATGAGTTTTTAGGTGATGCACCACCACCACCTTTACCACCTACATTAGATGAACCTCCATCAGAGCCAACAGTAGAAAAGTTACCATTACCTGCTCCACCACCTGCGGCATAGATAACTGCACTTCCTGTTATACTATTAGACTCACCATCTCCACCCTTACCTGTAGCATTATTACTAGCTGTACCATTAGCACCAACAGCACCTTTGCCACCACCGCCGCCACCTACAGATGAATCATTATTAACACCACCTGAACCACCTGCATTTCCTTGACCACTTGTACCTGCACCACCTGATTGACTATTTTTAGAACCTCCACCACCAGAGCCACCTGCTCTACCAGCAGAGTTATTAGCACCACCACCACCTCCTCCAACAGCAGTTAGTCCTGCAAAAGATGAATCACCACCATCACCACCTGCAACAAAACCAGAACCACCTGTTCCACCTGAAGCTCCAGTTCCACCTGCACCAATAACTATAGAATAATCTTGATTTGATACTGTAAGAGAACTTGCAGACAACATACCACCTGCTCCTCCCCCACCTAAAGCACCTCCACCTCCACCACCTGCGACTATTAAATACTCTACAGAGTTGGTATCTGATATAGTTCCTATAGTTGGAGTAAAAGTTCCAGAACTTGTAAAGGTGTGTACTTTAAAATTACCATCAGTAGTTATAGTTCCACCTGTGGCAGACATATATGTAAAAGGACTTGCAAATGTTCCATCTCCTCTAATAAAAGTGGAAGATGATGCAGTTCCTGAAATATCTAATCCTGTGATTGGTACTTTTGTTAAAGCCATTAACTACTCCTTATGCGTATGGACTGTCACCTAACAAATCAGCATCCCAAGCAGCCTTGAGTTCAACTATTGTTGTAGCATCTGCTATTGCACTTGCAGCAGGTGCATCTCTTAGTGAGTTCTTCTTAGTTACACTTGCAGCCTTTGCAGTTGCATCGTCAGCTTCCATTGCTTTCATATAAACTACATCTTCAGCTTCTAATAAAGGCTTTCTTACTTCCCTTATCTTGTCCTTGAATATGTCTTTAGCTGTTGCTAAGTCTTCTGTTATTGTTGTTCCAGATAA
>Ga0181563_10001996_pt1 | contig 19864 bp, 19 predicted proteins | sample 011ome_25_FD_133759 | JGI IMG/M metagenome (GOLD analysis project Ga0181563, IMG submission 133759) | Coastal salt marsh microbial communities from the Groves Creek Marsh, Skidaway Island, Georgia - 011512CT metaG (megahit assembly) | ecosystem: Environmental > Aquatic > Marine > Intertidal...
GGCATGGCAGGCCGCTGGCAACTAAGCCATGGCGTTAGGCGGGCGCCATGATTTGGCGCTCGCGTACGGGTAGATGCACCAGCACAGAAAAGGCGCCAACCCCCACACCGACCCACCAGACAAAGGTGTAATCGCCATAGGTGTCATACATGCGCCCCCCCAGCCATACGCCCAAAAAGCTGCCCATTTGGTGCGACAAAAACACAATGCCATACAGCGTGCCCATGTAGCGCAGCCCATAGATATGCGCGATCAGACCGCTGGTCAGGGGCACGGTGGCCAGCCACAGCGCCCCCATCGTCACCGAGAAAATCAGCACGGTGGCAGGCGTAATGGGAAATAGAATAAAGGCCGCCGCCACAATGGTGCGGGCCGTGTAGATGCCAGCTAGCAAGTATTTCTTGGAATAGCGCTTGCCCAGCCAGCCTGCGGTTAGCGTGCCGGCAATATTGGCCACCCCGATCAACGAAATTGCAACGGCCCCCAAGGCCGATGTGGTGCTGATGCCAAGGCTATCCAGCATCCCCCCGGGCACGATGGGGCCACACATTTCAGTGACAAAGGCCGGGAAATGCGCGGTCACAAAGGCCAGCTGGTAGCCACAGCTGAAAAACCCAAGAAAGATCAATGTATAAGACGGGTCGCGGAAGGCGCGGCGCAAAATTGTGCCCATGCTTTCTTCCAGCTGCGCCTTGCTGGCGGGGGGCGATTTCATCAGCGGCAAGAACGACAGCGAGGCCAAAATCGCCGCGGCAAAGATCAAAAATACCGTCTGCCAGCTGACGATGCCCAGCAACCATTCGGCCAAGGGCGCGCCAAATACCTGCCCGGCAGACCCGGCGGCGGTGGCGATGGCCAAGCTCATCGAGCGGTTTTCATCGCTGCTGGCCCGGCCCACAACCGCCAAAATCACGCCAAAGCCGGTGCCCGCCACACCAAAGCCCACCAGTATTTCCAGCATTTGATGCGCCTCGGGCGTAACCGCGAACGAGCTTAAAACCAGACCGGCCGCATAAATCAAGGCGCCCAGAAAAATGGCCATGCGGTCGCCCAGCTTTTCGGCAAAAGCGCCAAACAGCGGCTGGCCGATGCCCCAAGCCAAGTTTTGAATAGCGATGGCTAGGCTGAATTCGCTGCGCAACCAGCCAAATTCTTCGGCGATGGGAATTTGAAACACGCCGAAACTGGCGCGCACCGCAAAGCTGATCACGATAATGGCGCAGCCGGCCACCAATACGGGGGTAAAAATAGAGGCGCGGGCGCTGGTGTTCATGTGTTTCTCCTGTCGTGTGGCGACTGTGCGCCGGGGTGGGGGTGGCGTCAATCAGTTGAAACTACGGCATCAAAAAAGGCCGGCGCTGGGCGCCGGCCTGTGCAGTTGCTTGGGAGTGATTAATCCAGCTCTTCGGGCAGGATCAGGTTTAAGATGATGGCCAGCGCCGCCGAGGGCAAAAGACCGCTGGTCAGCAAAACTTTGACGGTCGAGGGCATGTGCTGCAGCGCCTCTGGCACCAGCTGCAGGCCCAACCCTACCGAAAGTGAAACCGCGAAAATCACCATGTTGCGGCGGTTCCAGCTGACCTCGGACAGCATGTTTACACCCGCGGCGCATACCATGCCAAACATTACGATCACGCCGCCGCCCAGCACGTTGATGGGCACAGTGGCCACGATAGCGCCGATTTTGGGGACCAAGCCGCAGACAATCAAGAAGATGGCGCCCAAGGTAACCACGTGGCGGCTCATGACGCCCGTCATCGAGATCAGGCCCACGTTTTGGCTGAACGAGGTGTTGGGCAGCCCGCCAAACACACCCGCCACCGCGGTGCCCAAACCATCGGCATAGGTGGCGCCGCTGATTTCGCTGTCGGTGGCCTCGCGGCCAGCGCCGCCCTTGGTGATGCCGCTGACATCGCCCACGGTTTCGATTGCCGAGATTACGGCCATAAAACACATGCCGATGATGATGGCGCTGTTAAACTCGATCCCCCATTTAAAGGGCATCGGCGGGGCAAAAGCCGCCGCGCGGGCGACGTTGCCAAAATTGACCTGCCCCATCAAATAGGCCACCACATAGCCCGCGATCAGGCCGATCAGCACCGCGGCCACCGACATCATGCCGCGGGTAAAGAATTTCAACGCCAGCGTCACCACGATCACCACCAAGGCAGGGGTCCACATGGCCATGCTGCCAAAGGCTGGCTTGCCAATCAGCGGCACGCCGCCTGCGGCGTATTGAATGCCCACCTTGATCAGCGCCAAACCGATCATCAGTACGATCAGGCCTGTCACCAGCGGCGGCAGGGCAAACCGTAGGCGGCCAATGAAGGTGCCCAAGATAAAGTGGAAAATGCCACCAATCACCACGCCGGTCATCAGCCCGGCCAGCCCGGCCACGCCTTGGCCCGCCACTGCCGGGATCATCACCGGCAAAAAGGCAAAAGAGGTGCCCTGAACAATGGGCAAGCGGGCGCCAACAGGCCCCATGCCGATGGTTTGAAACAGCGTGGCGATGCCGGCAAACAGCATCGACATCTGGATCATGTAGATCATGTTTGGAAAATCGGGGCTGTTAGAGCCAAAGCCAAAGCCCGCAGCGCCCGCCACGATAATGGCGGGGGTGACGTTGCTGACAAACATGGCCAGCACATGCTGGATGCCAAGCGGTATCGCCTTGGCCAGCGGTGGGGTGTAATTTGGGTCGCGCAGCTGATCTGCTGTACCCAGTGTCGTATCTGCCATTTCCCTTCGTCTCCTTGTTGGTTGTGTGCCCTTCTGTTGGGGCTTGGTGCAGTTACTCTACCACATAATGTGGTGTTAGTGGATATTCTTCTAAATTGGCCGTGCTTCCGATACGGTCGATCACGGCAAAAAGCCCCGGCTCTGCCAAGGGTGTCAGCACGCCATGCCATGTGCCGCGATGCAGGTTGATGGCTTGGCCCGGTGCCACCAGAAAGGCGCGCAGGTTCACCGGGGTGCCGCCCGCATCTTCGGCCACTGTGACCAGCCAAGTGGTTTCATACATGGGCACAAAGGCCTGGCTGCCCTCGGGGTGGCGTTCCAGCAGATCCAGCACATACGGCAGGCTGCGCGGCTGGGCTTTGAACAGGTTCAGCCCGGCCCGCCCCCCGGGGCCAAAATCAAGCTGCGCCATATCGTGCCAGCGCCCGCAACAGCCGTTGTTGATCAGCCTGTCGGGTGTGCCCGTGGCCTGCAACACATCGCCAAAAGGCGCAAAGGCCTGTGGCGTCAACGGTTCGGTGCGAAGGCGGATCATCGGCACCCCCTACAGCGCCAAGCCGGGGTGGCGATTGACATCTTTATACAGCAGATAACGAAAATCGCTGTCGCCGGTGGCAATGCAGGCCTGTGGGCAAAAGGCACGCAGCCACATGAAATCGCCCGGGCCCACCTCGACCCAGTCTTTGTTCAGCAAATAGCGCGCTGTGCCTTGCAACACGTAAAGCCCGTGTTCCATCACATGGGTTTCGGCAAAGGGAATGCGCCCGCCGGGGCGGAAGGTGACGATATTGACATGCATATCGTGGCGCAGGTCGCTTGGGTCGGCAAAGCGGGTTGTGCCCCATTTATCGGTATTGGGCATCCAGTTCACAGGCATTTCTTGGTCAGATGTCACAAAACTGTCGGGCCAATCGATGCCGGGCGCGGGTTCATAGCGTTTGCGCACCCAGTGAAATTGCAAGGGCGTGCCGGCACTGTTGTGCACGGCCCATTTCGCGCCGGGGCGGATATAGGCATAGCCGCCCGCCCCCAGCTGGTGGGTCGTGCCATCGATCACAAGCTGCATCTGCCCGCTTGCCACCAAAATGGCGGCCTGTGCCATGGTATCAGGCTCGGGGGTGGTGCTTCCGCCACCCGGTGCCACCTCGACCGCATATTGGGCAAAGGTTTCGGCAAACCCGCTGAGCGGGCGGGCGATGATCCATGCCCGTGTGCCGGACCAGCCGGGCAAATAGCTGGTCACAATGTCGCGCATCGTGATGGCGGGCAACACGGCGTAGCTGTCGGTGAAAATGGCGGTGCCTTCGGGGTTAACGGTTTGGTCTGGCAGGCCAGCGGGGGGGAAGGCGTAGCTCATAGCATATCCTCTAGGCGCAAGCGGGCGATCCGTTCGACCTGTGCGCAGGCGGTGGCGAATTCGGTTTCGGTGTCATTTGCCACACGCTGCTGAAACGCGGCCAGAATGCTGGCCTTTGTGTTGTCGCGCACCGCGATGATGAAGGGAAAGCCGTGCTTTTCCACATAGGCGGTATTGAGCGAGGTAAAGTCTTCGCGCTCGCCATCGGTGAGGGCATCAAGCCCGGCGCTGGCCTGCTCGGCGCTGGACGAGGCGGTCAGGCGCTTGGCCTGTGCCAGCTTGCCCGCCAGATCGGGGTGGGCCTGCAGCACGCCCAGCCGTTCGGCATGGGTGGCGCTGCGAAAGGCGCGGGCCAAGGCATTGTGCAACCCTGCGGGGCGGTCATGGGCGGGGCCCAGTTCCAGCGCATGGGCGCGTTCTGCCACCCAAGGGGAATGTTCAAACACGCCGCCAAAGGTTTCCACAAATGTGGCGCGGTCCATTTGGCTGGGCGACAGGCCCGTGCGGGGCGGGTGGGTTTTGGCCCAATGTTCGGCAATATCAATGCGGCGCGGGCACCAGACATCGGGATGGGTTTTGATATAGTCGATAAAGCGCATCAGCCCGGCAATTTTGCCGGGCCGCCCAATCAGGCGGCAATGCAAACCGATGCTAAGCATCGCAGGCCGCCCGGCGGCACCTTCTGCATAAAGCACGTCAAAGGCATCTTTGAGATAGGTGAAAAACTGCTCGCCCGTGATATACCCCGGCGCGGTGGCAAAGCGCATGTCGTTGGCTTCCAGCGTATAGGGGATAATCAGTTGGTGGCCTTGGCCCACGGGCAACCAATAGGGCAGATCATCGTCATAAGTATCTGACACATAATCAAAACCGCCTTCTTCGGCCACCAAGCGCACAGTGTTTTCCGAACAGCGCCCCGTATACCAGCCCCGCGGGCGCTGGCCTACCACCTCGGTGTGCAGGCGCACAGCCTCGGCGATGGCGGCGCGCTCTTCTGCCTCAGGCATGTCTTTGTGTTCAACCCATTTCAACCCGTGGCTGGCAATTTCCCAACCTGCGGTTTTCATGGCTTCTACCTGTTCGGGGCTACGCGCAAGGGCTGTGGCCACACCATAGATGGTGACGGGAATATCGGCGCCGGTGAACAGCCGGTGCAGGCGCCAAAACCCGGCGCGGGCCCCGTATTCGTAGATGGATTCCATGTTCCAATGCCGCTTGCCGGGCCATTGGGCTGCGCCTGCGATATCGGATAAAAACGCCTCAGAGGCGGCATCGCCATGAAGAACGCAGTTCTCGCCGCCCTCTTCATAATTGAGCACGAATTGAACGGCAATTTTGGCCCCATTCGGCCATGCCGCATCTGGGGCATCTGGCCCATAGCCAATCATGTTGCGTTGGTAGCGGTTCATCGCGCACCCCTGTTTATCTGATTAACGTGTAAATCAGGCAGCAGGCCAGCATTTTCAAAAAATTGTTGAAACACTTCCTTGGGATGTTTTGGGCATATGCAGTCTTTGCATTTGCTGCTTTTTCGATACGCTTGGCGAAAAAGGAGGCGCTTTATGGCCGATGGTTACCTGACCACCCATGTTTTGGATACTGCCCGCGGCATGCCAGCCCAAGGCATCAACATCACCCTATACGCGTTGGATGGCCAGACACGCCGCAAAATAGCGCAGGCAGTGACCAATGCCGATGGCCGCACGGATAGCCCAATTCTGCCCAAAGAGCAGTTTGCCACGGGCACATACGAGCTGGTTTTCGAGGCGGGCGATTATTTGCGTGCCACGGGCCAAGCCGGGGCCGAGCCGCTGTTTCTGGATGCGGTGCCCATACGGTTTGGCATGGCAGATGCTGCGGCGCATTACCATGTGCCGCTGCTGCTGTCGCCCTTTGGCTATTCTACCTATCGTGGCAGCTAAGCGCGCTTAGGCGCTGCGGCTGACCATGCGGCCAATCACCCGGCCGCCCAAGATATGCACGTGCAGGTGGGGCACCTCTTGCACGCCGGCATCGCCTGAATTGGCAATCAACCTGTAGCCGCCATCGCCCGCGCCGGGGGTGACGCCCAGCATTTTACACACCTCGCCAATGGCACGCGTGTAATCCACGATTTCCTCGGCGCTGGCCTCGTTGGCGAAATGATCATAGGTCACATAGGGCCCTTTGGGGATGACCAAAACATGCACGGGCGCCTGTGGGGCGATATCGTGAAAGGCCAAGCTGTGCGGGGTTTCCAGCACGGTTTTATTAGGGATTTCCCCGCGTAAAATTTTCGCAAAAATGTTTTGCGGGTCATAGCTGTAGGGCATCTGTGTCCTCAGTCGGCAAAAAGATAATCGGTTTCGGCGATCTCGCGTGCCTTGTCTTCGGGCAGAGACAGGAATTTGGCAATCGGTTCGATACGCTCTTCGATGGTGCTATCTTGGCGCAGGCGGTAGTGATTGGCAAACTCTTGGTCGCGCAACCGGTCGCTTTCGTGGGCCATGTCGTTGCGGATTGTGGGCAAAAGCCGGTTCAGCGTTTCTGGCGGGGTTTGCGGGCCTGCCAAGCCCACGCGCATGGCGTGCCCGATCAGGTATTCATCGGTAAATGTGCATTCAATTTCCAACAGCCGCGTCAGCGCGCGGTCGCCGCAGAAATCTTGGAACAGATCTAAATTGCCCGTGTCGATGCACAGCACCAAGCGGTTTGTGTCGTAATAATCAAACAGCATGCGCAGCAGCGCCCGGCGGTGGCGGGTGCGCTTGCCCAAGCCCGATTGCAGGCCGCCCAGATCGTGCATGGGGGTGTTTTCTTCGTTGAAGAGATAATCAATCGCCGTCAGGTCGGTGACACGGCGAATGCGCTCGGCCAGCCGTTTGGCCACATGCCATTTCTTGCAGACCAAAATCATCAACTCGCGGTCGCGGCCAAGGCTGCTTTCGGTTTCCCAAAATCGCGTGCCAAAACGCCGCCCAATGCGGCCCCTGCCGGTGAGAAACTGAAACAGGTTGCGCCCCTCGTTCGATACTTTGAACTGAAAGCTGCCGGCCGAAAACAGCGCCGAAAGCCGGGCCTTTAAATGCGTGGCCTCGGGGCTGATTTTGCGTGCAAACAGGTAATCTTGGCAGATCAGCATATCGTAATGGTCGTTATAAAAGACCACAGGCATGCCATAATCGGTGAACAGCAAGAATGTCAGCGTGCGGGCCCGAATTTCGCGTTCGGGCACCAGATGGCGCACGAGAGTTTGGAAAAATGTCTCATCGGGGATCCATGTTGCTTTGAAAAACCGCATCACATCTTTGCGGGCGCTGGAAAATTCCAAAATCCGTTCGATGGTTTGGCGGCGCAGGCACCACCACTGGCTGCCGATCTGCACCTGCAGATCCTGCGGAATGCTGCGTTTTAGGCCCAGCTGCCTTTGCACCTTGAACATGGTGTAAAACAGCCACTTTTGCGTGCGCTCGTTCACCCAATGGCGATAGATAAGACGTTCTTCTTTCCAGCCGGTTTTGATCCAATTGCTTTCAAAATAATCAAAGCTTTCGATATAGTCGCAATCGTCTTGGTTAAGAAAACGGTGGATGTAATGCGCCGATTTGATCGGCATGCAATCGCCTGACAACATGTAAAAATGGGTGGCGCGGGGAAAGGCCTGCATGGCGCTTTCGATGGCGTTTAGGCTGGCTTGCACCAAGCTCCACTCGCCCCAGTCGCATTTGATGCGCTTTTGCGGGAAAGTGATGTTGGGGTTTTCATCCAAGGCATCGCGCAGCTGGCGGTACTCTTCGGGCCGGGCGCGGGCGTCGAAGTGAATCGAGATATAATCGCCTGCCGCAGTCAGGCCTTGGGCCTGCTTGATGATGGCGCTTGGGTCTTTGTGGCACAAAAGAATGAAGGCGATTTTCGACATCAGGTGCCTGAAGCCTCTGTTTACTGGTACAACTTATCTAGTTAAAAGGGATCGGGGCGCGATTGAACAGCCCTCTTTCAGGGTTTTGTGGCCAGTGCAGCCAAGGGACCGAGTGTTTTTATAGAGGTGGTTGGGTTTATGGGATTTCCCGGCACGTGGATGACCGAAAGCGAAAGCGTTGTGTATCGGGTGGTGCCCAAATGCGCCTGCTCGACCATTGGGCAGATTATGTTTTATTCCGACCATGGCCGCTTTTTTGATGGCGATATTCACGATGCTACAGAAGGGCTGCATAAATGGGCCTTGGCCGATAGCCAGCCGCTGATCGAGCAAAACGTAAAGGCGCAACGCAGCTATGCCTTTACCTGCGTGCGCAACCCTTACACGCGGATCCTGTCGTCGTTTTTCGATAAAATTTGCGGCATTCAGCGCAACGGCCGGCGCTACCGTGGGAACCTAGTGCCGATGTTGGCGCAGAAATATGGTATCGAGGTGGGCGCGCCCGAAGATGGGTTTGAATTCGACCAAATCCAATCGTTTCGCCGGTTTTTGCTGTTTGCCCGCGATACCATACGCTGGCGTCGCCCGATGGAGCCCGATATCCATTGGTCGGCAATGTCGGGCCATATCAGCACCTTCATCCATAATGGGGGGCGCTATAACCACATTTTTTGGACCGAAGATTTCAACGCGGGCATGGCCACGGTGCTGGGGGCCATCGAAACGCCGCATGCCGTAGATCTGGCCAAGGTGCCGCGCTTTAACGAATCCGAGGGGCATGGCCCCAAACGCGCGCATCCGGTCGAGGCCTATTTCGACGATCTGTCGATGCATCTGGTCTATGAAATTTACAAAAAAGATTTCCAGCTGTTTCGCTATGATTTCGAAAACCCCAGCAACAAAATGCCAATTGGCGAGATCGACCTGGAAGAGGTGCACGCCAAGCTGGGCGAGTAGGGGGGCACCGGCCCACGCATGCGGGCCAGTGCCAAACTTGGTTAAATAGCCGCTTAATAGCCCAAGGCGCAGCCGTCTTTACGCGGGTCCGAGCCCCCTTCAAGCACGCCGCTATCGTGGATCATAATGGCCTGTGCGCCACCAATCGGGCCATCGGGCACCTCTACCTTATGGCCCAGATCGGCCAATTCGCTGCGCACCTTTTCGCTATAGCCGCGCTCTACCTTCATGATGCCACTGTCCGAGAAACACCGCGGTGCATCGATGGCGGTTTGGGGATCCATGCCAAAATCAACCATATTCGAGACAAAGCGCGCATGGCCATTGGGCTGATAGGCCCCGCCCATCACGCCAAATGGCATCACGATTTTACCATTCTCGCGCAACATGCCCGGAATGATGGTGTGCATCGGACGTTTATTGCCGCCCAGTTCGTTGGGGTGGCCTTCTTGCAAGGTAAAGCCCGCGCCGCGGTTTTGCAGCAAAATGCCAAATTTCTCTGACGCGATGCCCGACCCAAAGCCATGGAAAATAGAATAAATCAGGCTTACGGCCATTCTGTCGCGGTCAACCACGGTGATGTAAATCGTGTCTTTATGCACCGATTCGCTGATGGGCGCCGCCGCTGCCATGGCTGCATTTGGGTTGATCAGGGCGGCCAGCTGGGCCGCGGTTTCGGGGGCCAGCATATGGTCTAGGCGCGTGGTATGGTCGGGGTCGGCGATAAAGCGGTTGCGCGCGTCATAGGCCAATTTTGCGGCCTCGGCCTCGATATGGGCGCGCTGGCTGCCGAAAGGGTCCATGCCCGCAATGTCGAAATGCGACAGGATGTTCAGCATCAAAATTGCGGTGGCGCCTTGGCCGTTTGGCGGATGCTCGACTAATTCCATCTGCTTATAGGTGCCCGCCACGGGGGTGCTGGCGTTTGCCGTGGCTGCGGCAAAATCGGCCTCGGTATGCACGCCGCCCAAGCCCTGAAGCGCGGCCACCATATCGGCGGCCACTTCGCCCTCGTAAAAGGCGCGGGCGCCATCGCGGGCCACGCGCCGCAGCACCTCGGCTTGGCCGGGGGCGCGGAAAATTTGGCCGGGCTTGGGCAGTTTGCCATCAATCAAAAAGTGGCGCTGGGCGGTTGGGCCTAGGCATTTGGCCGCCTCGGGCCAGTCAAAGGCCACGCGCGGGGCCACGGGGATGCCATGTTCGGCGTACTGGATGGCGGGGGCCAGCAGCGCATCAAGCCCCAATTTGCCCACGCGCTGTGCCAGATCGGCAAAGCCTGCCATCGCTGTGGGGATGGTCACGGCCTCGGGGCCATGCAGGGGCACTGCATCCAGCCCACGGGCGCGCAGATCGGCGGCATTGGCCGCAGCCGGCGCCCGGCCCGAGGCATTATGCGCCAGCACCGTGTCTTGGCCGGGTTGGTTGTACAGAACAAAACAGTCGCCGCCGATACCCGTCATTTGTGGTTCGGCAATGCCCAGCAGCACGGCGCCGGCAATGGCGGCATCCATGGCGTTGCCGCCACGCTGCAATATGTCGACGGCCGTTTGGGCGGCCAGCGGGTGCGATGTGGCGCACATACCGTTGGTGGCCATCACGGCCGATCGGCCCGGGCTATGAAAATCGCGCATTGGTATCCCCTCGTTTCCCTTTTCTTCGTTCCCAAGTTTTAGGGCCCACGCAGGGAATTGCAATTTGCCAATGCATGAAAGGCCAGCCAGGCATGTGGCGCATTTGGATGCCTGCCGCCCCTAAGGCAGGGGTGGGCTGGGCACCGCATTGCGAAAGATGATGCGCAGTTCGTTCCACTGAGCAAAACGGGCGTGGTCCAGCCCATCGGCCAAGCTGCGGATCAGGTGCCAGCCAAACCCGCCTTCGGGCAGATCCGTGGGGTTGGGCGCGCTGTGGCCGGTGCCGGGGCCAGGTTGTGGCAACAAACCTGCCGGCAGGGCGGCCCCACGATCGCGCAGCGTGGCGATAAACTGGTGGCCCTGCACCTGCGCGCGCAGCCAAATTGGCCCGGTGGCATCGGGATAGGCATGTTCGGTGATATTGTTCAGCGCCTCTGCCAGCACGATGCAGATGCTGTCGCGCCGCTCTGACGCGATGGGCAGGCCCGCCAGATAGGTTTCAAATGCCAGTAATCCGCGCCGCACAGCAAGCGGTGTGGCGGTGAAGGACAGGCTAAAAACCGTCTTCCCCATACGCAGCCTTTGGGTGGGATCAGGCTGCATCTTTTAGCGCATCGGCAACGGTTGCGTGAATGGTAAATACGCTATCCATACGGGTCAGGCGAAACACCTTGGCCAAGGGCCGGGCGCAACCCTGCCAGATGCAGCCGCCTGTCCAAGCCCAGCGCCTTCATCACGGCCACAACCGCGCCCAAACCCCTGGAATCGATGAAATCAACCGCGCCAAGATCTAGCAGCACATCGTCTTGCCCGCCCTCGCTGGCCTGTCGCACGGCTTCTTTAAAGGCGATGGCGCCTGCCGCATCTATGCGGCTGTCTTCCACCTGTAACAGGCAAAAGGCATTGCTGTGTTGCGCACGCAGACCCATGGTGAAACCCCTGTAGAAATACCAATCATGCGCCGTAGGCTAGACAGTATTCGTTACCATTCGGTATGCATGACCCAAGCAAACAGGAGGCTGCCATGAAAACCGTGGTTATCGCAGGTGCGGCGCGCACCCCAATGGGTGGGTTTCAAGGGGTGTTCGATGGTGTGCCAGCGGCCCAGTTGGGCGGGGTGGCCATTCGCGCGGCGCTGGCGCAGGCGGGCTGTGCCAGTGTGGACGAACTGCTGATGGGCTGTGTTTTGCCCGCAGGCCAAGGGCAGGCGCCCGCGCGTCAGGCGGGGTTTGCTGCCGGCTTGGGCGAAGATGTGCCCGCCACCACGCTTAACAAAATGTGCGGATCGGGGATGAAGGCCACGATGATGGCTTTCGATCAAATCGCGCTAGGGCACGCGCAAACTATGGTGGCTGGCGGCATGGAATCGATGTCGAACGCGCCGTATCTTTTGCCCAAGATGCGTGGGGGCGCCCGTATTGGCCACGGGCAGGTGATCGACCACATGTTTCTTGACGGGTTGGAAGATGCCTATGACAAAGGCCGCCTGATGGGCACATTTGCCGAAGATTGCGCCGAGAAATACCAATTCACCCGCGAGGCCCAAGATGCCTATGCCATCGGGTCGCTGACCGGGGCGCTAGAGGCGCAAAAAAGCGGTGCTTTTGCGGCCGAGATTGCACCCGTTTCGCTGGAAACCCGCACCGGTGTGGTTGAGATTTGCGAAGACGAGCAGCCCGCCCAGGCGCGCCCCGAAAAGATCCCAACGCTGAAGCCCGCCTTTCGCAAAGATGGCACTGTGACGCCGGCGAATGCCTCGTCCATCTCTGATGGGGCGGCGGCGCTGGTTTTGGCGTCGGAAGAGGCCGCAGCCGAGCAGGGGTTACAGGTGCGCGCGCGGATCTTGGGCCATCAAAGCCATGCGCAGGCGCCCGCGTGGTTTTCCACCGCGCCCGTTCCCGCCGCGCAAAAGCTGTTGGCGCGCTTGGGGTGGGCTGTTGACGATGTCGATCTGTGGGAGGTGAACGAGGCCTTCGCCGTGGTGCCGATGGCGTTTATGCACGAAATGGGCATCCCGCGCGAGAAGGTCAACGTAAACGGTGGCGCCTGCGCGCTGGGCCACCCTATCGGCGCCTCGGGGGCGCGGATTATCGTGACCTTGCTAAATGCATTGGAAACCCGTGGGCTGAAACGCGGTGTTGCGGCTATTTGCATTGGGGGGGGCGAGGGCACAGCCATCGCGATCGAGCGCGACTAGCCCCGAACGCCCATGCCCCGCCCTGACCGGCACGGGGATTATTTGAAGACTATCACGTTGCGACGGGCGTGGCCTGCCATGGTGTCGGCGATGGCCTCGTTCACCTGTTCCAGCGGCCAGCGGCCGGTGATCAGCTCGTCCAGTTTCAGCCGCCCTTGGTTATATAGGTCTACCATCCAAGGGATGTCGCGCTTGATCACCACATCGCCCATTTTCGAGCCCACAATCGATTGCCCCATATCGGCCATCAGCAAGGGCGAATAGCTGGCCATTTGGCCAAAATGCGGCATACCAACCATCACCACCTTGCCCCGGTTGGCCAAATAGCGCGGCGCCAGATCGTAAACCGAAGCCACGCCTACCGTCACCAAAACCGCATCGGCCCCGCGCCCGCCAAAGATTTTTTGCACCTCTTTGAAGGGCTTGCCTTCGGCGAATACGCCATGGGTGGCGCCAAATTCTTTTGCAGCTTCCAGCTTGCCGGGGTTCATATCCACCGCAACGATGCGGGCCGCACCCGCAAGGCGCGCGCCCTGAATGGCGTTTAGCCCCACGCCACCGGCGCCAATGACCACCACATTCTGGCCGGGGCGAATATTGGCCGTGTTCACCGCAGCGCCAACCCCGGTGATCACACCGCAAGACATCAGCGCGGCGGCATCTTTGGGCATGTCGGCTGGAATTTTCACCAGCTGGCTTTGATCTACCACCACCTTTTCGGCAAAGGCGCCGGTAAACAGCGCCTGCCACATCGCATCGCCTTGGGGGGTGCTGAGGGGGCTGTTTTTGCCATCGCCCGGGTTTTCACACACTGTTGGGTGCCCCGAGCCACAGCTGGGGCATTCGCCGCACGCGCGGATCAGCGTGACCGCCACGCTATCGCCCAGTTCCAGCCCCTTTACGCCCGCGCCCAACGCCGTGACAATGCCTGCCGCCTCGTGGCCAAACACCGCTGGCGTGGCGCCGCCAAACCCGCCCTGCCACAGCGAGATATCCGAATGGCACACCGCCACCGCATCGATGCTGACCTCAACCTCGCCCGCCTGTGGCGCGCGCAGCTCTACCTCTTCGATGACCATGGGTTCGTTGAAGGCATGGCATACGGCGGCTTTGATCTTGGTCATCGTTTGGGTCCTTATGGCTGGCATTGCTGCGCCAAACCGTAGGGTTGGCTGCCCAGAATGGCAATGCGTTCGCTGCGGATTTTGCGCTAGCCAAAGCTGAGCAAAAGCACCGACAAAAGGCACAGCATGCTAAAGGCATAGCTGCCGTTCCAGCGGGGGCCAATTTGGCCGGGGGTGGCGGTGCCGATCATGCGCGCCGAAAGCCGCACGGCGGTGCTGTAGGGTGTGGTGTTCATCGAAATTGTCCAGACCGAAACCAGCATCACCCCCACCGCCACCGGGCTGATGGCCAAAGCTGCCAGTTTTGGCAATGTGCCCGCCAATATGGTGACCGATACAATGGGGTTTACCCCCACCATGGCCAAGCCCACGATCAACCATGCCGAGATGGCCAGCGTGGCGCCGCTGGACAGGCCGGCCGTGGTAATGGCGTGGCCCAAGGCTTGGGTGTCGATGATATTGGCCACCATCACCCCCAAAAAGGCCGAGCAGGCAAAAAGCGTGATCTCGGTGCGCATATTGGGCAGGTTGGGCAAGATATTGTGCCCAATTTCGCGGCCCACCCGGGCAATGGCACCGGGGTGCCCGCGCTCTTGCAGCCACAGCCAGCCCGCCGAAATCACCGGCAGGGCCAGCAGCAGGGCCACTATCATGCTGGTGCCCAAGATTTGCGATAGGCCCAAGGCCAAGCTGGGCACGGCCACCGCCAATGCCAAAAGCGGCACCAAGCCGCGCAGCGAGGGGGCCTCGGGGCGCGCATCGCCTGCGCGCTGCGGGTAGGCGTGGCGGTCAAAACCCCAGCCCAGCAGCAAAAAACACACCCCAAGGGGGGCGGAATAAATTGCAATTTCGGCCCATTTCAGCCCCGGTATGGCGGCGGTGATCAGCGCGATTGTCACGGTAATAGGCGACCACATGGGAATCGAGCAAAACCCGCGTATCATTGCCAATGTCATGCGTTTGCGCCGGATCGCGGCGATGCGCTGGTCTTCGGCCGTGGTGCCGGGCGCCACGCCTTTGGCAATCATCGTGCCCAAAAGGCCAATGGCGCTAAGGTTCAACAGCATCCCAAACAGGGCGGCGCCAAAGGTTAACACCAAATACCGCCGCCCGGGTGGCTGATGCACCAAAATATGCCCCGACGCGCGCAACAGCGGTGCCCGCCCCGCAGCATGCTGCAAAAAGCTGAGCGAATTCAAGAAAAACGCCATAAATGCCGCGCGGTTGATGGCCTGCGCCGTGATGTCTGGATCTAACCGTTCGGTGGCGTGTTCAAACACCACCATTGCAATGCACACCGCCACCAAGAACCGCGCCATTTTGGACAGGCCGCGAAACTCTAACGCGAAAAAGGCCAAAAGGCCCAATGCCTCGGGCCACATCAAAAACGACCATGATGTGAACACCCCGCCAATGGCCGCAAGACTGACACAGATCAGGCACAGCGCCGATGGGCCTGGCCAAATGGGTGGCGGTATCTGGGGGGGCTGGACTGCGTTCATTGCAAAGGGCAGGTCTGGCGCCGCGATCGTTGTGGCGATGTCATCCAATAACCTCCCCGGGTGCCGTATCTGGCCAAGGCCCCTGCGAGCCGCTGCCAAAAGCCTAGATAGGCGCGAATTCATGCGCAAGCGCAATAGCTTGCCCTGTTTGATAATTGCGCCATCTTGACCGGGGCAGGCACTGCTGGGGCATTTTGCCTTGGGTGGGGATCAACAGGGAGGGAAACCGCATGTCTATGGTGATTATCGAGCGCCCCAGCGCCCGGGTGGGTGTGATACGGCTGAACCGCCCCGAGCGGCGCAATGCGCTATCCACGGCGTTGCGCGCAGAAATTGCCGCAGCGATTGCCCAACTGGATGCCGCGCCAGAGATACGCTGCATTGTGCTTACGGGCGATGACAAGGCCTTTGCTGCTGGGGCTGACCTGGCCGAACTGGCGCAGGCGGCCCCGCTGCAAGACGTGTTTGCAAAATTGGCCGTTGTCAAACAGGCGATCGAGGCCGCCACCACCCCCATCATCGCAGCGGTGCGCGGCATGGCGCTGGGCGGTGGCTGCGAGCTGGCGATGATGTGCGATATCGTGGTTGCGGGCGACAGTGCCAAATTTGGCCAGCCCGAAATCAAGGTGGGTATCATGCCCGGCGCAGGGGGCACCCAGCGGCTGTTGCGCGCGGCGGGCAAGGCCAAGGCGCTGCGCTATTTGCTGACGGGCGATATCTTTGGCGCCGCACAGGCCGAGGCCATGGGTATCGTCAGCGAGGTGGTGCCAGATGCCGATGTCATGTCTCATGCGGTGGCGCTGGCCGAAACCATCGCGGCCCAGCCCGCCTTGGCCGTGCAGGCCATCCGCGAAGCGGTGCGCCAGGGGGCCAACACCCCGCTGGATACGGCGCTTGTGCTAGAAAATCGCTTGTTCCAGATGTTGTTTTCCACCGAAGACCAAAAAGAGGGCATGGCGGCATTCTTGGAAAAGCGCCCCGCCAATTTCAAAGGCCGCTAGCGCTGATTTGTTTTGGGCAAGGGCGCAGTCGCCCCGCTGGCGGGGTTTTCAAAAAACAGCAGCAGCAGGGCCGCCACGATGGGTAGCCCCCCCAGCAGCACCATGGGCTGGGGTATGGTGTGGCCCATGGCCATTTCGATCCCCACCACCCAAACCGGCGTAAGATAGGTGTATGCGGTCACTTTGGCGGGGCTTAGCCGTTCGGCGGCCAAGGTGATCAGGGAAAACGTGCCGATGCCCGCAAAAACCGCCAGATAGATCAGCACGGCCCACACCCGCAGCGGCAGGCCCACCCAATCGGTGGCCCAGATCCGGGGGCCGTAGAGCACCAGCAATATCAACGCCCCGCTGAGCGCCACGCCCAGCGTGACCGCGGCCACAGGCTCGCCCCGGCGCAGATGCGGCACCATCACCGCATAGGCCGCATGCGAGGCGGTACCCAGCATGAACAGCATCTCGCCCGTCCCCAGATGCCAACCCACCACCGCCTGCGCCGAGCCACCAAAAACCACCCAAAGCGCCCCAAACGCCCCCAAAACCAAGGCGCCCCAAACCAACCCGCTGCTGTTTTTGCCCAAAAACCCCCAAGCCATGAGGGCTGCAAAAAACGGCATCATGGTGAAAATGGCAGAGGTAGACACCGGGTTTGTGCGTTGCAACGCATGAAACATTAAAACGAAAAACCCGGCATAGGCCGCCCCCAAGGGCACATACCGCCATGGCGCATGGAAATGGTGCAGTTTCAGGCGCCCACTGGCTGCCATGCCTGCGCCCAGCAAAACTGCGGCCAGCATAAACCGTACGGCGGTCAGCGCGGCCGGGTCGATATCGTGTGCAATCAATTTTCCCAGCGAATTCGAGCCAGCAACAAGTGCGGCAAAAACCATCATGGCGGCGTGGCCTTGCAGCTTTTCAACAGCCCAAGGGCTTGGGGTGGGGCGGGGCATGGCTGGGCCTATGCCGTGGCGGCGGTCTGCGGGTAGATCTGCATGGCTGTGCCCCTTTGCCGCGGTGTTTACCTAGCCCCAGTTGCGCATGATTTAATCAAACGGTCAAATAATTTGACGCCTTAAACACTTTGGCCCATAGCCTGCTGCCGCGGCGTTTTGTTTGCGCGGCAGGCGCGCCCGCGCCATGCTGTGACAAATGCAACGAGGCCGCTATGCCCCAAACACCACATATCACCCCGCCCAACAGCCATTTGCCCGCCCACGAGGTGCACAACCAGCCCCTGCCCCGGGGTGGGCGCGATTTATGGGCCGACGACCCGATCTTGCAAAGCTATGCTGCCCATGCGGGCGCCGGTCTGGGCCATCTGCGGGGGGCTGGCCGTGCCTATGGCACGCCCGAGGCGCTGTTTGATGCCGCCGAGGCACGCCGCGATCTGCCCCGCTTGGTGGCGTTCAACCGCGATGGCACCCGCGCCGACGAGGTGCATTTCAACGCGGCCTATCACCGTCTGATGGCCTTGGGGATGGCGCAGGGTTATGCCGCCTTGCCGTGGCGCGATGGCTGCCAAGGCGGGCATGCCACCCATGCAGCGCTGGTTTATTTCCAAGCCCAGCTAGAGCCGGGCGTCTCGTGCCCGCTGACCATGACCTATGCCGCCATTCCCGCGCTAAAGGCCGATCCGGCGCTGGCCGCGCTATGGCAGCCCAAATTGATGTCGCTGCACTATGACGCAGCCATTGCCCCCGTGGCGGGAAAGCAGGGGGCCACCTTGGGTATGGCGATGACCGAGAAACAGGGCGGGTCGGATGTACGCGCAAACACCACCCGTGCCGAACGGGATGGCGATGTTTACCGCCTTTTTGGGCATAAATGGTTTTGCTCGGCCCCGATGTCGGACGGGTTTTTAACCTTGGCGCAAACCCCCGAAGGGCTAAGCTGCTTTTTGGTGCCCCGCTGGTTAGAGGGGCAGCGCAACGCCATTCATCTGATGCGGCTGAAAGATAAGCTGGGCAATCATGCCAATGCCTCGTCTGAAATCGAATATCATGGCGCGGTGGCGCTGCGGTTGGGCGACGAGGGGCAGGGGGTGAAAACCATCATCGAGATGGTGCATCACACCCGGCTGGATACAGCGCTTGCCCCGGCGGGGCTGATGCGTGCGGCGCTGGCCGAGGCGCTGTGGTGGGCCGAAGGGCGGCGCAGTTTCCAGCGCCGCTTGATCGACCAGCCGCTGATGCGCGCGGTGCTGGCCGATCTTGCGCTGGACCTTGAGGCGGCAACGGCCCTGGGCTTTGGCTGTGCCCGCGCCTTTGATGGCACCACGCCCGAAGACCGCGCCTTTGCCCGTATCGCCGTTGCGCTGGCAAAATACCTGTCCAATAAACGCGCGCCCGGCGTGATTTACGAGGCGATGGAGTGTCTGGGCGGCATGGGATATATCGAGGAAACCCCCATGCCCATGCTGTATCGCGAGGCACCGCTGAATTCCATTTGGGAAGGGTCAGGCAATGTCATCTGCCTTGATATCTTGCGCAGCTTGTCGCGTGCGCCCTTGGCCGGGCATGTGCTGCATCAACGCCTGCAGGTGGCCTGTGGCCATGATGCGGGCTTTGCCCGTGCCTATAGCGCCCATCAGGCGCGCTGGTCCGCGCTGCCCCCCGAAGGCGAGGCACGGTGGTTTGTGGAAAGTTTGGCGCAGCTATTGGCGGGGGCCATGCTGATCGAGGTGGCGCCACAGGCCGTCAGTGATGCCTTTATCGCGACGCGCCTATTGGGCCAGCGCGGCACCACGGCTGGGGCCATGGCACAGGCCGATGTGGCGCCTATTTTGGCGCGCTTGGGCCAGCCGGCTTAGGGGCGGGGCAAAGCCACAGGCGCAGGGTTTGGCGTTGCGCCTTGGGCTGTGGGGGCTTCGGCCCGGTCGAATTGGCCATAATCGCGCGCGATGGCGAATATGCTGGCCTGCGTGGCGCCTTGGCCTGCCTGTTCCACCAATGCGGCATGGGCCGCGCCGGGCGTATCGAAACTGGCCAGCGACAGAAAAGAGCCGGGATTGGTGAAGCTTTCATAGGCGTGATAAATCTGGGCTGTGCAGGCCTGTGGCCCATAGATGGCCAAAAGCAGCCGCGCTTGGGGCTTTGGCAGGGTGCTTTGCACCGTTTGACCCTGCTGCCAATGCGCCACCCTTTCGCCCACCCGAATGCGGTAATCGGCAAAATGCGTGCTGATCCCTGCATATTGCGAGCGCCGGTGCAGCGCGTCTTGGCGCCATGCCAGAATATCTGCCTCGCTCTGCCACAACTGATGCGACAATATTTGATCGGGGTTTCCCACAGCGCCAAACCGTTCCAGATAGGCCAGGCCTGTGTGCTGCGCCAAAATTGGGCGCAGCCGGTCGACATGGTCGAAGTAGTGCGGCAGATGCCCGTCCTTGGGCTGCATTTCAAAAAATAATCCGTGCATGGTGCCTCCGCGTTTGTGGCTATGTATCCCGTGTAGCGGGA
>Ga0181563_10002003_pt1 | contig 19829 bp, 15 predicted proteins | sample 011ome_25_FD_133759 | JGI IMG/M metagenome (GOLD analysis project Ga0181563, IMG submission 133759) | Coastal salt marsh microbial communities from the Groves Creek Marsh, Skidaway Island, Georgia - 011512CT metaG (megahit assembly) | ecosystem: Environmental > Aquatic > Marine > Intertidal...
CCCTCTTTCACCATCATCGCAGCAAAATAGTTCCTTTCTTTAATCAAACTGTTGCACTCGTAAAGGGTTTTTCCTCTTCTTTTTTGGTTTTCCCAAAAAGCTTTTGCATACCGTTGACGAATTTCCAAATGTTCTTCCGTCTTGGGGTCAATGATGTGGATGTCTCCCTCGAAATCAATAGACTCCATAAGGTTGCTGATCTTTTCCTTATCCCCCAATAAAATAGGAATCCCAATCCTTTCCTCATGAATAATCTGAGCCGCTTTGACCACATCCAATTGATCCGCCTCGGCAAAAACAATGCGCTTGGGGTTGGACTTCGCCCGATCGTGAATCATCCTCAATATTTTTTGATGTCCCCCAAGCCGCTCAGCTAATTCGGCTTCATAAGCCTCCCAATTGGTAATGGGTTCTTGGGCTACCCCAGCGTCAATAGCAGCTTTGGCCACCGCAACGGGAACATCAACAATCAAACGAGGGTCGAATGGTTTAGGGATGATATAGTCTTTCCCAAAATTAAGTTTTGTTTCTTCATAGGCTATGTTGACTTGTTCGGGTACCGATTGTTTCGCGAGCTTTGCCAGTGCCACAACGGCAGCTTTCTTCATTTCTTCATTGATCACAGTAGCTCTGACATCCAAAGCTCCCCTAAAAATGAAGGGGAAACCCAAAACATTATTTACTTGATTGGGATGATCTGACCTGCCGGTTGCCATGATGATATCCGACCGAGTTTGACAAGCCAAATGGTAATCGATTTCGGGGGTGGGATTGGCCATTGCAAAAACGATAGGGTTTTTGGCCATGGACAACAACATTTTCTCCTCCAGAATATTGGGTTGCGACAAACCAATAAAAACATCAGCATCAATCATAGCCTCGGCCAAGGTATCAATCTTGCGATCGGTTGCAAATTCTGCTTTCTGACTACTCAGGCTGGGGCGGGAATTCCTTATGACTCCCTTACTGTCCAACATGACAATATTTTCTTTTCTGGCTCCAAAAGATTGGTAAAGACGTGTGCAAGAAATTGCCGCTGCACCTGCGCCAGATATGACGATCCTGACCTCTTCTATCTTTTTGTCAGACAACTCCAAAGCATTAATCAATGCAGCACAAGAGATGATAGCAGTGCCATGCTGATCGTCATGCATTAAAGGAATGTTCAGCTCCTCCTTGAGTCTTTTCTCAATTTCAAAAGCCTCAGGGGCTTTGATGTCCTCCAGGTTGATCCCCCCAAAAGTAGGAGCAATGGCTTTTACGGTTTGTATGAATTTTTCGGGGTCTTTTTCGTTGATCTCAATGTCAAAAACATCGATGTCCGCAAAAATTTTAAACAAGAGTGCTTTTCCCTCCATCACTGGCTTTGAAGCCTCTGGGCCGATGTCCCCCAAACCCAAAACAGCAGTTCCATTGGAGATAACAGCCACCAGATTGCCTTTGTTGGTGTATTTGTAAACATCATCAAGCTTTTTTTCAATCTCCTGGCAGGGAATGGCCACCCCAGGGGAGTAGGCAAGCGCAAGATCCCTTTGAGTACGATAGCTTTTGGTAGGTACAACTTGCGTTTTACCAGGTCTGGGTTTGGCATGATAGACCAATGCTTGCCTTCTTTGATTGTTTTGATTCATAAAATACTATTGTTAAACAAAAATAGCAAAACGAAAGACAGCTCAACCCTATTTAACTAATTGGCATTTATTTTACCTATTAAACTATAGCAATTTTATTGGTCATCTGAATCAAAAACTCCATACAGATTAACGGGCATCCTATAAAAAGGATCCATTAATTCATCTAGAATTAATGCAAAATCTCCACGGCTGATCAAGTCATTGGAAGAAACCTTAGCACCCAAAAATACACTTAGTGCTTTGGTGTCCGCCAACCAATCTGTTGGTGCTTCGCCGGGAAATACAAAAGCATTTAGTTTTTTGAACCAATTCATTATATGATTGTACTGCAAGGACTCAGGAGCAGGAATATTTTTGAAGTACTGAAGTTGCTGTAGAGCTTGATCCATATCACTTTGAGACAAGCTCCTCTCAGGAAAAAACCAAGTTTGATTTTCCCAACCCACATTCATTCCCGTGCCTTTCAAAATACCCGTTGCTCCTATGCGTTGATAGACTTTAAAACGGGGATGATCCTTGGGGACGTCTAAGTAAGGCAAAAGGTACCCTCCTGCTTCCAATAATTGGCTTTGTACTTTCCTAACCTCTAATTCTGCTGGGGAAATATCTTCTTTAATACTCAATGCCGCCATAACTCCTGCAGCCTGACCAATTTGTAAAACAACGGGTTGCAAGCGGGTGGTTCCATTCACGATATTGGTGACCGAAATGGACTTTTCAGCCACAATGAAATCCTCAATATTTTGTGGGAGTAAACACCCCATTGGCAAGTTGTAAGAGGGAACGGGATAAAAATGAAGTTCGGGTAACTGTGCTGCATTGGGATGACTTTCATGATGATGATCTACAGGGTAGTCTCCAACAGCGATGCCTGTTCTGTAAAGAGGCTGTGACTGCTCATAAGGTTGAGCAATATGATTGACGGTCAATGTAGTAAGCCCTTTAATTCTCCTTGATTCTCTGTGATAGGGGATCAAAGGGAATCCATCTTCTGTGGGAAACTCCCGTTGGGATAGCCCATAGGTATTGAAACCCAATTCAGTTTGTAAATAATACAAAAACTGTAGGGATTTCAATTTGGCTTTTTCAAAGGACTTGATTCGTTCTTCCGGGGTTTGTTCCACCGCATTAACATAATAGTCATTTCCGTTAATCGGCCAATTGATCATTACTTTGCCATTTGGCAATCGCCCATATGACAACAAACTGTCCTTGGGCCACAAGGTTCTGTTCATGGATTCCTTTTGGCAATTGTCACTTTCACTACTACAATAAAAAAGTTCAGGACCATAACCCTCTGGTTGATCTATAGTCATATCTCTGTTGAAATCCTCTAATATCATAACATAGGTCAAATCCTGAATTACATCATTTTCCGATTCAGGAGCAATTTCCTCACCGTGTGTCGCTCTGCTGTCCATTCCCAAATCATAAGGTACCCCCACCTGAGCAGCGATGTCTCCCAATTCGGTGGCATCGATTACAATCTTCGCATGAAGTGTGAACTTTTCTTTGGGGCTGCTAACCTCCATTTTCCAACCCTCCTCTCTTTTTTCAATGTGGGTCACCTTTACTCCAAAATAGGGGGCAATTAAGGGTTCATTTTTGACCATATTCTGGAAGATTTGATTTCCCACAGATGGTTCAAACAGATGATTGCTTACCCAGCCAGTTTGTAAAGATTCTTTACTCCCATAACGAATGATCAAACTGTCACGGAATTCTCCCCAAATGCCCGAAGGCAATTTGGTGTTACCATCCACTGCACTGACCCCTGCAGCAGTGAGCATTCCACCCAGCCATGGCCCTTCCTCTAATATGGTGGTCTCTACCCCTTGTCGGGCAGAGGACAATGCTGCCGCTACCCCACTGGTACTTCCCCCAATCACTAAAACATCGGTCTCCAACTCGAGTTTAGCACAAGAAAAAATGGAAAGAAAAATAACGACTAAATAAATGTTTAAAATCCTGTTCATCTTTTATAATTTTTTGGAAATATCATGCAATTGATACAATGCACGAGGGACATGAAAACAACCTTTCCATTTCCCTCCTTTCAGGGGAAGTAAAACCTTTCCCGAACGATTTAAATAACCGAACCATTCTCCACCCCTTTTTGGATCCCTAAACCGGCTCCAAGTGTATTGATGAATTTTTTCAAACCATTCCAGACAGGCTTTGGACCCAGTCAATTCATAACCTTTTAGGAAACAAATCATGGCTTCCAAATGAACCCACCACAACTTTTGATCCCACTCTAATTGTTGAGGGGGATGACCATCGGCATCCAGAAAATAAAAAATCCCTTCATGTTCTTTGTCCCAACCTTTTGCTACTATCGACAAGGCCATTTCTACTGCCTGGTCAATCCAATCCTTTTGATCCAATTGAACTCCCAAATCCATAATGAACCACATGGCCTCCAAGCCATGCCCTGGATTGACCAAGCGACCGTCGAAAGTGTCGGAAAAATACCCCTCCGGAGAAACGTTTTCCAAAATTACCCCTCGTTCCTCATTCCAAAAAAGGTCAAATATTTCATTGACACAAGCGTGCATTCGTTGCTTTTTTTCTGTCGCTTCCACCAGGTCTCCAAGTTCATTGTATAAATTGCAGAGAATCATGGGCAGGGCAAAGTTTCTCAGCCCACGTGAATTGGGATATGACTTATCCCATCTCCCCTTGGGTTGATCTGACCTTTCTGAAATTTTTTTTAATGTATGCTCGACCGCTGATTTGTATTTTTCCTCCCCAGTGATGCGATGCATTTTTCCCATAGCCATGCAGGCAAAGGTGTAGGAAAAAATATTATACGGAACCACCAAAGGCTGTCCATCTCTTTGCAATGAGAAAAACCAATTATACTCTCCATCATGACCATTTTTTTGCAAAAAATCGGAGCCGGATTGGGCCATTTTTAACCATGATCCTTTTTTTTCTAAAACGTCATATAAGGTCGCAAACATCCATACTTGACGGGCTTGTAACCAAACGAATTTGTCGGTATCAAAAATCTTATGATCAGCGTCAATACAGGTGAAATAGCCTCCATGATCGGGGTCAATACTGTATTTCTCCCAGAACGGAACGACCTCTTGGGTCAGCTCCTTTAAATACAAACCTGCTAGATCGGCGAGTTTCATTTTTTTTCGTTTAAATATTCAAGATAACGATGATAGAGATGTCCCGCCTGCAAATAGGCCGATTGTGGACTCATAAAATGAGAAAACTCGAAAGTAATGGCCTCCGAAATACCCACTTTACCCGCCGTCTCTAATTTATATCTCAACTTATCCCATTTGATTGGCAAAAACTTGATGGGCATATCCCGATCAAAAGTCTCTGAATTGATCCAAGAGGTGATTTGATTTTGATCCGCCAGTGATTTGTTAATCTTGATAAAATCTTTCAATTGGTCATAATCGACATGACCGTCTTGAAAAGCTACTATATCAACGCTTTTCCGTATTCCTTTAAAGATAGACTCCCAAGTTTTGTAATGTTCATCTAAACTTATGGATTGCTCCCGTTGGCTTTGATTGGTGTATTGAGATAGGTTTTTTACCCCGTCAATATAGGGAGAAATCAGTACAGGAAGCCCCCCGGAAACCTGCTTGCAATATTGTCCCAAGCTGGCGTATAGATCAATGATTCCACCAATATTTTTATTACACTCCTGAGACAAGTACCATCCTTTAAAAGCCTTGTATGCTCCATATCGTTCCCAAACCTCATCGATGACTTTACAGTTGAGCTTTACCTCTTTTTCATACGCCCCGGAAGTCCAATATTTTCCTGAGTCATACAGGCCGAAATAAAAACCCATTTTATTTTCTTCACTCAACCGAAGAAACATTTCTACTAAATCTGTAGTGGGCAAAATCGCTTTTTCTTCTAACACCATTACTTTGGAGGGATAGGTGATCCAGTTTTTATAACCACTACGGATCAGAATCACCTTATCAATTCCAACTGATTTCATATGTTTGAAATCCATAGACCACTCCTTTTCACTCCAATTTTGATGGGGAATATCATGACTGATTTCATCCAAAAAAGTACCCTTTATAAAAACCTTTTCAGCCATTTTGAATCGCTTCTTTTTTAAGTGAATCGTACCATAAAAATTTTAATGCTAATGAGGTGATAGCAACCACAGCAAGTGATAGTGCAAGAGCATCCCACTTTTTAATCATCAAAAAGATAGGCCAAACCACCAAGGCCATTTGCCATACAATACCTATCACTACATTCAGCATATCTCTCCCAAACATGTCGTTGGGTTTAAAAGTTGAATCTTCTTTTTGAACTTCTTTCAAAACAGGTTTCCAAAAACCCCAAGGCCTCACATTTTTATAAAAACTTTTGAGGACTTTCATGTCATCGTGTGAACTGAGATAGGATCCCAATAGACAACCTAAAATAGAAAAAGCAAAAATGATAGGGAAAAAGTAAATATCAATCCAGTCTCCAAAAAAGATGAGCTTGACGGTAGAAGCCAATAACCCAGCCAACATACCCCAAAAATAACCGTATCCATTGAACCGCCACCATACCCACTTCAATACGTTGGCAGCAGTGTAGCCCCCATACAATGAGGCGGTAATCCATAGTGTAATGGCATTGAGCGAAGAGGCAAAAAAGCCAAAAAATACCCCAATCAAAACCAATAAAAAAGAAGACAAATACCCATAACGGACATAGGTTTTTTCATTTTTTCCAGGTAATAAACTATTCTTTAATAAATCGTTGGCAATGTAGGCAGGTGCAGCATTGATAACAGCTGCAAAAGTCCCCATAAAAGCGGCCATCAGACCCGCCAAAAGAAGACCCTTCAGACCAGCAGGGAGAAAGGATGCAATAGCATTAGGAAGAATGGTTTCAAAATCGATCTGGGGATTGGAGGCCATATCGGGGGTAAGGAAAACGATGGCCAAAACAGCAAAAGCTGCAATCATCAAATAGCGAGGTGAAAACAAAACTGCAATTGTGAAACCACTCATTTTGGCAGCTTCAAAAGGAGTTCTCGTCGAAAGTAAACGCTGCATATCATAACCTGGAACGGGACCAGCCAAACTAGAAAAAAAACCTTTGAATAACATCATCATAAAAAGTGCCCCTATAAACTCAAAACCATCAGTAGCTATTTTACCATTCAGTTGAGGGAGTGAAGCCGACCAGTCCAAATCCATCTTCCACCCAAAAAACATTTCATCCCATCCTTTGGGCACCACCTCCATTATGTCATTATACCCTACTGCATTGAAGGCAATCGCCGCAATGGCGATACTGGAAATGGTCATGATGATGTATTGAAAAACTTCTGTCGCCACCACACTCATCATGCCCCCTCTAAGGGTATATAAAGTGGTAATTCCAACTATAATAAGAGCATAAACATTTTCTGAACTGATCGATAGGAGCGAATGATTCACGGTGAGATCCCATGGAAGAATGGCAGCACAAAATTTACCGATGCCTTCAAAAAAATAGGCGATAAAGCCAATGGCTCCAATGACTGCAAATACAATGATGATGTTTTTGGACAGTGCGCCTCCCCTACCACTAAAACGGGTGAGAATCCATGAGGCTCCTGTCATCACATTGGAACGTCTGATCCATACCGCCAAAAATATCATCACAAAAACCTGATTCCATACCGGCCACAACCAAGGAATCCAAGCACTCTTCAGGCCATATACAAACAAAAGGGTTACCGTCCACATGACTCCTGAAATATCGAACATTCCGGAAGCATTGGATAAGCCCAAAAAGTACCATTTGATTTTATTTCCACCCAGAAAATATTGATCCAGGTCGTTTCTAGCGAGTTTTGAAATCCAAAGACCTACCCCAAGTACAATCAAAAAATAGGCAATGATAATGGCGTAGTCTAATCCGCTGAGATACATGATCTTTTAAAATTTAATTTAGTCTAGATGACCTTCCTGGTTTTTCCACTCTAAAGGTTTCAATGTAGCCCCTGTCTTGGAGGGTAATATAGGCGGTTTTTCCATCCGAACCCCCAAAAGCGATATTTGAAGGTTTTTTACCTTTTAGCTTAACTTCTAAAAGTAATTTTCCTTCGGGGGATAATTTTGCAACGGTGCCTTTACCGTGTCTGGTGACATACAAATTTCCATCTACATCGCAACGCATACCATCCATTCCAAAATCATCAAATTGGTGGAACAATCTTTTGTTGGAGATATTCCCCTGTGAATCCAGATCAAAAGCCCAAATATTTCTTTGAACACTCTCATTGACATATAAGGTTTTTGCATCTGGACTGACCTCTACCCCGTTGGTCGTTCCCATGTCTTTTGCTAGCAGTTGAAATTTTCCATTTTCAACTTTCCAAAGCTGACCTGTACTTTCTTTCCAGTTGGGATCAGAAGCAAACATCCGATCACCACAACAGATCGCCAAATCATTGGGCTGATTCAATAAGGTGTCATGAGCATAAACACTCACCTCTTTAGTTTGAATATTTACTTTTAGAACATTGTGCCCCGTGTAATCGGCCAAATACATACTTTGATCTGAACCAAAACGAATTCCATTAGCAGTGCTTCCTTCAGGCAAATGTTCAATAAATAAATTAAATTTCCCCATGGTGTCAACTTTACCAACAGAACCACTTTGAAGAGGATTGACAAAATAGAGATTTCCCTCGCGGTCAACTGCCGGCCCCTCAAGTCCTGAAGTGTACTCTCCCACAAAAACCAAATCCTGAGATTGGTAGTACAATTCCTTTTTATCACATGAAGAAAAAAGGATCAATATAAACAAAAGCAACCCTGAGATTAAATTTTTCATAAGAATTAGTTTTTTTTCTAAATTAAATAATTTAAATTTATTTGTGGTTAAATTCAAATTAATGGCTTTAATGAGCCTCATTTCATTATTGAGTTGTTTGGACTTGAAAACAAAAAACCAAAGTGTTGACGTTTCAAAAATTTCCATCAAAGACTCCCTAACTTTTGAAAGCGTCTCAAGTACTCTAGAGAGAATTGCACCTCTTAAAAAAATAAATTGGTGGGAATGGAAAAAATTTCCATACCAACCTGAGGTAAGTTTCCGTATTGCTCACGATGACAGTCTTTTGTTTTTGAAATACTATGTTAAAGAAAATCATATTTTGGCACGACAAACCGATCCCAACACAGCGGTACATAGAGACAGTTGTGTTGAGTTTTTTGTTGATCCCCTCCAAAATGGGAATTACTATAATTTTGAATTCAATTGTATTGGCACCACACACTTGGCCTATGGACCCCATCGTGGGAAGCGCAGTTTTATTCCTCCTGAATTGATCAAACAAAAAATCAAAACCTGGTCCACACTAGGCAAGGCACCTTTTGAAGAAAAGTCAGGGACGTTTGAATGGGAAATGGTAGTGGTCATTCCTTCCTCCATTTTCATTCATAATGAGGGTTTACGTTTTTCTAAATTGATTTCCAACGCCAACTTTTATAAATGCGGAGACGATACCTCAAAACGGCATTACTTAAGTTGGAATCCGGTCAAAACTCCAAACCCAGATTTTCACCGTCCCGAATATTTCGGAACTTTAAATTTTAAATAAATACTGACGATACAAATGAAGATGATTGATGGGATGATGAAATTGATGTTGAATAAATTTGGAGTAGTACACCTGTTCTTGTTAGTTACAATTTTGGGTTGTAAAAGCCCAGCCCCTCATGCTCCCCTTTTTCTTCCCCAAGGTTTTGAAGCTACTGTTTTTGTAGACAGCATCGCTGAAACGGTGCGCCATATGGCCGTTAATGAAAATGGAGATTTATATGCCAAATTCAAACGGCCGAGCGAAGCAGGGGTTATGGCCGCTATTAGAGACCTCAACAAGGATGGCGTTGCAGATTCTTTGATCAAGTTTGGTGAATACCACAAACCCCAAAGAGGGAATTATTCTACCGCGGCTAGAATTTACAAGGGATATCTCTACTATAGCTCTCAACTCACCGTTTATAGGGTGAAGCTAGACGAAAATCTTGTACCTGTGGGAGAGGCAGAAATCATCGTTGATGACGATCATGCGCATGGCTCTCATGAGCACATAGGTAAACCCATTGCATTTGATGAACAAGGACACATTTTTGTTCCATTTGGCGCACCCAACAACGCCTGCCAAAACCCCAAAAGAACCCCTTTGACTCCTGGTCAAGATCCCTGTCCTCTGTTGGTTGACCATGGAGGAATATGGCGTTTTGATGCAGAAAAAATAGGACAAACCCAAAAAGACGGAGAATTTTATGCAAGCGGACTGAGAAGTATTGTTGCACTAGACTGGAATACTTCCGATCAAAGCCTATATGCTGTAGTTCATGGAAGAGATGACCTGCACCGACTTTGGCCCAATCACTTCAGTCAATGGGAAAGTGCAATGCTTCCATCAGAGGAATTTATCAAAATAGAAAAAGGAGACCACTTTGGCTGGCCCTACTGCTTCTATGATCAAATGCAAGGTAAAAAAGTTTTGGCTCCAGAATATGGTGGAGATGGGACCATAATTGGACGTTGCTCAGAATACAAAGACCCTGTGATTGGATTTCCGGGACATTGGGCGCCCAACGATTTGGTCTTTTACACTGGAAATGCATTTCCAGATCACTACAAAAACGGTGCTTTTATTGCTTTTCACGGTTCTACCAACAGAGCTCCTTACCCTCAATCCAGTTATTTCATTGGATTTGTTCCTTTCAAAGACGGCAAGCCTTCAGGGCTCTATGAAGTTTTTGCCGATGGTTTTGCTGGAGTAGACCCTATCGTCAATACTCGTGATGCCCAATTCAGACCCATGGGTATAGCATTTGCTCCTGATGGTTCCATGTATATTGGAGAAACAGAAAAAGGTAGGATTTGGAGAGTTCAGTTTAAAGGAGATCGAGATGCATTTGGCAAAAAAGAGTTGGCCCAAATGGAAGACAGAAAAAGACTGAGTCACATTAGAACCCCGGATATAGTCAACGACAGGATTGAACCCAAAGATTTAGCCATTGGTCAAAAAATCTACAATCAATATTGCATGGCCTGTCATCAATCCAATGGAATGGGTGCTTCCGGACGATTTCCTCCGCTCAATGGAACCGATTGGGTGACCGGAGACAAAGAAAGGTTGGTTCACCTCATCCTCAACGGAATGGAAGGGGAAATAAAAGTCAATGGAGAAATATATGATGGACTGATGCCTCAACATTCATTTTTAAACGACGATCAAATTGCAGACGTATTGAGTTATATTAGAACCCATTTTGGAAATCTAGCGGGCAGCGTTACTGCTGAGGAAGTTGAAAAATATCGAAAAACAAACATCAATTGACAAATTAGGAAATTGAATTAAAAACTGAAATAATGAAAAAAATAAATTTATTACCCCTTTTAGTAATGCTGATAAGTGGATCTATTTTAGCGCAGAGCTATGATATTCTAATTAAGGGAGGGCATATAATTGATCCCGCCAATAACATTGATCAAGTGATGGATCTTGCTATTATGGGAGATAAAATAGCTGCCGTTGAAAAGAAAATTTCACCAAAACAAGCCAAAATAGTAGTGGATGCATCTGGTATGATTGTGAGCCCTGGACTCATTGATATGCACACGCATAACTTCTTCGGAACGGTTCCCAACCGCTATTTGGCCAATAGCTTTTCTGCTGTTCCACCAGATGGATTTACTTTTCGATCCGGAGTTACTACAGTAGTTGATGCTGGAAGTCCAGGATGGAGAAATTTTGAACTTTATAAGTCTCAAGTTATAGATGCTTCAAAAACCAGAGTTTTGTGTTTTTTAAACATTGTGGGGGCGGGAATGAGTGGCGGTCCCCGAGAGCAACATATTGCTGATATGAATCCACAAATGACCGCTATGGTTGCAAAGCAAAATAAAGACCATGTTGTTGGTGTCAAACTCGCCCATTTTCATGGATTTGATTGGACTCCAACAGAACTTGCTGTTCAAGCTGGTGAATTGGGTAGTATCCCTGTAATGATAGATTTTGGAGGGAGTAACCCTGAGTTACCTCTCGATAAATTATTTTTAGAAAAGCTAAGGCCTGGAGATATTTTTACCCATGCCTATGCTCATGTCAATGGAAGAACCCCCATTGTGTCAGAAAACGGAAAAGTAAGAGACTATGTTTTTGAAGCCCAAAAAAGGGGCATTGTTTTTGACGTAGGACATGGAGGGGGAAGTTTTATTTTTGAGCAGGCCGTGCCTGCAATCCAACAGGGATTAAAACCTGACGTTATCAGTACAGACCTCCATACGGGTAGTATGAACGGGGGAATGAAAACCCTGAATAATGTCATGTCAAAATTCCTGAACATGGGACTCAGCATTCAAGAAGTTATCGCTGCAACTACCTCTAAACCCGCCCACTACATTAAAAGAAAAGACTTGGGGCATTTGTCCGTTGGTACCGAAGCGGATGTTGCCATTCACAGCCTTAGAAAAGGAGATTTTGGTTTTATAGATACCCGTGGCAAACGAATGAAAGGCAATCAAAAACTGGAGTGTGAGTTGACCCTCAGGGCGGGAAAAGTAGTTTATGACTTAAATGGCTTGGCCAGCGATGATTGGAATCATTAAGTATGAAACTAATATCAAAATATCTTTTCACCCTCTCGGGTTTGATGTTTGTCCTTTCAATAGGATTATTTCTATCAGGTAATGCCACCATGTCAGGGCCGCCGCTCATTCTATTTTTTTTGAGTTTGGCTTTGGCAATGAGAGGTACTGAAAATTTCAAAGGTTTTTCTTTTACTGTATTAATTTTTGCAGCAGTCAGTCTATCTATGTTTTATCCTCAAACCTTTGTCAAATGGGGTGACTTTCAACTAAAGAAACTCATCGTTCCTCTGCTACAAATTATCATGTTCGGAATGGGTACCGCCATGAGCTTCAAAGATTTCTATGGTGTCATCAAAATGCCCAAAGGGGTTTTAGTCGGTTTAATCTGCCAGTTCAGTATCATGCCTTTTTTGGGTTTCAGTTTGGCGACCTTATTTAATTTTCCTGCAGAAATCGCTGCTGGAGTGGTATTGATCGGTTCGTCTCCTAGTGGTTTGGCCTCCAATGTTATGGCCTATTTGGCGAAGGCCAATGTGGCCCTATCTGTTACCCTTACTGCGGTGGCTACTGTAATAGCTCCCTTTATGACCCCACTATTGATGAAGTATTTTGCAGGAGCTTTTGTTCCTATTGATTTTGTAGCCATGATGTTGAGTATTGTCAAAATGGTAATATTACCCGTTGTTTTAGGCTTGGTTTTCAATCACTTTTTCCATGGAAAAGCCCAATGGTTGGACAAAGCTATGCCTGTGGTATCGATGACTGCTATTGCCTTGATTATTATGATCATTACAGCTGCGGGTAGGGATTCCCTTTTATCCATCGGAATCTTGCTGATAATAGCCGCCATTCTCCACAACTTGATGGGGTATCTTTTGGGTTACTGGGGATGCCGTTTGTTGAAAATGAAAGAACAAGACTGCAGAACCATTGCCTTGGAAGTGGGGATGCAAAATGGAGGCTTGGCCTCTGGAATTGCACTTGAGATGGGCAAAGTTTCCACCGTAGGCTTGGCACCTGCAGTGTTTGGTCCTTGGATGAATATTTCTGGTTCCTCACTGGCCACATGGTGGAGAGACAAAGACCCTGAAAAGAAAAATAAAATTTAAATCTAAACCGAATGACAATCAAAAAATTTACAACCGTTTCTTTTTTTCTCCTCATTTTTTTGATACTCAATAACACTTTTGCCCAAAACTTGAGTGTCGATCAAATGAAATTTCTTACCCACCAGTGGGAAGGAGAACGCTTTGATGACGGTAGGCCCAAAGTACCTTCAGATATCCTGCAACGGATGAAAAAAGTAACCATTGAAGAGGCCTGGGGCGTTTTGAGGAACGAAGGCTTCCACAACCAATTTGAAGGTGGATGGCAACCTTTACACGACGATGTAACTGTTGTAGGAAGAGCCCTCACCGTTCAATACATGCCCAACCGACCCGATGTAGCCGACCAGATCAAACAAAAAGGATTGGCCGATGGAGAAATCGGAAATACCAATTCATGGCCCATAGATCGATTGGTAGAACACGATGTTTATGTAGCCGATGGATTTGGGAAAATAGTGGACGGGACTTTGATTGGAGACAACTTGGGCAATTCCATTTACGCTAAATCAAAAACTGGAGTGGTATTCAATGCTTCGAGTAGGGATATGGAAGGACTGTCCGAAATCGAGGGGTTCAATGCTTTTGTTAGGGCTTGGCATCCTTCATTTCTCACCGAGGTAATGTTATTGAGCATCAATGACCCCATAAGAATCGGAGCGGCTACCGTCATGCCTGGAGATGTGGTATTGGCCAAAAAAGAAGGGGTCATTTTTATTCCGGCACATTTGGCAGAGAAAGTAGTGGTTACCTCTGAGGTTGTCCGACTCAGGGATCTGTTCGGTATCACCCGATTGAAAGAAGGCAAATACACCCCAGGACAAATTGACAATAAATGGTCTGAGGAAATAGAAAAAGATTTCTCTAAGTGGATCAGGGATCATATGGATGAATTGCCCGTTACCAAAGACCAAATAAAAGAATTGATTAAAAAAAGAATGTGGTAATAGTTTAACAACAAAATTTAAAAAGATGAAACACAACGAAAAAAGAAGATCAGTATTAAAGAATATTGGAATGGGAATGGCGGGCTTATTTGGCATGGCAACTGTAAAAGCGGCCCCTGTAAAAAGCAAAAAAGAAGTGGTCGGTGAGATTGTCGATGATCAAAAAATGCCCTTGTTTTCCGGAGCGGTCAGACATGGCAACACCCTATACATTGCTGGAAAAGGTGCTCATTTTGACGGGGATATCAAAGCCCATACCGATCATGTTTTAAACGAATTGCAAAAAGAATTGGAAAGAAACGGTTCTTCTATGGAACAGGTATTAAAGGTCAATGTTTATTTAGCAGACCTGGCAGACTACCATAAGATGAACGAGGTTTACCGTGGGCGTTTTGGCGAAAACCCACCCGTAAGAACCACAGTAGCCACCTATGGAGGTGTTCCTGGTGATTCTTTAGTAGAAATAGATTGTATCGCCGCAGTAGAATAAACCATAAAAACAAAAAATGATGATAAACAGAAGAAAAGTACTTCAATCACTGGCCAGCCTTCCCTTTGCAGGAAGTTTGCTCGGTACCAATTCGTTGTCTGCTCAATCCAAAACTGCGGCAGTAGTCTCCAGTTTGAGGCGAGATTTTTTTAAAGAGCTCGGATTAAGAACATTTATCAATGCCGCTGGAACCTATACTTCTATGACTGGCTCATTAATGCCCAAAGAGGTTATTGAGGCCATTAGCTATGGAGCAAATGAATACGTCAACTTAGATGACTTACAAGACAAAGTGGGAGAACGCATCGCAGAATTGTTAGATTGTGAATACGCTACGGTTTCCTCGGGTTGTTTTGGTGCCATGAGTATTGGTATGGCGGGAATACTCACAGGTAAAGATCCTCAAAAGGTAAAACAACTTCCCAATACTGAGGGAATGAAAAATGAGGTCATCATGCAAGAATCTCACAGCATTGGCTATGCCCAAGCATTGACCAATGTCGGTGCCAAGGTGGTCAAAGTAAGAACCGCCAAACAATTGGAAAAAGCGATTACCGACAAAACCTGTATGCTTTGGTTCCTCAATGCGCATACGGATCAGGGAGAAATCAAATGGGAGGAATTTGTTGCTCTTGGTAAAAAACACAACATCCCTACTTTTATCGACTGTGCGGCAGATGTGCCGCCTGTCGAAAATCTATTTCGCTTTACCAAAATGGGTTTTGACTTGGTGGCTTTCTCTGGAGGTAAAGGATTGAGAGGGCCACAAAGTGCTGGTTTGCTTTTGGGAAAAAGAGAGTATATCGAAGCCGCAAGAATGCACACCCCACCTCGCGGAGAAACTATTGGAAGGGGAATGAAGGTTAACAAAGAAGAAGTCTTGGGCATGTTGGCTGCGCTGGAATTATACTTACAAAAAGACCATGATGAAGAATGGAAAATGTGGGAATCACAAATTCAATTGATCAGCGACAGCGCCACCTCAATAGCAGGAGTAGAAACCGAAATTCATGTACCGAAATACGCAAATCATGTACCCAGTTTAAGGATTAGATGGGATGAAAAAAAGGTGAAAATAAGTCCAAATGAAGTAAGAAACCAACTCAGAGATGGGCATCCATCCATTCAAACCGTGGGAGATTCCAAAAGCGTGGGCATAACCACTTGGATGATGGTTCCCGGTCAAGAGCGTATTGTAGCCAAGCGGGTGAAAGAAATTTTATCATCAGCTGTATGAAAAATCTAAAAATGAAATCAATTTTTTATATTCTTTCATTGTCTTTTGGGTTAATTATAGGGAGCTGTAATGTTCCCCAAGCTGAAGAGAAAACTGTTACCATTGATCCCAATTACAATCCCGAGGCCAAATTGGACAGCATGGGAATTGTACTCCCCCAACCCCCCACTCCCGTTGCCAATTTTGTCAACTCTGTTCAGACAGGTAATTTACTTTTCCTCTCCGGTAATGGTCCCTTAAAAGCCAATGGAAAATTCATCACTGGCAAACTGGGAGCAGATTTAACCATAGAAGAAGGTTATGAAGCTGCTCGACTTACGGGTATCAATCAACTAGGAGTTCTCAAAAGCGCCCTTGGAGATCTCAGTAGAGTCAAAAGAATCGTAAGGGTAACAGGCATGGTGAATGCCTCTCCCGACTTTACACAACAACCCAGTGTCGTAAACGGTTTTTCAGACCTTATGGTTGCTGTTTTTGGCGAAAAGGGAAAGCACACCCGTGCTGCAGTAGGGATGGGATCATTGCCATTCAATATTGCGGTGGAGATTGATCTCATCGTCGAAATTGAATAGAACACAATCCCTATGAAAAAAGTGATTTTCCTTTTTTCAATGCTTTGGATTATTGGGCTTCAAGCTCAAGATTCCCTTTACTTCCCTTCCGGTGACGCTTTGGAGTACAAAATTGACTCCATTGTCCAGATGGGAATTCAACAAAAGGCCTATCCTGGGGCTCAAGTATTAATTTATAAACATGATGGTATTCGACTGAATAAAAGTTATGGCTTCCATACTTATGATTCCATTGTTCGGGTAGAAAACCATCATCTGTATGACCTCGCTTCCGTTACCAAAATATTGGCCAGTACCCTGGCCTTTATGAAATTGTATGAGCTTTACGATATTGACTTGGATCGTAAGGTTGCGGACTACATTCCACTGATCAAAAACAGCAATAAAAAAAACAGCACTTTTCGGGAGGTCCTCAGTCATCAAGCCGGATGGTTGCCCTATATCACGCACCAAAATATGGTACGGCGTAAAAATGGGAAATTTAGAGCCAGAACCCTTTCCCCTTCAAAAAGTAAACGATACCCTGATCCCCTTTCCGACTCCCTGTTTATACATAGGAAATATGAGAAAAAAATAATGCGAAGAATTAAAAGGACTCCGGTTGAAAAAATTGGGGAATACCGTTATTCAGGCCTATTATTTTTTCTTTTACCGGGTATGGTTCAGGAAATGAGCGGACAGTCCTTTGAAGCATTTCTGGACAGTCATTTTTACAAGCCCATGGGCATAGAACGACTGACATTTAATCCCAGTTTTAAATATTCCAAAGGGGAGATTATTCCTACTGAAAAAGACTCCCTATTTAGGAGAACCTTGGTGCAAGGTTGGGTTCACGATGAAGCGGCAGCTCTCATGGGGGGGGTATCCGGAAATGCCGGATTGTTTGCCAATGCCACTTCTTTGGCCAAATTATTACAGCTATTCCTGGACGAGGGTACTTTTGAAGGTGAAAAATATTTGGAGCCAGAGACGGTTAGGCTTTTTAAATCTCGGGCCTACCCCCTTTCCGACAACCGTCGCGGTTTGGGGTTCGACAAACCTTCCCTGGACAGCCTTGCTTCGGAACGCTATCCCTCTGAAAAATGCAGTCCTGAGAGCTATGGCCACAGCGGATTTACAGGAAACTTGGTCTGGGTAGATCCTGTTCAGCGGTGTTTTATGGTTTTTCTTTCCAATCGGGTTTATCCAACACGCGAACAGAAAAACCTATATCGTCTCGGCATTAGGGGGCATATTTTGGATGCTGCCCTCCAGGCTAACTAAGGATTTAGACCCTTACCTCTCTATTACCAGAGTGGTCGAAACCTTGGGCTCTTTCAAGTTCCACCATTTTTTCTGGTCGGAAATTTAGGATGAATGCCCTCCGGTTATTAGCGGTAGAATTTCCACGGCTATAATGCAATGTGTGTCCATGGTGAATGGCACAAGAACCGGGTTGTAGTGGAACAGCAACACTCTCCTCCTCTGAACCTTTGCACTTTAAGGCTCCTTTGCCTACGGGCTGAAAATGTTTCCTTAAAGGCAGTTTATGGGATTTTGGAGTATACCACATACAACCGTTATCAAGGGTAGCCTCATCGATGGCAAACCAGATGCTCAAGGCTCTTTTATCGGGCATGTCTATCCAATAGGCTGCATCTTGATGCCATGGAGTAGGTTTGTTTGTATGAGGGGCCTTATTGATTAACATATCAAAATCCAAAACCATGTCCTCTCCCAAAAGTTGTTTTGCGATTTGTAAACCCCTTTGATGCATGGGTCGATCGAGTAAAACAGGATAAACCCTTGAGGGAAGCATGATTTGGGTAATGTATTCCACTTTTTGATCTTCAGCTCCAGAGAGATCAGATCGTAAATCTGAGATATCGAATTCATTATTAATGAATGCATTGTAGGTATTAGAGTAAAACTCCATTTCATTTGAGTTCAGAAGACTTTCTACTGCCAAAAAACCTTCGACTTCAAAAGATAAAATTTGTTTGGGGGTAATCATGGTATTTTAATTTAAGTTGTTTTTATAAATCTTTGGGCTGTTGTTATTTCTACTAAAAATTAGGTGTTCTTCCCCATTGGCTGTGATAATCTTTTGAATGTCTCTCACTTCTCCACCAACCATCAAACCCGACTCAGATGCATCCAAATAAATAAATCCGCCTGAGCCATCACCCAAGAGACAAATCCCTTTAATTGCGTCATAGTGACCAAACTTTACCCTTGATGCAGTAAAATTTCCCCCCATGATGATATCTGGGTTCCCGTCTTGATTGAAATCCCCAGTGGTCAATCCATAAATGGGTGAAAACTGAGTCTCTTTGGGAAGTGCAGAAATTTTAAATTGGCCGTTACCCAAGTTTTCTATATAACTGGTCTCAAAGGTTTTGGCGTATAGAACTTTAGAGCCGTTTAATTCCTCGGGGGTAAAGACTTGTTCAATGGTCAAATCGGCGTATTCTTTGTACTTGACAAATCTATTTTTCAAAATGGTCAATTGTTGCTGAATATCGTCTTTGGAAAATACGGGATAATTTTTTCCTTCATCATAACAAGATAGAATGGGATCAACAGAACCATTTTTATCATAATCTTTTGCATATATGCTAATGGGGTGCTCTAGGGAAGTTTTTAGCTGTGAGTTCAGTCCAAAATTTCCAGCCACATAGTCCATATCTCCATCACGATCGAAATCGGCTTGAGCGATGGAATTCCACCAACCATCGGTATCTTTTAATCCTAGCTCCTCTGAAACATTATTAAAACTCCCATTCTGATTCAAAAATAGGGTGATGGGCATCCACTCCCCTACCAACATTAGATCCATTTGCTTGTCACCATTATAATCAGTCCAAAGGGCATCGGACACCATCCCTATATTTTTGAGGCCTTTGGCCCTATTTTCAGTGACGTCTTTGAATACTCCTTTCCCATTGTTTTCGAGTAAATAGCTGTTGGGTGCATAGGGGTATTCATTGGGTAGGATTCTCCCGCCGACAAAAAGGTCTTGATCGCCATCATTGTCAAAATCTACGGCTTTTACGACAGATCCACTGGAGGTAAAATCAGGTAAATTGTTTTCTGATTTGACAAAATTTCCTTTTCCCTGATTGATATAAAGTCGGTCTTTAAGGGCAGTATCTGTTTTTTCAAACTCATTTCCACCACTGACTACATAGAGATCCAAGTCTTTGTCACCATCTGCATCAAAAAATAAAGCTCCCATATCTTCTGAGGTAGCATCGACTTGAAGATC
>Ga0181563_10002018_pt1 | contig 19787 bp, 30 predicted proteins | sample 011ome_25_FD_133759 | JGI IMG/M metagenome (GOLD analysis project Ga0181563, IMG submission 133759) | Coastal salt marsh microbial communities from the Groves Creek Marsh, Skidaway Island, Georgia - 011512CT metaG (megahit assembly) | ecosystem: Environmental > Aquatic > Marine > Intertidal...
ACAACTGCAAAACTTAAACCATAAACTGATATAGCATTAGCATCCCAATTTGTTTCATTAGATGCTAATCTAAAAACACCTTTTGGATTTGCGACAGTTATTGCAGTATCATCTGCAGGACTTATTCTTAATGCAGGCTCAATGCTTAAATCTATTTCGCCACTTCCATTTGAACTAGCATCTGCAACTATCATATGTAATCTTTGAGTTATGCCACTTCCTATCTGAATATAATCCCCTGCTTTAAGATAATTTGTTGCACTAGCAGGTGCGCCATCAATGGATAATGTATTTCCAGTTTGACTTGCTCCATTTACTAAAGGTGTTCCTGCACTTGTTGAAGCAGAACCATTTGCAGTTCTGGCATCCCAATCTCCCAAATATAATTGTCCAAAAACTCCTCTTAAACTAACTAAAGAAGAAACCCATTTTTTAGCAATGTCTTGTTTCATAGGAGGCAAACTAACCTCTGCTTCCCACCATTCTCCTTGATGTCTATAAACTTGTTGAGCACCTGTAAATGGACTTTGTGATCTTCCTACAACTCTTCTAATTCTAAAAGTTGTTTGTACTGGTTGTGCTACTGAATCTGTTGGTAAGGATATTGGATATGTCGTCATGATAATGCTGATGCAAATGCACCACCTCTTTGTTTTTTATCTACTACTGCATTGAGTGTTTGTTCTTTTATTAAAGGCATCATTCCTAAAACCTCTGCCCTAACTGTTTGAGAAACTCCTGCTGATACATTGAAATTTTGATAAATATTATTTACTTGTCCACCTCCCATCATACCTCTGGTATCCATGTTATTTCTAACTACACCACCAGTATTAGGAACAAATAACTCTGGTCCTCTTTCTCCAACCATTATAGGTCTTTTTGCTTGTACTGTACCTCCTCCTGCATAGTTTCCTACACCACTTAAATTACCACCACCAGTAAATGCAGAAGAAGGTGGAGCACCCATTCCTAATGCTGACATTGCAGTTTTCAAAAGCATTGCTCTAATTTGCGCTCTTAAAAAATCTCTTGCCATTTCTGCCATGACATCTTTAACAACTGATCCAATTGATTTTAAGGATATTTTCCCATTTTCCAAAGCATTAACTAAATTATTTGCAAATCCATCACTTAATCCATCTACTGCCTTTATTGCCATCTGACCAGATTCTGTTAATGCAAACTGTTCTTCTTTTAATTTCAACATTCCTTCATTATATTGTTCTTGAGAAATAACCCCATTTTTAAGTGCTAAATTTAAATCTTTCTGTGCTTTGTAAAAATCCCTTGTAGTTCCAACAATAGATTCAGCATTGCTAAAACTGTCTTTTATTTTTTGTTGTCTTTCTTTTTCTGTTTCTTTTAGAAGGTTTTGAGCATCTTGTTGATCAGATAATGCTTTTGTGAGTTTAATATTTTCTTCTGTTTGTGCCTTAAGATTCTTTAATTGCTCTGGAGTAAGTTCTGCATGCCTCAAATCAATTTCTAAAAGTGCAAGTTGTGCTTTTGTTTTCCCATCAATACTTGCTTGTAATAATTTGTTTTCAATTGTTAAATCTTTAGTTTGATTAGTTACATCTTCAAGAGCTTTTTTAATTTTTTTCTCTGTTTCTGCTTTTTGTTTTGCTAATTTTTCAGATTTTTGTTTTTCTTCTCTTTCTTTTGCTTCTTGTTTTGTTCTATCAAATGATGCATTTTCTGCCATAATTTCAGCATCAGTTGCCATCAGAATGGCTTCTCTATTTGTCTTTAATGTTTGTATATGATTTTTTAAAGCAGTTATTTGATTATCTATTTGTTTTGTAGTTCCAAAAAATCCATTTCCCATATTTTCTAGATCTTGTGTGATTCTGGTTGTATCAAGGCCAAGAAAACTAGTTTGTCCACCACTACTTCTTGCTCTATTTTCATCATGCAATTTCTTTAGCTTGAGTTCTGCCTCTGCTAATTCATTTGTATTATTTTTTAATTTATCTGTTGCACTTATTTGTTTTTGAATACCATCTATTATACCTACTGTTCGCAGAAACTCTCTCATGGATATTATTCCATCTTTGAGATTCCTAATCATATCAGCAAGTGCAGGCAACATTGGAGTAATTGCCTCTACTATAAATTCATCAAATTCTGCTCTTAATGCCTTCATTGTATTTGCAAAACTATCTGCAGTTCTTTCTGCATCTCCTTGAGCATCTGTTGTTCCTGCAAGAATAAGATTTAATCTAGCTTGTACTTTTTCTTGAGCAGTTATTTCATCTTTTGTTTTTCTGATACCCATTCTGAATAGTTCTTGATTCAGTTCTGCTTCTGTAATAACTATTCCAAATCTTCTAACTGTTTCATGGTTTCCAACTAATGCAGATTGAAATGCTTTCATAGTATCTACATCAGAAGCATTATTGAATGATGCCACATCTACTGCTAATTTTGTTAATTGTGTTGAAAGTTTTGCCGCCTCTCCTCTTGCAAAACCAAGTGGCACAAAAGTATCTTGGACAGATGATGCCATTCCTTCTAATTCAAATGTTGAACGACCTACTGCATCTCCAAAAGTTTCTAATTCTTTTCTTACTGATCCAACAAAGTTTCCAAATACCACAGATGATTTAGCTTGCATCTCTTCAACTGCAGATGCCATTGTAACCATTTGTGCGCCAAATCTAGCTACTGCTCCTGCAATAACAACTCCAATGACTCCTTTAATTGTTGTTCCTAGTCTCATAAAGGAACGTCTTTGAGCACCAACTGATTCATTAACTTGTCTTTTAGAATTATTGAGTTGTTTTTTAAGCTGACCCATATCAGCCTCAATTCTAACTAATAATGTATCTACAGTTGCCATTTAATCTGGGTACCTTTCCATTAGATCCTCTAATTCATCTTTTAATAATGGTCCTTGAGTTTGTGTTGTGTTTGCATCTATATAACCCTCAATCGCAAGATACAGTTCTGGTAATCCCATATTCCAAAAATCTTTTGGAGGAATATTTAAAACTCCAATTCCTACTTCTATGAACTTTTCCCACGGAATAGTTTCCTCACTTTTTACTCTTCTGACTTTTTTTCATTTTCTCTTTGACCTCCTTGTAAAACATTTGCAAGAAGTTCTCCACAAACTCGCATACCATCTGTAATGCCAGACTCATAGATAAGTTGATTGACTTTATTTTCGTCCATATCATTTCCACCACCTTTAAGTGCAGAATGGATAAGAAAACCCATTTCTGTAAGTGACAAATGACCTTCTGAAAGCTTGGTTGTCAATTGAACAATACTTTGACCTAATCTGTTCTCTATCCTTATGAGAGAATCAACTGTCATCCTCGTCTTGTATGTCTGATTTCCTAGCTTTATTTCCAGTTCGCCTCTGTATGGATTTGTCATTTAATATCTCCAAAGTTAATGTTTCATTTCTACCACCAACATTAATTAAATTATTGATAGTTAATTTTTTTCCATTAACAGAGATTTCATCTCCAACAGAGATACCTTCCATAAAAGGTATTTGCACTCTTGTTTTATCGCCACTCCTATTAATGGAACACTTCATTGTAGCATCTGCTATAACGATTTCTGTATTTTCCCAAGTCATTATTTAACCTATACTGTTGCTATAGTTAAATCGCCTGCACTTTCAAATGTAAATGAGTATGTTGCTTCTCCATTATACTCTCCTGCATATTCAAGTGTAGTCAATTGAAAAGCACCAGTTACAGTTATTAAATCTGGAACAAGAAATTGATAATTGGAATTTGTTGATGCATGCCATTTACCATATAAAGTTGTTTCTGATGCTGAATCTGTAAAAACTCCAGACCCTGCTACTGTTCCACTTTTAATTCCTGCTTGAGCAAGTAATTCTCTTGCATTATTAGTGCTATCTTTATTTGTGATATCAACAGTTTCATCATTTAATGTGAGGGTTGTTGATCGCATACCCCCTATGGTTGTGAAGGCTTCTGGTGATGCACCATCTCCAATCTTCATCAATACCGCTCTACCTTGTTGTGCTGCCATATTTTTCTCCTTTTAGTTATCAGTTACAAAGGCTCTAAATCGCATAACCCCATGCCTTGTTATGCCGTCATCTTCTAAAATATCAGTTGTAAATTCACATCTGCAATCTACAAATGATGCCCCAGACACGGATAGGGAACTCTCATGAAGAAGTCTGTATATTTCTTTTTGTATATTTTTTATTTCTTTCATTCCTCTATAATCACTATAAACATCTATATTAAAAATATAATCCCTGCCATCTAAAGTTTTACTTCCATTGTCATTAGTTGTTTGTGGTCCAATAATTACAACGGGCAATATGGAATCATCTGGCACAGAATCAAATATTCCAGTTATAAGTCCAGTTAATGTAGCATCTCCATTCAATGTTGAATAAATTGATTCTTGTAATGCAAAACTATGTAAACTCATAATCTAGTATACCATTTTTCTTATTAAACGAGAAATTCTATTTTTATTGCGAAGCATATTCCTCATCCATATAAATTATCGTTAAATCACCAGAAACCCCATCTGAACCAGAAGATGTTTTTACTCTTAATTCAATATCTGATTTTTCCCCTGCTACTATTGGTATTGGTAAATCTACATAAACATTCGTGTTTGCAAAGGTAGTTATATATTTTGTAGCAAATGCACCACCAAATTCTCTAATTGCCATTCTTCCAGTTACAAATTTATTTAATGTAGAACTACCAGTTGATAATTGTAATATATAAATATAAGCAGTATGATTTCTTGGAACTGTCCACAATGCCATTAAAGTTTGATTATCCCCAATTGAAATTGTAGCATATTTATTTGCAGGGACTCCTGCAGTCACAGTTCCAGTTCCTGCATAAATAACTCCTGCATTTACACCACCACTTCCTACAGTTAAAACTTGCATACGATTTATTCTTATGAATTGATTAGTCGTATTTACTGCAGTTTGCCCATTTAAAGTAACTGTTTCTGTTACCTCATCATAATTGGCATCTAAACCTCTTAATTGTACTGTTCTTGCACCAGTTCCTGCAGATGTATCATTTGTGTTTGAACTTGAGATTTTTAAAATACTTGCTGATTCTAAATAAGAATATAAACCACCTTGTGACCATATTGTTTCTTCATCTGTTCCTACTGCAGGATTGAATCCAAATTTAAAAAGACCTTTTTCTCTTACAAGCCCTCTTCTAATTTGCCAACCATATTTAGAATCAATGCTCATTTTTCTGTCCTAAGTGGATGCCCTTCTGGTAATAAATCTCTATCAAATTGACCACTTCTAAATCTTCCAGTTCTTACTGCATATAAAAAAGCATTTACTCTTGCAATTCCCCATTGATCTGGTCCCATTACATTTCTTCTGACAGATTCTGGGTTTGTCCTATAAGCTCCTACTCCTCTACGAAATACTTGCTCTAACATTCTTAAATTTACTTTTTTTCCTCTTTTGTCTCCATGTTTATCGTTATGCTCTTTTATTTTATTGAGCATTGTCTCTCTTATCTTTCCAGTAAGTTTTTTAGATTCTTTTGTTGTTTCTCTTAAATAAATAGCATGAGAACTACAAGGCATATAATAATTTCTATCTGGTCCTCTAACTGTATGTGTACCACTACATCCTAATTCACTTGCTCTTCTTCTAGCATCTCCAACTGATCTGAATACATCTCTTCCTTCTCCAAATCTAGGGTCTTGTTTTATTTCATTTACAATTTTTTTAAGAGCATCAACTAATTCTTTATCCATTAAATTCCATCCTTAACTGCTTTTCTAAATTTTTGTTTAAAATTTCTTTTGCCTTGCTCTAATGCAGGTTGCATAAAAGGTCTTGCTTGCATATGCCGTGTTCCAAATTCTAAAGCATTTGAATATTTTGCTCTACTCTCTACTGATGCACCTAATTTATCTGCATCTAGAACAATATGAATATTGCTTGCAAGAAAACCAGTATCTGATGCAGGAGGATCTCCCTCTTTTGAAATTTGAATAGTTCTTGTTGGATTATATCGTGTTACTGTACCCCCTGCTCTAGGATTATTTAAAATAGATGTTATTGCAGTATTTCTTACTTGATTGGATGCAACTCTTACTTGCCTTCTAACATTTCGTAGAGTTTTTTTGAATCTTTCTTCCATTTTTTTATCAAAATTAGATAGATTTGGTACTCTTACCTTAAGTGTCATCTACTCCACCCTCTGAACATCTGAAAACTAAATATCTATCCCTTTCGCCAACATCAATAACAGATTTAATTGCTAGAAATCTATCTGTACCATTATCATCCCAAAGTATCCTCATTTGTCCTGCATTTGCTTTGAAATTTATATCAGAATAATATCTTGTATATACTTCATGAGTCAAAGAGTGATCAAGTTTTCCTGCTTCATAACTTTCTTTGCCATTCTTTGGAACAACTTTGGCAAATAATGTTCTTGTAGTAGCAAATGATGAGGTAAAACCTCCACCACTATCTGTGGATCTTGTTCTTGTTTGAAGGCTTACAGAGTGTCTTAAATCTCCAACATAAGGATATCTAGCCATTATCCTAGTCCTATGCCAAATCTGCTATTTCTGTAAGGTTTCCATAATGAATTGACAAGAGTAGGTATAACTGAATTTCCCTCTCCTTTGATGACCATATCTGGGTTTTCAAAATAATGTGATGCTAAAACAATAATTCCTTGTTTGATTGGCGCAGGAACTGAAGATGCTGAAGAACCATATCCTGCAACATATGTTATTTCAATAGCATTTGCTACTCTCAACATATCATCCCAAGTTTCCCCAGTTCTTAAAACAACTCTTCCATAATCACTTGCAGTATCCACATAATAACGACTTGATGCCATTGTTGTTTCTGTATCGCTATCATTAAATGTTTTTACAGAGGATACTGAAACAAGAGGACTATAAGGTAAATTCACACTTCTCTGTCTATATTCTAGAAATGGTCCAGTTGTGATTCCTTCTTGATTAGGAAGCACACTATCAGAAAATGGTATATTATCTAAAGATAATTTTAATGTTCTATTTATTAATGATTTTTGCAGATATTCTTTTGCTACTTCAATTGATGCTAAACGACAACTTCCAATCAATGTATCATGTGTAGTATCAGAACTTGCGATTCTTAAATTTGTTTTTACTTCTGCCGTTGTTACAACATCTGTTGCTTCAGCAGTAACTATTGTAACACCTGCCATTTAAACCTCTATTTTTTCTTGGAAGTTTTCTTTGGCGCTTTTCCACCTTCCCATGCTTCATTTACATCTTTTGTAGAAGGATCATCAGCTTTTAAAGTACCATCATTATTTCTTGCTCTTTTTATTTCTTTTGGTGCTACAACTTTCTTTTCAATTCCACCACCAATTTCCTCTGCCCATCCTTCATTGATAAATACTTGAGCAATATTAGATTGCCACAATTCATTCATCTCATAGGTTTGACCTTCAACATAATCCATGCCTATTGTACCATTGTGGTTAGCAGTTGCATGAGTTGTTCTTGTCATTCTTATTTTCATTAAATACTCCTAAAAAAGTATGCCCCCAAATTAATGAGGGCATATTTAAGATTATCCAGTTGCAGAACCATTATCTGAACCACTAGCAGGTCTATGGATAGGCATTGTTATACCAGTTGCTCCAATAGGTGTGCCATTTGTATGTGTTCCAGTTTTTGTTACTGCTACTCTGACATATCTGTTAGGTCCATGATAACCAATTGGATAATTAGCATCATCTTCAGCCGCTGCATCAATAGTCGCATAAATACCACTACTATCTACATCTGCAAAAGATACATACTTATTATCAGTAACTGCTGACCATGAAGAATTATCAGAACTATCTTGTAGGATTAAATCCCATTTGACAGAACCAGATAATGTATCTCCACTTTCACCAATAAGGACATTTATCATAGCACCATAAGTGCCTGCTAAATCTAATCCAGTTGTATTAGCAGTTGCTGTTGTTACCGCAGGGTCTAACACTTGTGTCATTGTTAGATTATTAGCTAAATCTTTACTCGCCATATTCTAATCTCCCTTTAAGATGATACAGTTTGAGTTCTAATCGCTTCAGCAATTATTACTTGTCCACCCAATCTCTTTCTAGCTACATAACGGATTGTTCCACTTGTTGCTTGAGTAAATGGGTCTCTAAGTATTGCTAAAGAAATTCTATCTACAATCATATAACCTCTGTTGAAATCTCCAAAGGCTACTGGCTTGTTTCCTGCACCTACATCTGGCATATCTGTTGCCTCAATGTATGGTTGTCCAAGAATAGTGTTAGGAACACCAACTTGTAAGCTAAATCCTGCTTGGAAAACATAAGAACCATTAGTATCTTGTAATTGTCTTATTTTACCAAGAGTAGATCTATTGAAAACAAATACACCATTTCTTGCATACTCTGTTTTTACTGCTGAATAAAGATCAATCAGACCATCTGCAGTCAAAGCAGATGCGGCACCACTATTTGTAGTTCCCACATTTGAATTCTGCATGAATCCTTCTGGTCTTCCTGCACCACTTCCGTTTACAAAAGCAGTTCCTTCAGCTACTGCAAATTGCATTGCAAATTCTGCTGAAAGTTCTGATTCCATATTGAAAGCTGAATCTTCGACATCCTGCTCTGTAATATCTACTAGAGCATATAACTCATGTGCAGTAATTTCTTCCATTCCATAAGTTAGTCCAGTTGTCTCTGATCTTGTGCCAGTTTCTGAAACAAATGCCGCAGAAAAAACACCAGTTCTTGTTGGAACTTGGACACTTCTATTAGAAGTAGTTCTTACTCTTGCAATAGTACGAATTGGAGACATTTCAGTTACTTTTTTCTGAATTTCCTCAACATACTCTGGTGGAGCAAGGTAACCACCTCCAGTATCGTTTGATACTGTGAGAACCTTGTGTTCCATCTCATCTAATGACTCTTTACCTTTTCTTAAGTATTTGTCATATGCCTTAAGTTTGAAATCAATTTCTTTGGTCTCAAAGCCTGCTTCTGGTCTTTTGATTTCAGTTTCAATTTTGTCCATTCTGTCGTTTAACTTCTTGGACTCCATCATCTCTTTTGTGAACTTTTGGTTCACATCCTCAAGCGCATCTAATTTTGACTCAATCTTTGACAGTTTGTCTTCTGTGATTGTATCAGATGAACCTTTGGACTCTAGTTGCTCAAGACGTTCATTGTTGGCATTTTTGAATTCCTCAAATGTTCTACCAAAATCTTCAATGACCCCTTTAAGCTCGTTTGAATCAGCCATGCTGACCTCCTTAGGTTAAAGTTACTTAAATTTTGCCATTAAACCTTTCATTGATTCAATAGCATCTCTTATGTCTAGGTCATCTCCAGCATCTCGCTGTTTTGAGATAGTATCAACTAGTGCTTTTGCACACACCTTACTTAATGAACGGCTCAAACCACAAACCTCTCGTAGATGGTCCTCCCAGTCACGAATAGTCCCAGTAATGGCATCTTTCCCATCCAGTCCTTTTACTGCTGAAACCCTTGCCTTGGGATTCATTGGGAAAGTTACTAGGCTAATTTCCATGAGATCAACTTCTTTTAACATTCTTCTTCGTCTTCTCTCATCATATTCTTGTTTTTTTGGGTCTGCTTTATATCCAATAGATAATCCATCTAAAGCACCCATTTTAAGAAGTTCATATGCTTCTCTTCCTTGTTGTGTTCCTAGAGCAAGACTTCCCTTTACTCTTAAACCATCTCCATCTTCTTTAATTGATTCAAACACACCAATGGGCATATCTTGTTTATGTTGCCATAGGAGCTTGACACCTTTTGGTTTTCTGCTCCTCAAACTTTTTGAGAAAGCGCCTTCCATAACGACATCATTTCCTAAGTCCTTATTACCAAATATTGATCCATATCCCTCAAATTTACCATAGACTTTTTTATCGTCATCTTCATCATCATGATATGCTTTGATATCGCAAGGTAAATAAAAACTACCACTATAGTCTTCATCCTGCTCAAATTTTTCATCAATATTCATTAAGTCTTCCTTTCCTGCAAATTGATTTGAACAAACTGCAAACCTTTGGTTGTTCTCTGGAAATTCAGACCGCATTTTGTCATCACTCATACACCTACTCATAAATTGTCTTCTATTTTCAGTCGCATTTGGTTTTACTAATGGCATTTGCTCTATTTTATCTAGTATATCCTATTTGTAAATAAAAAAATAGTAAAAAAACATAAAAAAACGACAATTAAGGGTTGACAATGTGTCCAAGATAGATTACTTATATAATATAAGATTTTTATAATTACAAAACAAAGGAAAAAACAAAATGTCAAAATTGATAACAAAAAAAGAAATAGATAAATTAGAAGATCAAAATCAACATGGAAGAGTCGCAATTGAACTTGTTAAATCATTTGGATCTTATCAAGAATATTTGACCATTATGAAGATTTGCAGGAATCATGACAAAAGAGGATATATAGAACATGAAGAGCAAAAGATTAGAGATCAAATAATTTTCAAATACTATGATTATTCTAAATAGGAGGAATAAATGAAAATCAAAAAAGATAAAACACATTCAACATCTAGAAAATGGGAAAAGTCTTACAAAAAGAATTTCAAAAAGAAAAATAGACAATTTCAAAAGAGAATTACAAAGGAGGGTTTTTAATATGCAGATCAAAGAGAAAAATAATCAAGATGACTTTGTTGAAGCAATAAATCATGTTTTGACTTGCATTGACAAAAAAGGACTTGAGAATTGTTCACATGACACTCAAGTGGCACATGAAAGATTATTAGATCTTTCACAAAAACTAAATGATGAATATGTACTTTATAGACCATAGGAGAAATCATGGAATACCAAACTTTAATATATAAAAAAGACAGACTTACAAAACAAATTGAACTTTCAGTAGATGAAAGAGGAGGATCTAAAAAAAGTGCGATTAAAAATGCTTTTAATACTTTTGATTGTTTAGCTTTAGATAGAAATGAAATTATACTAATAGAAACAAAGGAAATATAAATGACTTATGAAGAAAAAATCTTGGACTATTTGAGAAAACATACTCAACATATGAACAATAATATACTTACATTTCATGCAGATTGGCAAAGAATAAAAAAACTTATCAAAGTGCAGATGAAGGATTTTTATCCAATTAAAACTAATAATGAATTTGATAAGCATTATAAAAATGCTAAAAATAAATTATTCAAAGAAAGACTTGGGGATTTTGTTGGGGGAGTTTTTACTAATGCATATAAACCAATTCAGAATTACTATTCTAAAAACGAATTAGATGCACTTTCTGAATAAAGAGGTATTACTCCAATACCTCATCATCTTCTTCTAAGTATGCTATTACACATCTACAGTTTATGACTTCAGAAGCACCACCTTTAGGATCTCCTGCATAACTCATCTTTTTGCCACCTATTGTAAAATTGTCATCCAATCCTATCTGTTGCCCATTTGCTTGAGCATGTGATGGTCTTGTTCTTTCATCATTATTACTTATCCATCTTTTTTGAAGAGTAGGCTCATTGAATTGTTTTGCTTGTTCATGAACTGCAAATGCTGATGCAGTATGTGTTTCTGTTCTTGAGATAGTTGCTGATCTTGCTCTTGTGAATCTTGGTCCAAATCTTTCAATGATTAAAGCAGTTATTCCTGCAACTCCTAAATCTGAATTATTTATAATTATATTTTCAATTATTTTTCTTGTGGTTTCTGATATTTCAACGATTCTTCTAGTGCCAATTGTTTGCATAAAATTTTTGAAGATCGTATCAAAGTCCTCTGTCGCTTTCTGTGCCATCTTCTGATCGAACAATCTCTTGGCAAATGTCGTGATGACATCCAAATAAAATGGTTCCAAAATGGAACGAAAATTAGGCAATAACAATCTACTGTAGATTTGAAAGCCTTGAAGACCATTCGTATTAAAAGAAGAACTGGCATCTGCGCCAATTTGTGAAAAGTTGCGAATTAACCTAAAGTTAAGATTCCTTTCGTAACTCTTTCTTATTCTGTTTATCTCTAGGTATTCCTTGCGGACAGAATATCTTCTCCTCGTTTGTTTTAGTGCTAGATTTACCATCTCTCTCTTTCATGATTTGATCTCTCTTTCTTTTTGACCAAGAGAAACCTTCATCTCCACCCCATAGATCCCAAGCAATCCTTCCTGCAGTTGGGAATCCATCTTCTCCACTTCTAAATCCAGTTGCTCTTTTATCAACTTCATGTCTTGCAAAAAAACTATACATTCTCAAGATAGTTGAATCTGATAGGTTCTCTCTGTTTATCAATTGTCTTGCCCTTGCAACTCCAACTGATGTTCCACCTCTATTGAATTCTTTTCTCCACTCTAATGCTTGTCTCGCATTATCAGCCATTGCAGATGTTGGTTTTCTGTTTATTTCTTTTACCTCTTTGGAATAGTTTAATGATTCTCCTTCTGGCATTGCCTCCCAAGAAACACACCAATATTCTCCTCTGACAATAGCATCCCATTTAGAGCAATATAAATCTTTACGATCTTTGAATTCACTTTGAATTTCTTCCTCTTCCTCTGGTCTCTCATATTTGGCAAACTTGCAATTATAACATTTATAGGTATTTGCTGAATACATATAAGCAGGAGGAAGGTTTTCATCTACTTCCTCTCCATCTGGGTATGTTTCTAATTTTGAACCATATGCTTGTTCATATAATGATTTTGCAACATCATCTGAACTTGGTTGTTGTGGTTTAGGTATTTCACTTCCTAATGGAAATAAATTTGCGCCAATGTAAACATCATCCCCACCACTTATTGGTTCTAACCCAAGTCTTTGTCTTGCTTCATTTCTTGTAATGATTCCTTTATCAACTGCAGAAATCACATTATCATAGATCATTCTTCGTCTTTCAGTAATTGCAGGAATACTGTCAATATCATATTGAAGTTCTAGATCATCCCCATAAATAGGAGTTAACCATTCATTAAGATCAGATTGAATATGCTTTAACAAAGGAATGATTGTTTCTTCATATAAAGCAAGTCTTGCTTCCTGCATATTGGAATATGTGTTTGAATCTGGTATTCCAACCAATTGACTAGGAACTCCAAAACATAAAGCAATATCTCTTGCAGAAAAATTTTTCATTCCAGTAAAATCCATATCTTTAGGAGTAAGACCCATTTCTTTATAATCAAAATCTCCTTCAAGAACCATAGTCCTGCCACTATTTGCACTTCCCTCAAATCTTTTTGCTAAATCATTCCTTAACATTTCCCTTTGAGTATCTGTGAGCATTGTCATATTTCCTGCTTCATCTTTTGGTCTGTAGATGACTGCACCACTTGGTCTTGCTCCATTCATCAAAAGCATAACATTATGTTTATTTGATAAATTGTGCTGATCAATATCTGCAGATGCCGCTTTCAATGGACTCAATCCATAATAATCATCCAATGGATTAAAGAGTTTGATTTGTTTTACATCACTATTTCCACTTGATTGATCCACACTATATGAAGCACTAACTTGCCCATTGACCACATATTGAAAAGCATTTGGAATCATTCTTTGACTTGGAACGATTCTCATTCTGTCTGGTCTTAAAGTATATAGTTCTTGTGGTTCTCTTTCATCTGGTCCAGTTTTTAGAATATATGAGTTGCCACTTAACAAAAGATATGAGTATACAATTTGAAAAAACTCTGATTGACTACACATTGGATTTGGTTTCATCAATAAATCAAGCAAAGGATGATCTTCAATTGGTTGATCTCCTCGCATAAGATTAAATTTTACTGATGATGCTCCATTAGATATCTCATTAACACATCTATAAACAATAGCATTTTCTTGATAACCTTCTTTTGCCAAATCTGAATAACTCATTTTTGGTTGTGTTTGTGTTCCTACATTTGAGTAGGCTATCATTGGCGATTGTTTTGTTTCGTTAAATAATGCCTTCCATGCTTCTCTAAAACCCATTTGATGCTCCTATGTTATTCTCCACATTGCTTGACCAGACGATTTGCTGAGTTCTGTCAACCCCCATACTAGAGCATCAAGCCTATCAGGTGATTTTTTACTATCTAATGTAAAACTACACAACTGATCTTCTAATTTAGAGAAAACTCCCACATGAGAAACTTTCTCTTGTTCATATAATGCAGAAATTGGTTCTGCCCTAACCAACTTCCCCTTTGATGCAGAAACCTTTTTATAAGGAACAGTAGTATCAATACTTCTTAATAGTTTTTCTACCAAATCTCCACCATTATTAGTTTCTGCGACAATTCTATCACAATTATGTTTATAAAAAGCATTAATCGCAACATTTGCCCATGTATCTGCACTCATTCTAGCAGATAAATCCTCTAAAATATAGTATCTATTATCAAACCCTTTAGCACATACTATAATCCCAGTTTCATCTGATCCCTCATTATTAGTTACTGCAGGATCAATTGCTACAATAGTTCTTTGTAATTCTTTTGGATCTATTTCTTTAACTCTTGTTTTTTCAATTGTCTTTGGTTGCCACAATGCACCTTCAACCTCATCTAATATTTCTGCGTAAAGTTCTTGTCTTCCTAATCTTGTATTCTCGTATCTTTCTTTGAGCATTTTAAGAGCAGATGGGGCAAGATTCTCAGCATTATCAAATGTGCTTCCTCTTGTAATTACAATATTCTTTCTATTTAAAACATTCATGATTAAGGGGTTTGGTTTTGGAGTTGTTGTAATTACACATTGTGGTTTATCTCCTAATCTTAAACCAAACATCAACTGATCAAATGTATCTGCATATTGCCATGATGCTAATTCATCACACCATGCTCTGTGAAATTGTGGTCCTCTCAATCTATCTGGTTCTGTTGCAGAGAAACCCATTATTTTACTTCCATTGTATAATCTTATTTCTGCAGAACTGGAGTTGTATCCTTGACCCCTTCCTTTCATGAGACATTCTTTTGGAATGATACTCATCAATCCACTAACTCCTCCAAATGCAACTCTTCTGATATCTCCAAAGGTTGGGGTAACAACTGCAGATATTGTTTGTGGATTTGATAAAGCATAAAAGGCAATATCTTCTGCTCCAGTTCTTGTCTTTCCCCATCCTCTTCCTGCAAGTATAACCCATAAATCCCAATCTCCATGAGGAGTAATTTGCTCATTCCTCGCAGTTCTATGCCAATCATTGCATAGTGTGATTAGCCCTTTCTGACCTTGATCTGTTAATTTCTTGTATTTCGTCAACCAAGTATTGGAAGTCTTCGTCGTTTGTAACATTTGCTGATACCTTTGAAATTTCTTGCGCCTCTCCTAATGCAAGTTTTCCTATTTTCTGAGCATTAAGAACTGTGTTTGACATATCCCTCAATTCTGAATTTGGTAAACCTTCATATGTATCACTCTTTCTAAATTCATTTTGTTGTCTCTCTAGTTTCCTTCCAATTGAATTCAATAGTGCTTGTGATATTTGAATACAACTTTCATCTAGTCTTTCTGATGCTTTTACAAAATCATTAATTCTATTTTTCTTAATTTTGTCTTCTATAGTTGTTTGAAATTCGTTTTTCTGATTTTGCCAATCTTCTTTTTTAGAATGTCTGTATAGAGTAGCAATTGCGACATTATGTTTTTTTGATAGTTCATCTATACTTGGATAGTTTCTTCTATTTTGTTCATCAACATATCCCTCAATAAACTGAAGTTTTATCTCTTGTTTTAAGTTATCTGTGAGTTTTTGTGTCATGTCTCTTTCTTATCAAAAATTATCACTTACTATCATTTATATCATCTTTGTATTCTTTTTGAAGTAATAATTGATTTTTTGTCTGCCATGATTTGCTATATTCTGCATTTTTGAATAATTTTGAGAATCCAGTAATATGTTTGAGTCTGATTATTTCATCTGCTTCCATTCCTAAATGGTTACAAATCATCACATCATCCCAACCTTTATCAAGCATTTCAAAAACCATATGAGACATTCCCTTTATTGAATGAGAACCTCTTGCTCTGTTATGTCTTACTGTAGATGCCATCCTATCATTTATTTCTTTGTCTATGACTACAATTGGAAGTTTTCCCTCTGTGGAATCTAGAATATCTTTATTTGATTTACCAACAAAGTATCTATGGAAACCATCAACAATAACATACTTATCAATCTCTTTATCATGGAAGGTAACTATAGGTTGTGTATATCCATCTTGTTTAATTGATATATAAAGTAACTTTAATTCTGTAGATGCAACTTTATTTGGATTGTAGTCATTTGCTTGGATTTGATCCACATTGACCCATTTAACTTGATTGATTGGATGATCTTGCAACATTATAAGCCTCGTCTGGTATGTATTTTCCAAAATGTCTTGGTTGATTTAAATATTTCTTTTTTCCTCGTTTATATTCAATATATCTAATTACAAAAGGGTTTGATGACCATGTATCTATTTTTGTAAAATCAATATCATTTGCCAATACTGTGATACATTGTTTTTTGTATAGGTCTTCTTTAAATCTCATATCATCAAAGGTTTCATCTAGTTTTTTAAATTTCTTTCTGAAAATTTCTTTGTGTTCATCAAATTCAGTAAGGTTGTCAATTAAATGCTCTCTGTATTCTACCCAATCATTAAACATTGGTGGTAATTCTTTTATTTGAAATAAATCTGATTTTGATAAATGTCTTGTTTGGTTTATACCCTTCAATCTCATAACAAGTTTATCCCAAGTATCCCCTTCTAGTTCCTGCAAATAAAATAATGCATGAACTGCAGTCTCATGATGCAGATTTGACACCCTCATCTGTCTAATTGGCACACCCTTTCTATAGAATTCATCATATATACTACAATAACTCCATTGATTATCATGAATGGCTTTCCATACATCATTGACTCCCCAATCATAGAGTGGATAGAAATTATATTGATCTGTATGCTTTTTAGCACCCCATGTGATGTGTTTATAAGTTCTGCCACTTCCAAGACCTGTTAATCTTGCAGGAGATTCCTCTGCTCTCATACCAACGATATAACAAGCCTTTTCATTTGGAAAATAATGGCGCAGGATATTTGCCCACAATGGATGGAATCTTTCAGTTCCAAAATTGTTTTCTTTTATAGCATACGATTCCTTTTCTCTCATCCACTCCTTTCCTTCTTCCCAACATTTTAGAAAAGGTTCTCCAATTGATGTAGCATTTTTCAAAAGAATTGGTGCTTGTATCCACATTGGCTCCACATCTGGGTCTGTCATAATTTCTCGTATATGCTCTATGACTGAATCCCATTCTGCCTCTTGGTCAAGAAACATTACTTTCATTGGAAGTTTGTTTTTTTCTCTTGCAACAATCTTACAAAGATTAAAAATTACTGTTGAATCTTTTCCACCAGAAGTGCATACAATAATATTTTTAAATTCATCAAATAAATATCGTATTCTTTCCAATGCCATTTCATAAACATTTTTTTCTGAATATATTCTCATAAATCTATCAAATAATCATAATATTTTTTTGGTGGGAATGAGTTTATTGATTTTTCATAAACCCCATCATCACTCCAATCTATTGTTAATGGATCATTATTGCCAATATAATTTTCTGAAATTCTAGGTCTGTTCCATTTATTACCCATTGTTGATTTAAAATGATTGTCTAAATGCTGAATTGGATTTGGAAAAGGAACTTTTATTGGATATTTTTTATATTTACAAAATAAACTTATTCTACTGTCATCATGAGGAAAGTTTGATAAAATGTGTTTATCTTGCCAATTTAAAAATTCTATAAGTTTTTCCTTTGGCATTACGATTCCTTGACCATAAACACCTTCAATCAAACCCCATCTTGTTTTACCAGTAAAATTTTTTCTTGGGAAAGTAGATAAAGTTAAAATATCTTGAGGACATGCTTCAATAATTTTTAAAATACCTTGAACAAAATTTTTACTAACATCTATGTCATCCTGCAAAACTAAATGATGAGTTGAATTTGAACAAGCACCAAACAACCAACATTTTTTTGCTACATACCAAGCACCTTTTTTTTCAAAATCTCGTATAACCTCAAATTTTTTCCAATATTTTTGTATTGTTTCTTTTCCAAGTTTATCAATAATTCTTTCTACATTCATGACTCTTTCCATTGAGAAAGCACTATTCATTATTGTTACTGATAGTTCTATCATTTTATTACTTGTATTGTTTTATCTAATCTTTTTTGATTAACTTCATTACCAACAAAATTCATTCCATGTTTTTTAGCAATTTTTGCAGTCATTCCAAAACCGCAACAAAGATCAAAAACTGTTTTTTCTTTCAGATTTTCTCCCAAACAAGCAAAAAAAACTGATTCAACTAATTCAAAACCAGATTTATCTGTGGCATTTTTTATAAATTTTTCTTTTAATGATTCAATAAATTTTTTTGATTTATCTTCAAGTTGTGCAAGATTAACAAAAAGATGAACTTTCATAGGTTTTTTGGGTTTATCATAATATCCATTAATTGTAGCAACATGGAAAAATCCATTAAGTTTAAATATTTCTTCAGTTTCAAAGCTCCATTTATTACCATTTTCAATACAAATGAATTTAGCTTTTGATTGTAATGTAAGTATTGCCAATCTGTTAAGGAATGTTTTATTTTCTGGCAGATTTTCTGAAAATGTCTTTGTTTGTTTTTTTCGTAATGTATTAAAAAATTTAATCATACCATCACCCCAAGGTGGGTCACAATATAAAATATCAACTTTCCCTTTTATCATATCCAATAATTGAGTTTGATCTTTCATTATGTCTGAGCATTGGACTATGTGGTTATTGATTTTAGAAATCATGAAACAATCTTTTTTTTAAAATTGCTATACATTTAGAATCCAAATCAGATGCTACAAATTTTTTACCTCCATTAAGTAAAAATCTTTCTATGTTATCTCCATAACCACAACAGAAATCGCCCATCTTATCAAATCTCAAACCTAAATATTTCATAAGATTATTTGTGCTTTCTATCTTTTCTTGAATGTAATAATTCCAAATTGCTAAATCCACAGTTGAGTTATGAATAGAAAAATTTATTGGAATTATTTGTTTTGGTTTTATTAATTTTTTTAATAGGATTTTTCCTACTGTCATAAATATTGGTTTTTTAAAATTCAATATTATTTTATTTAAAGCATTTACAAATTCATTATAAGTTCTTTTTTTTGTAATTTTTGCTCTTTCTTCAAATATTTTAAAACCTTGTGGATAAGGTGGGTCTGCATAAAGAAAATCACAATCTTTATATTCATTTGGTAAATTAAATTTTATTATATCACTACAAAATATAGTATTATTATTTTTAGAAAAATAATTCAAACCATCTACATCTTGGTAATATTTTTGTTTATTCCCAATTGCTGAATTGTATAAAATATGTTGTTCATTTTTAATAGGCATTTTTGTCTTTTCTATTAATTAAAATTACTTCATTTTTATCATTTGACATTGACCAATATTTATAATCGCCAAGATATAAAACAGTATACATTTTATTTTTGAATTCTTCTTTTTTACCAAAATCATTTATAAAATAAACTACATTTTGAAAAAGAGTTTTATCTTTCCATGTCTCTTTTAATGTATAAGAATGAGGATTCCACGGCATTGTTTTAGCAAATTTCCATTTTGCATTTAAAAGAGTTTTTTCAACAAACTGCATTAGTTATTGCCACTTACCTCAAACTCATGCATACATTTAGGGCATATTAT